>Ga0180300_10000236_pt1 | contig 23188 bp, 25 predicted proteins | sample GuaBasSediGuay15_FD_121798 | JGI IMG/M metagenome (GOLD analysis project Ga0180300, IMG submission 121798) | Subseafloor sediment microbial communities from Guaymas Basin, Gulf of California, Mexico - Guay15, Core 4569-2, 21-24 cm | ecosystem: Environmental > Aquatic > Marine > Hydrothermal...
CCTCGCTCACACTCACAAACGGGCACTGCCATGAAGATTCAACATCCTGTTTCAGCTTCATGCTCGCTACATCCGTGTAGCTCGGTGCCCGTTTGTACGAGTGCTCGCTTCGGCGCTTCGCAAGACAAGCTTTCTTGCAATGTGAAAACCTCCGTCTCTTCACATGAATCGCTTAACAGCATCCCTCACGAGTACCGAGTGAGCATCCATACAAAACGACCTCGAAGCCGCACGGATGTGGCTGAGAGCGAAGCTGAAGCACGACGCTGAATCTTCGCGTGGGTCGTTTTGAGGATGTGAACGAGGGAAAAAGCGAGTGCCAGCTGTGTGAGCGTGGGGGGGCATCACCGTTATGTGGTTAGGTAAGTTCGAACCGTTATCTTATTCGCTCCCAGGTGGTAAATATCTGTGTGTCGTGTGCCAAAATTCAGTCAAAGAGTTCGGCAAATGGAAAGAGACCAAAGGTTCCACCTGTGTGAATGAAGAGTATACGCGACGTGCGAGGAGCACTCTCTACCATACCTCTGAAGGCCTTGGCGGTATACACCGGATCGAGCACGAGAGCGCCTACGCGTGCCGCTTCTTTTATAATCCTCAGATCTTCATGAGACGGGACCGCGTAGTCAGGCCCTGAAAATTCGTCCAAAATCGTGAGGCGCTCCAGCACACCGGGAACGTTAAATCCCGAGCTCTTCAACTTTGCCAGAATCGCTCTTGCCCGGTCGAAGAAGAACTCTTTGGATCGCTTGGTGACATTTATTCCCACAACTTGAATGTTATAGCTTTTCAAGCTGAGACCCAGAGCAATACCGAGAGCGGTACCCACAGATCCCACTGCACAGTAGATCTGGGTGATCTCGTCGAGGTTCATTTGCCCCTCCAGTTCGTCGATCAACCTAACATAACCCATTATTCCAAGCTCGTTGGTTCCACCTTCTGGGATCGTGTAAACTCGTTCGCCTCGGGCTTCTCGTCTTTCTTTTTCACGCGCGTAAACTTCCTCGACGTGCTCGTACTCTTCATTCGAAACTTCGATAACTTCGGCTCCAAGTATCTCGTCCAAGAGCCGATTCCCTTGCAAAACATCTCCTACCGTTTTCCGTAAGAAAAGAACAGGATGAAGGCCTAAACGCTTGGCTACGTATGCTGTAGCTCTGGCATGGTTGGATTGGACACCTCCACAGGTGAAAACGGTAGTAGCCTTCACGGCAAGTGCTTGACCCATGAGATACTCGAGCTTGCGTATCTTGTTTCCGCTTCCCACGAACTCCGTTAAATCGTCACGTTTGATGAATATCTCCACTCCGTAATGTGCCGAGAGACGCTTGTTGTATTCCACAGGCGTTGGTAAACGCGCCAGGTTCACTCGTTTCATCCCTTAACCCTCCACCAGTTCCACGAGTTTATCCGCAATCTCATACACCGGAAGCACATAATCCGCGTAGCCTTCCTCCACAACAGACTTCGGCATTCCATAAACAATACAAGTCTCCTTGGATTCTGCGATCACTCTTCCGCCGTAGTGCTTTATTTTGAAGACTCCCAGCGTTCCGTCTTTGCCCATTCCTGTCAGCACAACGCCTATAGAGTTAGCACCAAATATTTCTGCCATCTTGTCGAAGGTGTAATCCGCCGCGGGGCGAACATTGTTGATCTTTTCGGCTTTGTCGAGATAAACCTTCATCTCATTTCCTTCGGCTCTGATACCCATATGGTAGTCTCCTGGAGCCACGTAAACAACACCGGATTTTACCATATCACCATCTCCGGCTTCGACAACCGTTACTTGGGAATCCCTATCGAGCCGCATGGCCAAAGATTTCGTGAAGGTGGGTGGCATGTGTTGCACGAGGAAGACGGGAGCTGGGAAATTGGCAGGGAGTGCGGGTATGATGTATTGAAGTGATCTTGGACCACCCGTGGAAGACGCTATACCCACGGCCTTTTTCATCAAACCCAAGCTGGGTAGTTTCAAAGACTTTCTGGACGGAGCTAATTTTGGCCTGTACCTGAGCTTGTTCACGTCCACCTGTGCCGCATTCCTGATCTTCTCTACCAATTCGTCAGCCACTGTCCGGAAGTTTCCTGAGATGGAACCGCCCGGTTTGGTTACGAAATCCACCGCACCTATCTCCAACGCCTCGGTGGTGATGGCTGCCCCTTCTTCTGTAAGACTACTCACCATGATAACCGGCGTTGGCTTTTCCTCTATGATTCGTTTTAGTGCTTCTATGCCGCTCATTTTTGGCATCTCTATGTCAAGAGTTATCACGTCGGGATTTAACTCCTTGCATTTTTCGATCGCTTCCAATCCGTTGCTGGCTACCCCTACCACTTCCATGTCGGGCTGTGAGTTGACGATATCGCGCAAGATGAGCTTCATCAATGCGGAATCATCTGTTACGAGGACGCGAATCTTTTTTCCTGGCAACATTCTCTACCTCCCCGAATATTCCAAGGGTAACAGAAAAAGCCACGAACGCCAATGCCACTGCAGCACCCACTTGAGGTCTCCAACCAAAAAGATGCCGTCCCAAAACCACGGCTCCCACCGAAACGGCAAAGACAGAACTGATCAACACCATACCTGCTGCGGCGTCCTTGACGTGCTTCACGTGTTCATCGTGGTTCGGATGTATTACGTTCATCATCTCTTCAACCACGGTGTTCAAAGCTTCACCGAGCAGAACGAAGAAGACAGCGAAGACCAGCCAAAGTACCTCTACAGGTGAGAAATCTATGAAAAAGCTCAAAACCAGAACGACCGTGCCAAAAGCAAGCTGAATGCGGAAATTGCGCTGATGAGCTACCACAAACTTCAGCCCGTCAACAGCGAACTTCAAACTTTGCCAGAAGCTACGTCTCACTCGAAACCACGGCCGAGGAAGCCGTATCTTTCTTCCCTTCTAAGCCTGTACGTCTTCTCCACAGCTTTGTAGCCTTCTTCAACAGCTTTTTTATTCGCTTCGACGTATTGACCAGGGATGTTCTTTTCGATAGCTTCTAGGAGAAACTCCTTACGCACGATCCCCGTCGATTTTACAAGAGCACCCAATCCAACCATGTTAGCGTAACGCGCATCTCCTACTTTTTCGTGGGCAATTTTGGTCATCGGCACCGAGACGATCTTCTTGGTGATGTGGTTCACCGTCCTTGGCACGCGGGTTACCTGGTCAGAGTCGATCAAAAGAACACCGTTTTTGGCCAAACGCTGAAGAAAGATGCTCACCACCGATCCGTGCATACAGTAGAGAACGTCAAAGAGTTCTGCCACGGGATAATCGATGGGCCGGTTACAGTAAAGCACGTCCGCGTAGCTCGTCCCACCCCTCACTTGAGCCCCAAAAGACTGAGACTGTGCAACCCAGTAACCTTGTTTCATGAGCGCCTCTGCGAGTATCCGAGCGGCTAAGATGTTCCCCTGGCCTCCCAAGCCGGCGATCCGTACTGCTTGCGGTATCGGTATCTCCAACCTCACCTGCCCTCACTCCCTAAAAATCCTTACTCTCGATCCCCTACCGATTTTAACATTCCTCACTCAGCTCTCAACGATTTTTGCAGCTTCCGATACGTCTCAAAGTATTCGGGTTTCTCTTCTTTTCGAAACTCACCTATGATGATCTTACCTTCGAGCTCTTCTTGTGGCATCGTTTGGGCCTTTTTTAGCAGCACGCTGTTTTTCTTGAAATACTCCAACATCTGAGGAGCGTTGGGCATTCCATTATATCGTCCAAAGTATGTGTGACAGTTGGAAATGACGTCTACCACAGAGAGTCCTTTGTGCTCTATCGCAGATTTTACATACTCCACTGTCATCTCGTAGTGGAAGACCGTGCTCCGAGCCACGTAAGTAGCTCCGGATGATAAAGCGAGGTCGACCACGTCGAATGGTTTCTCGAGGTTCCCATAGGGGGCGCTGGATGCCCTGTATCCCATGGGAGTTGTGGGAGCCACTTGTCCCCCGGTCATGCCGTAAATGGCGTTGTTGAAGACAATCACTGTTAGATCGAGGTTCCGCCGGCAGGCGTGTATGAAATGGTTACCTCCGATCGCGAGCATGTCGCCATCTCCGCCCATAACCACGACGTTCAAATCTGGACGTGCTAACTTTACTCCAGTGGCGAAGGCTAAGGCTCTACCGTGGAGGGTATGCAGGGTGTTGAAATCGAGGTAACCTGTTACCCTTGACGAACATCCAATACCGGAGACCACCGCCACGTGCGATTTTTCCAGTCCCAGCCTGTCTACCGCTTCTACAAATGCTTTCATGATTATTCCATTGCCACAGCCCGGACACCAGACAGTTGGGACACGATCGATCCTGAGATAGCCCAGCAGTTTTTCTTTTTTCAAGTTTTATGCCCCCTCCCATTTGTGTTGTTCGACTTTCACTTTCGTCATCCGGAAGAGAAAATCGGTCAATGGATCGGGGTAGTCCTCGCTGTAAACAACCCTTACAATCCCCGCGTTTATAATCAATCGAGCACATACGGAGCACGGTTTGTGCGTCACGTAGATTGTCCCACCCTCCGTCGCAATTCCAAACCTCGCTGCCTGCGTTATAGCGTTCTGTTCAGCGTGAAGTGCGTAACACACCTCCTGACGTTCTCCACTCTTGATTCCAAGATCGTCCCTGATGCAACCGATTTCATCACAGTGAGGAAATGTGGAGGGAGGTTGATTATAACCAGTGGCGATGATTCGGTTGGACTTGACGATGAGCGCGCCTACCTTTCTATGGAAACACGTGGAACGATCTCTTACAAGGTAAGCGATCCTCATGAAGTAGTCGTCCCAACTCTCTCGTTGATCAGCCTTCGGTTCCCAATGTAAATTTGTAAGATATTCACCGAGCTTGTCCATACCCAATAAATTTTAACATCTCTTGAGGCATCTTAGCCATCCTTCTTTTTGATTTTTTCGAACTCACTCGCTTCCCAAATGACTGTAGTTGAGTATTAGGGCGAGCGTTATCATCACACTGCCGAGTATCGAAAAGACAGTGGGCCTTTCTCCAAGTAGCAGAGCTGCGGATACCATGGAGATGGCGGGTTTTGCAAAGAAAACGGTGGAGGCTTTGACTATACCTACGATTTCGGACGCTTTGAAAAACGTAACGTAAGCAATCCCTGTGGTGCCAAGGCTGAGGTAAATCAACCTGAAAAAATCGCTCGGCCACAGGATCGTGGCCATTTCAACTTTTGAAAACAGGAGAACGGGGAGGTAAAAAACAATGGATAGGAAAGACGAATACGCTGTAGCCGTGAGTGAGCCCAGACGCTTAGAATAAGGCTTGAGCAAAATCGTGTAGAATGCGAAGGTGAAGGCAGCAACGATTCCAAAAAGGAAGGGAAGCCCTCCGCTCAACTTGCCAAATCCCAGCGTTAGCACACCTAAAACTCCGATGAGTACCGAAGCAATCTTTCTTGGAGTTAGCTTTTCCTTGAGCAAAAATGGGGCGAGTAACGTGACAAAAACAGGATTGCACGCTACAAGCGTAGCTGCTTCACTGGCAGAACCAAGCGATACAGCTATCTGTAAGATTCCCATGGAAACAACGCTGTTGACGGCACCAATGAGAGCGAGTTTCCACAGGATCGAAGCGGGAGGCCGAGCACGTGAAAAAGCCAACAAAAACGCTCCACCGATCAGAAATCGAAGGAAGGTCAAAAGGAGAGGATCTAACCGTTCCATAAGAGGTTTGCTGACAACTTCCATCGTCGAGAAGAAGAAGGCCGTGATTCCAAGCAATATGAGTATCATCTTTTAATCTCCTAAGTGGAATCGCACCTACAGCTAACTCTTAAACACCACGAAGCTGCCGCCACTTTAGTATTATAGTATAAGATGGATCATCAGATACGTTTTTGACTGAAGGGAGGTGATCCCATGAAAATACGTAAACTTGGCAAATACAAGTGGATGATCGAAAAAGAAGGAAACATGAAGGTCCCGGCGGTAATATTCACCGATGAAGAATCTATAGAGAGTGAAGAACTTCAAAACGCAGCTCAACAGATTGCCAACGTGGCAACGCTCTCTGGAATCGTACGCTATGCAGTTGCCATGCCCGACATCCACTGGGGTTACGGCTTTCCCATTGGTGGTGTTGCTGCCTTCGATACCGACGAAGGCATCATCTCACCAGGGGGTGTGGGATTCGACATAAACTGCGGTGTGAGACTGCTTACAGTTGATATTCCCGCAGACGAAATCTTACCGAAACTTGAGCTTCTCGCCGACGCCATCTTTAGATCGGTCCCCGTGGGCGTAGGATCGAGGAGACACGAACGCTATCCTAAGAAGGTGCTCGAGCAAGTTTGTCTTAAAGGAGCACAATGGGCCGTAGAAGAAGGATTCGGGCAAGAAGAGGACCTTCAGCATATCGAAGATGGAGGACGATTGAAAGAGGTGGATCCTGACGCAGTGTCAGACAGAGCCTATGAAAGAGGATCGGACGAACTCGGAACTTTGGGATCTGGCAACCACTTTATGGAAATCCAGCGGGTAGAGCGAGTTTACGATAGAGAAGCTGCCGTCTTTCTTGGTATTGTCGAAAACACTGTCACAGTTATGATCCACTCTGGTTCCAGAGGATTCGGTCATCAAATCGCCACAGATTACATAACTTTGATGAGAAATCAGTTGAAAGGCCATAACGCCGACCTTCCGGATCGGCAACTCATCAACGCACCGTTTCGACATCCCGTAGGACAGCGGTACTACAAGGCCATGTGCTGTGCAGCCAATTACGCTTTCGCCAATCGTCAGATGATCACTTACTACGTCAGGCAAGCATTTGCCTCCGTCTTTCCTGGTGCTAAGCTCAAAGTTGTCTATGATGTGGCCCACAACGTGGCAAAAGTGGAAGAACACGAAGTTGATGGAGAACGATTAAAGCTCGTGGTGCACAGGAAGGGGGCCACCAGGGCTTTCGGTCCTGGAAATTCCACACTTTCGGGAATCTTCAGAAACCTCGGACAACCCGTACTCATTCCCGGTGATATGGGAACGGCATCTTACGTATTGCTGGGAACAAAGGAAGCCGAAAAGGAGGCATTTGGTACCACCGCACACGGTGCCGGTAGACGTTTGGGAAGAAAAGAAGCCAAGCGTCGTCTCAGTCTCTCTCAGGTGATGAAAGAAATGCGAGAGAGAAAAATCGTGGTACGTTCTGCCTCTAAAGGAACACTGATCGAGGAAGCACCAGAAGCTTATAAAGATGTGGATCGTGTGGTTGAAATAACCGAGGCAGCGGGGCTTTCCAAGCGAGTAGTTAGGTTAGTCCCGTTGGCCGTGATCAAAGGATGATGGAGGTGATGAGGTGAAGGCTAAGGGTTTTCTGATGATGCTGCTTCTCGCTTTCGGTTCGGTGTTGGCAGCATCCACTTGGGATGACTTTTGGAATTACAATTCTGCGCATGACGCACAAGGTATACTCTCACTGGTATCTAAATTGGAAAACACAGGGGTGGAAAATTTGAATGCCACGGAAACAGCGGTTCTCGCCTACGCCTACACGGAGTACGCTAACTGGGGTCTTCCTTCTGGTGATCGACAAAAGGAAGAACTTTACGAAAAGGCCCTCGAGTACGCAGATATGGCCATCGCAAAAGATCAAAACAGCGCCTTTGCTCATTATGTAAAGGGAGCCACCATAGGTAGGCTCGCCCAGTACAAAGGCATCATTCAAAGCCTCTTCATGTTGGATGATTTCGACCGTCATTTGCTCAGAGCCATCGAATTGGATCCAAACAACTTTTTGGCGTACGTGGCCATGGGCATGAGATATAGGGACACCCCTTGGCCGTTTAAAAACTACAAGAAAGCCGAGAGTTATTTAAAGAAGGCCATCGAGATCGATCCGAGATATGTGAACGCGTATTACGAGCTGGCCGTATTATACGAGAAAATGAAGCGTTACGACGAAGCTCGGCGGCTTTACGAGAAGATACTGAGTATGGAACCTCATCCCTTATTCGTAGCACAGGGAATGGAAACCAAGGAAACCGCGAGAAAGTGGATAGAAGAACACAATAAATGAAATTGTACACGGTCAATATCGCCGACTATGTGGAGCGGGTTGAATCGAGTTCCCGTACTCTCGAGGTTAAGTGTACCAGAATAGTTACCTCAAAGAAGAACCGAATCTTCATCGAGCGCCCATGGCAGGAGCTTGGCACACACGATCATTACGGAGAATTCGTCAGAATCCTTTACGTCAAGGATCCGCCGGTGAAAATAGCGCGGTGGGTGGGCAGTAAAAGAGACATTCTGTACTACATAGACCTTTGCAAGGTGATAAACTGGACACCTTTAGAAGTGAGTTTGATGGATCTCGAAGTCGACTTCGTGATTTCAAAACCCGGTATCCTGAAACTGCTGGACACGGGTGAGCTCGTCACTTCCTACAGAAATGGTCAGATCTCGTTGGAGGATCTTTCTCAAGCTTTGTTTCACTTAGAAAACCTGGTGAACGGATTCTTCGACGATTTTTGGACTAAGCTGGAACGATTGATAACTCCCTTCGAGGAGCTGATGGGTGGTTTTGAATGAACGAGAAGCCTTTGCGAGAATGATTTCAAGGCATGTCGGTAACACCGCCATTGCCCATGCTTTCGCCGAAGTTCCAAGAGAGCGCTTTCTCCTTCATCCGGCTCTCAAGTGGCAGGTCTATTCGGACGAGGTCCTTGTCACCTACCAGAAGGCAGGCATTATGAGTACCTCGAGCCAGCCTTCGCTAATGGCACAGTACATGGTATGGGCACGTTTGAGCGCCAGCTCCAAAGTTCTCGAAATAGGAAGCGGTACCGGATACAACGCTGCCGTGATGTCACGAGTCTGCAGACAGGGGCTTGTTGTGGGCGTGGAATACTGTAGGGAAATGGTAGAGTTTGCCACTCGCACCGTCGATGAGCTTGGATACACCAACGTGAAGTTCCACACGGGCGACGGGTTTTATGGATACCCTCCAGAAGCGCCGTATGACACGGTGGTGGCTACCGTGGCTGTGACGGAGATTCCTATCCACTGGTACGAACAACTCAGGGAGGGTGGTCGTATTGTCGCACCCATCCATTTGAAGACAGTGTACTCGGATCCCACCATTGTGTTGGAAAAAACGAGAGATGGTCTCGTGGGCAAATTTACGACCGACACACGCTTTATATCAGCTCGTGGCGTCTTCGAAGAACGATACGCCCAACGTCGTGAAAGACTGAACACGATGCGACATTTGGAAGAAAGCGGTAGTCTAAAGCTCTCCATCCCACGGCCGGTATTGGAGTTCGTATCTCAAAAGATTTGGACCGACACCGCCATTTACTTCGTTGGAGAAAGGGGATACGCAAAATGGAAGGGAACCTTTTGGCGTCTTTACGGAGACGTGGCGCGCGAGCTCGGAAATTATGAGGAAAGTTGGCTTGATCATGGAGATGGGGGGTTCTTCGAGATCGTGTTCAAATTGACGCCTCAGAAAAGCTCGATGATAGGGAGCTTTGAATGAATATGAATGCGCTCGACAGTTTTCTACAGATGAAATTTTTAGCGTGGTTGCTCGCATCCGCCAGGATCGCTGGTATCTTCACCTCTGCGCCGGTTTTCTCAGCGCAAGCGATCCCCTTGAGCGTGCGAATCTTTGGATTCTTGTCTCTCGCATATCTGAGTCTTCCCACATTGAACGACGTGGTATGGATTAACACCTCCGTGTGGATGGTGGTTATATGGAGTCTCGGGAACTTCCTGCTGGGTGTTTTGATGGGCACAGTGGCATCCCTCGCCCTCTACGCCGCTATGTACGCCGGTGAAATCTTTGGAATACAGATGGGATTTGCCCTCGCTCAAGTCTTCGATCCAGAAATGAGAGAGGAGACACCCCTGCTTGGACAGATCTCTTTCCTGCTGGCCACCTACGTTTTCATAGCGTTAAAGGGGCATTTGATGCTTTATAAAACGTTGTTGCTCAGCTATGAAAAGATTCCCGTTACGGCACCGATCAACGTGGCCGACCTTGCCCAGGAGATGACACGAAGAGTTGCGGATATCTTTTCGCTTGGAGTTCAATTTGGGCTTCCCATGATAGGTTTCATGTTACTGGTATCGTTGATCTTAGGGATTATGTCGCGTCTAATACCGCAGATGAACGTTTTCATGATAGGGTTGCCGCTGAAAACCTTAGCGGGCATATTCATGTTTGCAGGGCTGGTGGGAGTTTGGGCCGACGTTTACGGGGAAGTGATTCTCAAGTTCATCATGGGTTTGGAACGTTTGATAGGGGTCCTATCGCCCTGAGATCAGAAATCGATCTACAGCTCTTTGCTGATCCCGACAAGACAGAACCTGCCACACCTCGGCGAAGAAGAAGGGCACGAGAAGAGGGAAACGTCCCTCAATCTCGTGAGCTCAGTTCTTCAATCACGTTTCTGATAGTCTCATCTGTTCTTTTTGCGCTGTTGCCCATGCTCACTGATAGTTTGAAGGCGATGGTGAACGAGTTCTGGAGCCTTTCAGGCCCGATCCTGCGCGATTTTCCAGACATGTGGACCTATTTAGGCAACATGAGAAACGTCATCTTCACAGCCTTTTCTCTACTGTTTGTGGCAACCGTCAGCAGTATCATTGTGGGACTGTTACAAACTCGTTTTCTGTTCGCTCCCAAAGCCCTGAAGTTCGATCTCAATCGAGTGAATCCTGTGGAAGGCATGAAACGCATTTTTTCTATGCGGTCCGTGATGGAACTGCTGAAATCCATCTTCAAGGTAGTGATAGTAGGATACGTGGGATTCTCAGTCCTGAAAAAAGCTTGGGATATGTTGCACTTAATGCCTCAAATGGACACGCTGGAATCCATGCAAATAATCAAATCCCTTGGCCTCGAACTCGCGATAAAGATGGGCATACTCTTGGTAGTGTTGGGAGCGATCGATTACTTCTATCAACGATGGGAGTATGAGCGCAACATCAAGATGACCAAACGGGAAGTGAAGGAAGAGTATAAAGATATAGAAGGTCATCCAGAAGTGAAACGGAAGCAAAGAGAAAAGATGGTTCAGCTCATGCGTCAACGAATGATGTACGAGGTACCCAAGGCAGATGTGGTGATCACCAACCCTGTGCACTTCGCTGTGGCTCTTAAATACGACACACAGACCATGGGAGCACCGCGTGTGGTAGCAAAAGGTAAGGATCTGATAGCACAAAGGATAAAACAGATCGCAGAAGAAAACGGCATACCAATAGTCAGAAATCCTTCACTGGCCAGGATGCTTTACTACTCCGTAGAACTCGGTGACGAGATTCCCGAAAGGTTCTATCGTGTTGTAGCAGAGGTTCTCGCACACGTATACACTATGAGGTGATCGTGGTGTTCAAGTATGTTGATGTGGTAGTCGCTCTTTTGATAGTAGCCATAGTCCTGCTGATGATCATACCCATTCCGACAATGTTACTCGACTTTCTACAGCTCATGAATATCAGCCTGGCCGTCTTACTACTGTTGACGACCATGTACATACGCAGCGCACTGGAACTTTCATCCTTCCCCACGTTGCTTCTGATTCTCACACTCTTTCGATTGGCGTTGAACGTGACTTCTACCCGGCTCATACTCCTGCAAGGTAGAAACTTCGGTGGCAGAGTGATCAGGGCGTTCGGTGAATTCGTCGTTGGAGGGGACTACGTGGTGGGTCTGGTGATCTTCCTCATCCTGGTAATTATCCAATTCATCGTGATAACACGAGGTGCTGAGAGAATCGCTGAAGTGGCGGCTCGATTCACTTTGGACGCCATGCCAGGCAAACAGATGAGCATAGATGCCGATCTCAGTGCGGGTTTGATAACCGAGGAAGAAGCGAGAGAAAAACGAGCAGAGATAAGACGTGAGGCAGACTTTTACGGTGCCATGGACGGAGCAAGTCGCTTCGTTCGCGGTGACGCCATCGCTTCCATCATCATCACGTTGGTGAACATCGTGGGGGGATTGATCATAGGTATTCTTCGGCAAGGTATGAGTGCAGGGGAAGCGGCGCAGGTTTATACCTTACTCACAGTCGGCGACGGGCTGGTGGCCCAGATCCCAGCGCTGTTGATCTCCACCGCATCCGGAATCATCGTGTCTCGAGCTGCATCCAAAGAGAACCTTGGACGCGACATAACCCGCGAGTTGTCGAGAGAGACGAAGGTGGTACTGCTCACCGGGGGAACGGTGCTCTTCCTGGGCTTTTTCACCCCACTACCCGCGTTGCCGGCACTCCTTTTAGGTGGTGCTCTACTCTTGTTGGGATTTCTCGCCATGCGTGCAGGGCCAAAGCCGCCACCAGCTGTGGCTGGAGCGGCAGAACCAAGAGAAGCCGGCGTGACCCCTGGTGCGGGACCACCAACATCTCCTCCTTTGACAACCCCAGACGAGGTCGCAGAAGTTATTCAAACCGATACGGTAGAAGTAGAAATTGGCTACGGTTTGATACCTTTGGCTGACCCTTCTCAGGGCGGGGATCTCTTAGAGAGAGTCACTATGGTTCGAAAACAACTCGCTTATGAACTCGGCTTGGTCTTAACCCCAATTCGAATGCGTGACAGCGTGCTTTTAAAGGCTAACGAATACGTGATAAAGATCAGAGGAGCCGAAGTGGGACGATACGAGCTTTTCCCGGATAGGTTGCTTGCCATAAACCCTGGTTTCGCTCAGGGACCGCTACCCGGTGTGAAGACGAAAGAACCATCTTTCGGACTGGAAGCATACTGGATAGACGAGTCCCAGAGAGAAGCGGCCACGGAGAAAGGCTTCACCGTGGTCGATGCGGCCACGGTCTTCGCAACACATTTAGCAGAGGTAATAAGAAGCCACGCTCACGAAACCCTGGAAAGCAGGGAGTTCAATCTCCTGCTTGAAGGACTCAGGCGAACCCACGAAGAGCTCGTGGATGAAGTGATTCCGACGCTTCTGAAACGACACGAAGTGAGAAAGATCTTGCAAAATCTTCTCAGAGAACGTGTATCCATAAGGAATCTGCCGCTCATTTTCGAGACCATCGCCGAGCACGCCGAGAAAATCTCAGATCTCGACCTTCTCACGGAGAAGGTGCGCCGTAACCTTGGAAGACAGATCTCCCAATCACTCCTTTCAGAAGATGGTAGAATTCACGCAGTAGCGATAGATCCACAACTGGAAGAGAAATTCGCAGATTCAATACGAGAAGGCGAGGAACGCTACATAGCCATAAATCCGGAGGTACTCCGGAGTTTCGTCGAAAGTTTGAACAAGGCGCTCGAGCAATTGATGAAGAAAGGTTACCTACCAGTGTTGGTGGTGTCAGGCAGCATAAGACTCTACGTGTATCGGCTTGTTAGTCGTTATATTCCATCCATCTCTGTGGTGGCCTATGAGGAGGTTCCTGACGATATAGAGCTGGTAGTTGAGAACGTGGTGAGGCTGGAATGAGAATAAAACGTTACGTGGGTCGAACGATGAAAGAGGCCTTAAGTTTGGCGCGTTCGGAACTTGGAGAGGATGTTCTCATCCTCAGCACACGCAAGTTGAGAAGAGGAGGATTCTTAGGCCTCTTTGGAGGAGAGGTCGTGTTCGAAGTTACCGCTGCGGCGGAAGAATCGCCAAAACCTTCAAAGTCTTTCCAGTACCAGAACACTGTTAAACCATTGCCGACGCAGGTCCCTCCAGCGGACAAGCACGGCACGGCAAGTATTTATCAACTCCGTGAGATTCTCAGCAAGAACCCCGAGATAAGAAAAGAGGAAAAGACATCACGCAACACGCAGACTAACCCAACCACCCATTCCGAGCTTGAAGAGATCAAAGACATGATAGGGGATCTTCAAAGGCTTGTGCTACGCGGAAAGGCCCAGTACCCTCCTCCTTACGACCTTCTTGCCGAACTTCTTGAATCTCAGGAATTGAGCAGAGATTCTGTTGAAAGGATCATCCGTTCTATGATGATGCATTGCGGTTCTCACTGCGAAATGGACGAGTCTTTCTGGAATCAGCTCACCGACGTTCTCATCACAACGGTAAGAACGGATATTCCCTTCCCCAAAGGAAAAGCGATCTTTGTCGGACCCACGGGTGTGGGAAAGACGACCACGGTGGCAAAGCTCGCAGCTAAGTATCATCTGGATATGGGAATCGACGTCATGCTCGTGACGGTAGACACGTTCCGCATCGCTGCTGCAGATCAACTTCGTACCTATGCTGAGTTGATAGGCATTCCATTTGCGGTTGCTTACACACCTAAAGAGTTGTCGTACATCTTGAAGGAAGCGGAGGAACACAAACTCATATTGATAGACACAGCGGGAAAGAATCCGCACAGTGAGCTTCACATCAACGAACTCATGGCTTTTATGAACGTGGCAGAAGCCGATGTGGTTTACCTCGTGTTGAGCGCGGTAACGCGGCACCGAGACCTGCTGGAAGCTTACCGACGAATGAAGAAGGTGGGAGTGACACATTTCGTCTTCACAAAGCTCGACGAAACACGCGTTTTCGGACCTCTTATCGATCTCATCAGAATCAGCAGGGTGCCCGTTGCATACTTTACCAACGGTCAACGTGTGCCTGACGATATCGAAGAAGCGAAGCCCAAGGTACTGGCTTCCCTGTTGGTCGAAGAGGTGAAAGAGAGTGAGAAAAGATCAAGCGGCAGGACTGAAGAAAAGCGCCAGGACAGATAACACAGAGATCATCGTTTGCTCTGGAGGCAAGGGGGGGGTTGGAAAATCCCTACTCTCTACGAACTTGGCTCTGGCGCTTGCTCAGTTTGACAAACGGGTCTTGCTCTTCGATGCAGATGTGGGCTTCGCCAACGACGAACTCTTGTTGGGCGTTTCGGCTATTCGCACTCTGAAAGATTATCTTAAAGGTAAAGCCGATCTTGAAGACGTTCTCACCCCCACCAAGTATGGCATTTGGCTTCTGAGTGGGGGAATGGACGTCGAAGATATCCTCGCTTTCAGCTTTGAATCGAAACATCGGCTCGTGGCTGATTTTTTGAGAGTAGTGGCAAAGATGGATTACGTTGTAGTAGACACACCCGCAGGGTTCAGTGAGCACTTGAGAGGTTTTTTCGAAGCTGCTGATCATCTCTTCGCTATCACTACCTCGGAATCAACTTCGCTGATGAATACCTACACTTATCTCAAGTATCTGGTGCTCAACGGCTTTGAACCGCAGTATCACTTAGTGGTGAACATGGTGAGGGATCTGGAAGAAGGGAAGAGAACCGCCGATAGATTGAAGCAAGTATTTCAGAGATTCGTAGGACTCGAACTTTCGGGAATTTACATAATCAAGTATGATAGCACGGTTAAGAAGAGTGTGATTGCCCAAAGACCCTTTGTGGCAGAAAAGACAGCTCGCCAACCCTATTTCACCGTCATGAGAGCCGCGGCTTCAGTGGTAAAAACGGAGTACAGAGAGAAGCTGAACTTCTTTGAAAGAATGAAGAAACTGTTTGGAGTGGGATGAATTGATACTTGCGGCGGAGATCCAAAGGTTTCTCGAACCCGGCACCTCGGCACAATTTGAATTGGCGAATCACAGCTACGACTGCCGTATCTTAGATGTCAACCTGCACTCGAAAACCGTTGAATTGGTTCTCGACAGAGTGGAAAAGCTACCCGAGGACATCATCGGCAGTGAGGTTCAAATGGAGGTAAGGGGAGACTGGTATAGTCTGAAGATCCCAGCTCGAGTGGAAACGGTTGTTGAGCGCTCTTTCGGTGTCGTTGTCTTGCTACACATTGGGGAACGGATCATCGTTTCCAAGAAACGGAGGTTCGCGCGATATCCAGTCTTGATAAAGACCAAAGTAAACACCGAAGGAAATAATGAGCAAGGAGACTGCGTGGTGATCGACATTTCTACAAACGGCCTCGGGTTGATCTGTGAGGGGTTCTCAAAAGCTCCTCAAAAACTTTCAGTCCCGCTCGATGATGGTACTGTGAAAGCAAATGTGAGAGCGATCAGAAGAATAGGTTGGATGTATAAAATCGGGGCACAAGCAGAGAGCGGGCAAAACGCGCTTGAAGCTATAGTGGAAAAAGCGAAACAAACGCTTAAAAAGAGAGGACTGGATCTGTGAATGCCAGAAACTTCTATGTCGAGAAGCTCAAATCACTGGATGTGATAAAACCGGGGATGAACCTCGAGCTGGAAACGGACGATCCCGAAGTAGCGGGAGTCTACAGGAGTACCGTTCACGACGTGGCGGGTGAAGGAAGGGTCCTCAAAATAGGCATGCCCACGTTGGGTGGCAGAGTTGTCCCTTTGCCAAAGGGTACACGTCTGTACGTGAGGGTACCAGATCGAGGAGCTCTTTACACCTTCTATTCGACCGTTCTGGGTTATAGAAAAGACGAGGAAGGTTTTTACGTCACATTCATCACACTGCCTGGCATCGTGAACAAAGTCCAGCGACGTCGCTTCGTCCGCATACCGGTTGTAGTAGATGGGATCTTCAAGCTTACCGAAACAGAGGAAGCTGTAAAGTTCGTGACACGGGATTTCAGCGCTGGCGGTGCTGCCATCGTCGCGAGCAAACCTATTCCACTCGACACCGTAGGGACGGTCATCTTCGACTTCAAAACTAAAAGAAAGATACCACCCCTCAAAGCCCGAGTGGTGAGGGAATTAGGGAAAACAGAATCTGGTGGATGGGCGTATGGTATACAATTTTTGGATGTAGATGCAGCTATGGAGAGAAAGCTCGTCCAGCTGTCTTTCGAACTCGAGAGAAATCTCAGGAAAGAGGGGTAGTGACCATGAACGAAGATGCTGGCGGTATAGTGCTCAACGAAGAGCAAAAAGATATGTTGAAGGAGTTTGGTAACATAGGGGCAGGCAACGCAGTGACAGCTCTCTCGATGCTTTTAAACACCAAAGTCACCATAAATGTTCCGGGTGTGGAAATCATTCCCCTTGCCAAACTTCCACTTTACTTCGAAGATCCTTACGAGCTCGTTGCAGGCGCGGCTATGCACGCCTCAGGTGATGCGGAAGGAACGTTCCTATTGATACTCGATTCAGAAGCGACGAAAAAAGTCTTGGAAATCCTTTTGGGTACTCCCCCCGCATCTCTCACTGAACTTAGCGAGATGGAGCAATCAGCCCTTGGAGAGATAGGTAACATCATGTGCGGTTCTTATTTGGTTGCCCTGTCGAACTTCACAAATCTTAACCTGGAAAGCACTCCCCCAGTTGTACTGTTGGATATGATAAGTGGCATAGTCACAGAGGCCGCTTTGGTTACGGTGGGTAAAGAGTTCGAAGACAACATAATCCTCGTGGAAACCGAGATGTCGGCCGACGTGTTTAGTAGAAGCGTTCGAGGGATGATCTTTTTCATACCGGGACCGGGTGCGCTCGAAAGGATTCTCGAGGCCATGGGGTGGAAACCAGATGCCTGAAAAGGTAATCATAGGAATAGGGGAGCTGGCCGCGGCAAAAAATCCCGCAGTTATCATCACGCTGGGATTGGGGTCTTGCGTGGGCGTGTGTATAAGAGACCCTGTCAACCGTGTTGGTGGAATAGTACACGTGATGCTTCCAAAAGCTCATGAGCCTTCACCAGCTAAACCGGGAAAATACGCTGACACTGGAATCGCCGCGCTGCTTGCGGAAATCAGACAAAAAGGAGGAACCAGCTCAAAGCTTGAAGCAAAGATTGCGGGGGGAGCTGCCATGTTCGGCAGTAAAAACAGTGGAAGTATGGATATTGGCAGAAGGAACGTGGAAGCTGTGAAGGAACAGCTGAGACTCCATAACGTTGAATTACTGAGCGAAGACGTCGGTGGCAATAGGGCGAGGAGTATTGAATACAACATAGAAACCGGGATACTTCTGGTGCGCAAGGTAGGGGGCGGGGAAAAGATCGAAGTGAAAGAGATATGAAGCCCAACAAGTATGTCTTGGATGCCGAGAAGGTCGCCGAGGATTTTCTTCCCATGGTCAAACGGATAGCGCTGGACGTTCACGCAGCATTACCTCACAATGTGGAGTTGGATGATCTCATTCAAGAGGGATTGCTCGCGTTGGTGGACGCTCTCAAACGATACGATCCTTCGAGGGGTGTCAAACTATCAACCTTTCTCTCCCTGAGAGTGAAGGGTGCCATGTATGACTACCTCCGGCGGCTCGATTGGATGCCTCGCTCGAGGAGACGCGCAATAAAGTGCGTGGAAAGGGCTCTTGTGGAGCTCTCAGAGATCGAAAATGAACCTCCCACGGACGAACGCATAGCGAAATACTGTGGCATTACTACAGATGCCGTAAAGAAAGCTAAGATGGATTTGGCAGCTCGACAGCTGCTTCGGCTCGACGCTTACTTGGAGGGTCACGATCTCCCTTCAGAATCTTCCACAGAAGAGGCGGTGTATCGCGAGATTCTCAAGGAACATCTTGAGTTGGCGATAAGAAGATTGAGCGAACGCGAACGGCTGATACTCTCTCTCAGGTTTGAAAAAGAACTCAACTTGAGAGAAATCGCGCTCGTAATAGGCGTAACTGAATCACGGGTTTCCCAACTCTTGAATGCGGCTTTAGCAAAACTCAGAAAGTTTTTGGGATTCGAAGAAGAAGGGGTGTGACGTGGAACCCATCGATTTACAGACAGTGATCGTAAGGGGAGTGGACGCGGCAACCCAGGTGAGTAACGAGACGAATCAGGCACTCTTGATTCAGCACCACCTCTCAGCACGACAGGCTGAGCAGATTCGGCGCGAAACCACTCAGGTCACAACGCCGAGAAACGTGGATCAAAAGACCGTACGCACATCCACAGAGGGCGGTGGGCAACATACATTCTACAGCGGTAGTCGAAGAGAAGGCGGAAGCCGCAAAAAGCGAAGCAGCATGGACGACTTTCGCGGACACATATTGGATGTGAGACTGTGAATCTCGCCTACATGTCCACTCTCAAAGAAGATGGGAAATATATCGGGGGAATACTCGTGGTAGACGAGCATACCATACCCGTGGAATTCAAATACACAGATCCCTTCCAACCTACACGCCTGCAGAGAGTGCTTTATGGAAAATCTCTTGAGTCTTATCTGGAACATGGCCTGATCTTGAAGAGTCTCCTCCGTGAGCTGGAAAGCAAGCCAGATTTTCTATTTGTTGACAATCTTGGAGCTGTAGATTTTATCGAGGGAGTCGTCTTTCTTCAAGCCGCGGCACTGGCTGCCGGTACCGATCAGGAGACCCCGATGGAAGAAGGGGAGTACATCTTACCACTGAGCAAGGGAAAAGGGTTGAGGATTGTCAGCAAGACTCCCCTGGATTCCCAAAAGCTCGACACCATCCTGCAATTGGCAAGAGATCAGGATATCTTCGAGCCTTTCACGAGATTGAAGATGGCTCTGAGACTGATCATCTCGGGTGAGGTGGATTGAATCCACTCCGAGATCTTTGGGAAACTCTGAAGCTCGAGCTTAAGGGCCCTACCTGCAAGGAAGCAACGTTGCGAATCCCGATTCCCATCGTTCACAGACACCATCTGCGGCTTCGTTGTGAAAAGATAGAACCGTCGATGAAGATCGCGGTGAAGTCGTCGAACATAACACCAGAGATTTCGAAAAACACTCTTAGCGTTACAGATGAACCGTCGATCATGTCATGCATGTTGCAACCCGAAGTTGCTACAGAAAGTCAAAGCTGGTCAACGAGATGTGAAGTTTTAACTGTACCTGTAGAATTCGGCTCTGCAGAAAGAGTTTCGCACGTGGGGTTCCCCAAAACTCTTAATATCAGGAAAAGGGAGTTGCCGCGTCTTGTTTTGAGAGACTGGAGAAGAGAGATAGAAACGTGTATCGATCCGGCCCCCTCGGTGAATCTACAGTCTGTCTGGAAAATTCTCCGAGTTCTCCAGATCACGCATTCCAAATCCCGAATCCGATTCGTTGGTATCTACGAAAGTGTTCCAGCCGATGCGGTGGAGTTCACTGTAGTTGGACGAAAGCTGTGCTTTAAACGACCACCGAAGACGGTAAATCCCCAGAATCTCATGGTCTTCGAAGAGCGCATCCCATCTGGCAAGGTTAAACTGGTGATCATAAAGTTACGGGAGAGCGATCATGAGTCTTTCAAAACTAATAAGCCTCGTTGAATCGCGCAGAGGTCCTATATTCGTTGTGGTGAAGGACGAAGCGGCAGCGAGGGAGCTTGCCAACCTTTTAGGTGGAGGCCACTTCCCCGCACACGACGTCTTCCCCTTCGATTCCTTCCCTCCATCTACAGAGGTAATCAGAGCGCGGCTACAGATCGTCAAATCAGTGATAGAGGGTGAAATCAAAACCCTTGTAGGTACGCTGAGAGCGTTTCTAACACCAACCCTGCCGATGGACGCTTTTCGTAACTTTTCTTTTGAACTTCGCAGAGGTAACATCATCTCCGAGCAACTTATTCATACCCTTCCCATATCCGGATACAGACGTTCTTACATCGTGAGAACACCCGGGCAATTCGCCGTGCGCGGCATGATTGTGGACATCTTTGACCTGCCAACTCGCACCCCTTATAGGATAGAACGCGATGGTGACACCATCGTCGAGATAGATCTCTTCGATCCCATGACACAGCGTTCTTCGAAAAAAGTGGTGTACGCGCAGATCCACCCCGCACGGGAATGGCTCTCGACAAGAGAAACGTACGATGTGGTAGCACGGCGCCTTCAAAACTCGATGGTGGAGATGGAAGACCTGGACCCCATATTGGACCGCATGCCCGGAGTAACCCAGGAAAAACCCCACTACTTATGGCAGGATTTTCGGACATACAACATCATTCTCGTAGATTCAAAGCGATCTTTTGAGGCTCTCGAGGAATTTCTGGAAGAAGTGAACGATTCCATGGTAAACACCACACTCAGAGAAGTGTTCTTGAAATACTCCTTCGGCAGTGTGAAAGCCTTCCTCGAAGGTGGAAAAGTTACCAAGCTGGAATTGGAAGGTGTTTGGGCGGTCCGCAGAAGTGGCTCACAACCCACACAGGTAGCGAGCACAGAACTTTCAGAAGAGGACATAGAGGACTTCGAATTCGGTGAGCCTGTCGTGCACGAAGATTACGGCGTGGGTATTTGTGAGGGCGTGAAAACGATAGGGACCGTCTTGGGAAAGAGAGAGTACCTCGTTGTTCGTTACCGAGATGGGTACGTCTACGTTCCTTTGGACATGTTTCACAAAGTACACAAGTACATCGGTTCGGGTTTTCTACGACTCGACAGCGTCTCTCCCGCTCCGTGGAAACGACGTGTGGAGAGTGTCAAAAGAGAGCTCGAAGAACAATTCCTCTCCATTGCCCGCATCTATGCCATGAAACGTATGATCAAAAGGCCCCCCTTTCTTCCCGTTCCGGAGCTTGAGGAAAGTCTCAAGAGCGAGTTCCCTTATCCCGAAACAGAAGGTCAAAAACGAGCCATAGAAGATGTTCTCTCTGACTTGGAAGGTGAGCACCCCATGGACAGACTCGTTACGGGTGACGCCGGATATGGCAAAACTGAAGTCGCCATCCGCGCAGCCATGAGAGTGGTGGCCAACGGAGGCCAGGTTGTCGTCCTCGTTCCTACGACCATACTCGCACGACAGCACTTTCGAACCTTCAAAGAGCGCCTCGGAAAGTTGGGGGTAGAGATAGCGATCCTCGACGGGCGCACTCCTGGAAGCGAGCGAAGAAGGATCTTTGAATCTGCATCACGTGGTACCCTCGATATCCTCATCGGAACCCATGCAGTACTCTCAAACAAACTGAGATTTGCAAATCTCGGACTGGTGGTGGTGGATGAAGAACAGCGCTTCGGGGTAAACCAAAAGGAGAAGCTTCGATGCTTGAAAGAGAAGGTCGACTATCTCTCGATGAGCGCCACACCAATTCCCAGAACGCTCCAGCTGGCACTCTCAGGGATCAAAGATCTTTCCATAATATCTACACCTCCTTTGAATCGAAGGCCGGTGATCACTACCGTGGCTCCTTATAGTGAAAACATCGTGCGAACGGCCATACTCAGGGAGCTGGAACGCGGAGGGCAGGTTCTCTATGTGCACAACAGGGTTGCAGATTTGGATAGGATCGCGAAACGCGTGTCTCTACTCGCTCCCCATGCTCGTGTAGGTCTCGTCCACGGAAGGATGGGAAAAGCCTGCATGACGAATGTGGCGGAGAGATTTCACAGACGTGAGATAGATGTTCTGGTTTCCACTTCCGTTGTTCAATTTGGACTGGATGAACCCAACGCGAACACCATCATTGTTGACGATGCTCACAGATACGGAGTCAGTGATCTCTACCAACTTAGAGGAAGGGTGGGAAGATCTGACAGAAGGGCTTTCGCCTATTTCTTGTACGACCCGCAACGTGATGGAAAGATACCAAAAGAACGTCTCAAAATGCTCAAGGAACTCCAAAAACCGGGTAGCGCATTCAGGTTAGCGCTAATGGACCTGGAAGTCAGAGGAGCGGGGGAAATTCTGGGGTTAAAGCAACACGGCAAGATCGACAGCGTTGGCCTCATTTTCTACAACAAAATGCTTGCAGAGATCGTTCGAGGAATCAAATCAGGGCATCCGGTTACCCACGAAGAGAAAGAGCTTCAAATGAGTGGAATCCCCATAGATCTCCTCATCCCACCGGAGTATGTTGAAGATACCTTAGAGCGTGTAAGACTTTACCGCAGGATTTCCGCTTCACAATCCCAAGACACGATAGAAGACATAGAAAGAGAGCTCAGGGAACGCTTTGGCCCGCTACCAAAAGCTGTGAAAGAACTACTGAGGTACGTTAGAGTAAAGATCGCGTTGAAAGAGAAGGGTGTCCGTTCGATAGAGTACGACGTCGACCGCAAGAAGCTGGTCCTGGAGTTTTCGGATCTGAGCTCGGTCAACCTTAGAAACTTTGTGCGTCGAGGGGCAACCATCCAACAGGATCGACTTCTCTTTTCTTCAGTGAAACGCGAGGAGATCCTCAAACTACTGGAAAAGCTGGCAAAGAATTAGGGCATCAACAATATCAGCAACCTTTCTTTCTGGAAGGAAGTGGTGAACCCCCCACGCTCACACAGCTTGCACTCGCTTTTTTCCTCATTCGCATCCACAAACGACCCACGCGAGGAGATGGGGGAATTTCACATTGCAGAATGCTTGTTGTGCTCCGCCTTTTCCCTTGCTCGCACTCACAAACGGACAC
>Ga0180300_10000237_pt1 | contig 23181 bp, 32 predicted proteins | sample GuaBasSediGuay15_FD_121798 | JGI IMG/M metagenome (GOLD analysis project Ga0180300, IMG submission 121798) | Subseafloor sediment microbial communities from Guaymas Basin, Gulf of California, Mexico - Guay15, Core 4569-2, 21-24 cm | ecosystem: Environmental > Aquatic > Marine > Hydrothermal...
GATCGGGATCATGGAGTCTCTACAGGAGGATCCCCGGTTTGATCCTGCCCTTACCGCTCAAAAGTTTTTGACCAACTTCCACCCCTTCCGGGGCTACGGCGCCCGTATCTATGGCGTCATGGCCCGGCTGCGTCGGGGGATGTCCTGGGATCAAGTGGGGACCGATAGCTGGGGAAACGGCGGTGCCATGCGTATCGCTCCCATAGGCTTCTTCTTTTATGACGATAGAGATAGGTTGACCCGCAACGCCCTGCTTTGCACCCAGATCACACATAAGCATCCCCAGGGACTAGCTGGGGCGCTGGCCCAGGCACTAGCGGTGGGGATAGCTGTTGAGAAGGGGATGAAGGGAGAGGATATAGATACTTTGGCCTTTTTGGAGGAGATCGCCCGGAGGGTGCAGGATGTGGACCCCCATATGGCAGCAGAGCTTGGGCGGGTTGGGGAGATAGACAGGGGAGGTGAACTAGAGGAACGGATAGGGCGAGTTGCCTTCAGTTTTCTCCGAGATGTGAGCGCCGCTGGGGCCGTGCCGGCGGCCATTGCCTCTTTTGTACTCAACGACAACCTTCGGGACACGGTGGTCACAGCGGTAAATTGCGGCGGGGATACCGACACCATCGGGGCCATGGCCGGTGCCATTGCGGGTGCTTATTACGGGTTTTCCTCTATTCCTCCAAAGTGGCTCTCCTGCCTGGAAAATGGTGAGAAGGGAAGGGACTACGTGACATCACTTGCCGAGCAGTTAGCTCTAATAAAGGCTCAACACAAGGGATGGATTTGAGGGTAGGGGTCTTTCTGGATCGAGACGGCACCATCAACCAGGAAGTGGGCTATATGAGCAACCCCGAGGCGATAGAGCTTATCCCCGGGGCCGCCCGGGCTATACGTCTGATCAATTGCCTCGGCCTGCGGGCAGTGGTGGTGAGCAATCAGTCTGGGGTGGCGCGAGGGTACTTCCCTTTATCCATGGTAGAAGAGGCCAACAGGAGGCTGGAGTTGCTCTTGGCTCAGAAAGGAGCTCATCTGGATGGGATATACTACTGTCCCCATCGTCCGGAGGATAGTTGCCCCTGTCGCAAGCCTGAGCCTGGTCTGTTGAAGAGGGCTGCTGCGGAGTTGGGGATAGACCTCCGCAGCTCATATATGGTGGGAGATAGGGCTGAGGATATAGAGACGATCCATCGTGTGGGGGGAAAGGGGATATTGGTGTTAACGGGATATGGGAAGCAGCAAAACGATTGGTTAGGGAACCCCCCGGATTTTGTCGCCAGGGACCTTCTGGAGGCGGTCTATTGGATATCTTTACAGGAAGGAGCAAAAAGGAGGCAAGAGATGGCGATTAGCAAAGAATTGTTGGATATACTGGCCTGCCCCAAATGCAAGGGAGACATTGTGCTGACGGAAAAAGGTGATGGGCTTATTTGCAAGGCCTGTAAGCTCATCTACCCTATCAAGGATGATATCCCTGTGATGCTTATTGAGGAAGCTCTGCCCTACGAGGAGAAGAAAGATTGAGGGAACAGAAGGTCTCTTTCCCCTCTCGAGACGGCCTGATGTTGGAGGGACTCCTCTATAAAGGGCAGCAGGGGAGGGGGAAGGCCATCCTGTGCCACCCTCACCCCCTTTACGGCGGTGATATGTACAGCAATGTAGTAGGGTCCCTGCAGGATATATTGGCTGAGGGTGGTTTTTCCACACTCCGGTTCAATTTCCGCGGGGTGGGGGGTAGTGAAGGCAGTTATGGTGAGGCCGCCGGGGAGTTAGAGGATGTGCGGGGCGCCGTAGACTTCATCGCTGCAGAGATGGGTCACCCAGTTTATCTGGTGGGGTACTCCTTCGGGGCCTATGTAGGGGCAAAGGCAGTGCTGGGGGATGAGAGGGTAAAGGCCCTTGTATGTATCTCACCACCGATCTATTTTTACGACTTTACCTTTCTAGCATGGGATGAGAGACCGAAGCTTCTCATAGCGGGGGATAGAGACTTTGTATGTCCATTAAAAAAATTAGAGGAATTTTCTCTTACTCTTGCTCATCCCAAATTTGTCCACATCATCCCTGGGGCGGACCACTTCTGGTGGGGCTTTGAGGATCCGTTGGCGGCTCAGGTGATGGATTTTCTCCGGGACCTTTGGCCGGATAGAGGACCTTAGCTATCCACCACCCCCATCGATAGAGGAGTTTGTACCACCTATATCTTTTTAGATAGGCCATTATGTAGGGACGGATCTCCTTGTTGCCCACAAGGTAAGCGCGGCAGAAGATACTTTTATCCTCTTTTGTCAACGGGAGCCCCTCCCCTCTGAGCTTTTCTGCCGAGCGGTCTAACCTCCTCAAATTTTTTACCCTCTGGGAGGGGGAGAGCTGCACGGAGCTCTTGGATTTGTCGAAGTCTATCAGATATACCTTAAGTCCCTCCTCCTCCACTAAAAAGTTCTTGAGGTGAAGATCAGCGTGATATATCCCCTCTTGATGCATCTTTCTCACCAGCTCCCCGGCCATTTTTATGACCTCTCGCCTCTCCTCGCCATGTGGCTGTTTGGAGAGGAAGCTAATAAGATCTACCGCCCCGGGAAGGTATTTGGTGATGAGGTATCCCCTGTACCACTTCCCCCATCCTCGCTCTAATATGGCCGCCAGGATCTCCAAGGTCGGTATGCCGGCTGATTTCACCTTCTCGGCAACCTCTACCTCTCTAAAAGGGCGTTTGCCAAAAAGAAATAGATCACCACTGAGGCGGCGCAACAGCCCTCCATGGCGATATTTCCTGACGGCCACCTCCTCTTGCCCCTTAATGAGGAGTATTTCCCCCCTTCCGATCATCTTAGGCAGGGGAGGGATTCTCGCCCAAAGTCCTGCAGGGTCCAAGAGCCCCTGGCGGCGCAGAAGATCTTCGTAGCCAGCCCGCACCAATATCTCCCTCCTTCCCTCCCGCAAAAGGCAGTAACCCGAAGGAGGGCTGATCCTATCCTTTAACACTAAATTCCAGATCACGAAGCCTCTCCTCAGCAGTAATGGTCATCTCCACCCCAGCATTAGAGAATACATAAAAAGGGCCCTTGCCCTCAAAGCTCTTCTTTGCTATGACCTTATCAACGACATGGCCAAGGAGACCAGGTTTTCCACCTTGTAAAGGCCGTAGGGAAATGATCTAGAACGCCTCTTAGAGAGCCTAATCCCCATTAAAACCGAGGCTGAAGATATCACATCGGTGAGGGAGTGTACAGCATCGGCCATCAGGGCTACACTTCCGGAAAAAAACGCTAGCAGATATTTGATCACCGTGAGGAAGGCGTTGAGGGTGATGGAGAGCAGGGCAATCTTTTCACTTCGTTCAAGGCTCATTTCATCATGGTGAGCAGTTTCACCCCATGGCGGTGGAGTTGGCGAAAGGTAGCTCCTTGGCTTACATAACGCAGCACCTCGTGTTCATCTACCACCTGAGATCCCGAGATGGCATCTATGCCGTACTCAAACAGAAGGGGGGTTAAAGGGGCCGTGGGGCCTATCAACATCACAAAGCTACCTCGGCATAAATCTAACAGTGACTCCAGGGTATGGTTGATAAGGGAGGTGCCTGTTATCCCCACCACTTGGCATTGGGGAAGGATGTCCTTAGCCCTTTCCGCCTCCAGATCCCCTTGTTGTGGTCTTTTCTCGATGACCCATAGGTGACGTGCCACCTTTTTTAACGCTGGAACGAAAGGGAAATGGCCTATAATGGCCACATCTTTACCTTTCCCCTTGGCGGCCAAGATATCAAAGGCATTGGTCTCAGAACACCTCTGCAGTTCTATCTTCAGCAGCGAGTTTATGGTTGCCATCCCTATCGATGCTTCCAACAGATGTGAGGAGAGGGCCAAGTGCGCCAACTCTCCGGCACTTCTGTCTGTGAGTTCACCTGCCTCCTGTACAGCAGGGGTCCGATGGGGGTGGTCTTCGACCATCGTAGAGGCAAGGCCGCAGCCTCGCGTAGCTACAGCTGTCCAGAACGGACCCACCCTCACCTTCCGCACAGGGGCATCCTTCCAGGGGAGATGATCGAGGAGGGCTTCGATGATCTTCATCCTTTATTCCTGCTCTCTCCTTTAGGTCGGGTGTAGATCACCTTGTATTGGTCCTCCACACCTTCAAAACAGATCCGGCACCTTTGGCATTCATCGCTTTCTCCATCCGGCTCCTCCACAGCAGACAACGGCTCCAGATGTACCTCGAAACCCGTCTCCCCATACATACGCACCATCTCACTTAATCTAGGTTCTGCGGCGATAAAGCGCCTCTGCCATCCCTCTTTAATTAACTCTTCCTCTTTGCGGGTCATGTAGGGGTCCTCTTGTTAGCAAGGGCCTCCTGTACTTCCTGCCACATACTCTTGATGGCATCTTGGACCGCCGCACAAGGGTATTCCATCACTGTTTTTCGTTCCACCATAGCTTTAACCACTGCTACATCGAAGGGAATCTTTCCTATCAACCTCAGGCCCTTGCGCTGACAATACTGCTCGATTTGAAGGGTCTTGGCCGGGTTCAAGTCATATTTATTAATACAGATCAGGGTGGGGATGTCAAAGTGTTCGGCCAGCTTGATCAACCTCTCTAGGTCATGAATGCCTGCAACGGTAGGCTCCGTTACAATCAAGGCTAGATCTGCCCCGGTGAGAGATGAGATCACCGGACACCCAATTCCCGGGGGCCCATCTATGATGATGAGCTCCAAGTTTCTCTGTTCGGCTAAAAACTGTGCCAATTTTCTCACCTCTGCGACCAACTTTCCAGAATTCTCCTCCCCGATCCCCAGCCTGGCGTGGGTCATGGGTCCGTTGCGTGTCTCGGAGATATACCACTTACCAGAAGGGGAGTCCTTCATGGTAATGGCCTCCTCGGGACAACCAAGGGCACAGAGGCCACACCCCTCACACTCTAAAATATCCACCCTCCCATCCTTTATGGCATCAAATCGGCACAACTCAGTACATACCCCACATTGCGTGCATTTTTCCTCATCTACCACCGGCTTGCGGCCACCGATAAATTCACCTCTTTCAATGGTTGCCGGTTCGAGGATCAAGAAGAGATCAGCGGCATCCACATCGCAATCGGCCAAGACCTTATCTTTGGCCAACGAAGAAAGGGCCCCGACCAGGGTAGTCTTTCCTGTACCTCCCTTGCCGCTTATTATGGTCAACTGTTTCATCTGCTAACCCTTTCCTTCTTCATAAGGTAATCCGCAATGGCTGCGTGTAATCCTACCACCCCCAGCAGGGAGCAGTGGGCCTTTCTCGCCGGTACTTCCCCGGCTGCCTCAATAACGTCGTCGTCAGTGATCCGCAGGGCATCGTCAAGATTCTTTCCTATGGTCAATTCACTCAAGATGCTGGTGGTGGCAATGGCGGCTGCACAGCCGAAGACCTTATATTTGATATCGACGATTCTATCCCCTTCTATCTTCAAATAGAGTCAAATATGGTCACCACAGTTGGGATCTCCCACTAAGGCCACCCCGTCGGGATCCTCTATTTCGCCTATGTGCCGGGGGTTTTTGAAGTGATCGAGGATGATTTCGTTATAGACGAGATAACCTATTGGTTCAACTGGACCTTGATCCTGACGGTAAAGGTCCTCCCAGTCCCTCTCCATTATTTGCCGCCCCCTTCTACTATCTGCTTTATCTGCGCGAAGAGGTCGATAAATTTGTCCCGATACTCTGGGAGCTCTTCCGTCAAGGGGATCCCCTCTGAATAGAGCTTAGCGATCCTGCGATCCATGGGGATTTCCAGCAGGATGGGGATTCCTTCATTGTGGCAATATTCCTTTACCCCTTCATTGCCAACGTCGGCTCGATTGATGAGGACACCCATAGGGACGTTCAGCTTCTTCAACATCTGTACCGTCAGCTCCAAGTCGTTCAGTCCGAAGGGGGTAGGTTCAGCTACCAGGAGGCAGAAGTCGCCTCCCTTTACCGTCTCGATCACGGGACAGGACGTCCCTGGTGGGGCATCAAGGATGACCGTCCCCTCTTTTTTCATCAGAGACTTCTCAACCCGTATGATGGGTGCGGCCATCGGTTCCCCCACATTGAGCCGGCCATGGATGAATTCTATCCCGTCTTTGCTCCCCATTTCTATCACACCTATTTCCTTCTCCTCTTCCGTTATAACCTTTTCAGGGCAGACATACGAACAGACGCCACAACCATGACAGAGTTCATCAAAGACTAGGACGTTCTGGGGAAAGACGACCAAGGCATTAAATTCACAGGCCTCAGCACAACGACCGCAGTGGGTACATCTGTCTTCATCAATGCGGGGAATGGGAATGGTGACAGGCATCTTTTTTTCTATACGAGGTTTGAGGAAGAGATGAGCATTGGGTTCTTCCACATCACAATCGATGAATTGGATTTTCCCCAAGGCTAGGGCCAAATTGGTGGCAATGGTGGTTTTTCCCGTCCCTCCTTTTCCGCTAGCTACAGAGATAATCATCTTCCCCCCCTCAGGAGATTTTTTGCCACTTCTGTAGGTACGCCGATGGCGACCCTATCCCTGGTTATCCTTCCATATCTCCTGGCATCACTGCAGCCAAAAGAGAGGGCAATTCGCCCCTCGACGAAGGCCTCCACAGCCACATGTCCACATACCGACACTATACTCGAGAGGTCTACCTTTAGATCCTCTCCGAACTGTAGCTGGTAATCCCTGAGCAGCTTCATGACCTGTCCGGGTTGAAGATAGGACAACAGTACATCGGGTCCATTTTTTACGTTTAGACCGATTCCCTTCAGGGGACCATAGATCTTCGGCAGGTCCTCTACTAATCTTTTTGCCGTTTGCCTGCTAAAACCTCCTTCGGTATGAAATCTGTCCACCATCTCCTCTTTTCCCCCTTCATTCCAACCGAACACATAGCAGGCCCCGCGACAGTTGAGCCCTTCGGGGGTCAAGAGGAGGGGGCGGGTCAGGGACCTTGTGATGGCCTCACAGAAACGGACTCCTTTCCTGGGAACCTCCTCAACGGGTGGCAGCTCATCTCGATAGAATTTTAACCCGATCCATCTGCCCCCGAAACGCCTTTGAAATTCCTCCACCAAATCCATTGCACTCCTCCTCTCGCCATCGCACCTTGCAGAACCACAAGCACAGGATCTTCTACCTTCTCATTTTCTAACCATAGGGGTTCCACATTGGGGGCAGTTAATCTGATAGCACGGGGTCCCTATTTGATGGGGGGCAGTAGCACCACATTGGGGACAAACGCATTCTCCTTCTGGGCCAGCCCCTGCTCTGGTGCCCCCCATTCTACCTCTGCCCATACCCCTTCCTCTGCCAAAGCCCATCCCTCTACCAAAACCTCCCGGGGGGCCGGTGCCATCGCCTCTAGGCATGATATATATTCCTCCTTTCTAATTAGTTACTTTTCGCAACAGCGCTTTGGGTTGTCACAAGATACCCCTCTGTCGCAACACCTCAGGCCTTCCCCCTGCTCGGGGGCACCCTTGAAGGTGAAGGAGGTAGGAGAAAGCACCCTCTCAAGGTCCTTGCTGCCGCAATGTTTGCATTGGAGGGGGTCGCTGCTGTCCCCTATCCCCTGAAAGATCTCTGATGTTTCTCCACAGGCCAGACAGCGATATTCATAGATTGGCATCTTTAACTCCTTTTCCAAACCAGTTTAAAACCACCATGGTCCCCAAAACCACCTTCCCCTTCCTCTGCCTCTGCCCCAGCCTCCCCAGCGGGGCAAGGGTGCATAAGGAAGCAGCGGTGGGTAAAAGGTAGGGTAAAATGGTTGGTAACTCCAGCCCATCCCATACCAATAGGGAAATGGCCCCCAAAACCACCCTCTCGACATTTCCTGCACCTCCTTATAATAATTTTATATATTAATCCGCATTATAGCTTCTTCTCTACCACCTTCTCCTTCCATCCCCCCTTCCCATTCCTCCACCAAGACCTGCGTGAGGTCCAACGGTCGCTTGGGTAACCTCTTGTAGTTGGCCAGTTTTGAACCTATTGATGGTCTCCCTGACTGTGCCCGTAGCCCCTACATAGATCTTTAGCCCGGCGGCAGCAAGGGAGGAGGCGGCATTAGGCCCCACATTGCCGGTAATGATTGCCTCAGCCCCCTTATCGGTGACGAATTGAGCTGCCTGGGGACCTGCCCCCCCGGCTGCCATCATGGCCTGATTCTCCACGGCTTCGAAGTCCATGGTATCAGGGTCTACAAAGATGAAGAACTGGCAACGGCCAAATCTGGGATCTATAGGTGAATCCAAGGTATTTCCTGTAGATGTAATGACTATCTTCATGCCCTTCTCTCCTCTTTTTGGGCTTATTATCCATTAACGGTGATGCTCACAGCCCCAGGCCCCCTTAATATCACCCCGTAGGTAAGCAGTGAGGATATCCTCTAAGGGGCCCTGGGCTCCGGTGGTGACTGCTTCGATGCCGAATTGGTTGAATAGATCTATAGCCCTCGGTCCCATTCCTCCGGCAATGATCACCTGGGCCCCCTGGGACTTTATGAACTCCGGCACAGCCCCAGGGACATGGCTGTTAAAATAGGGGTTGGCAACCACCTTGATATCCAAAACCTTATTCCCATCCAGATCTACTAGGGTATAGTATGGGCACCTGCCAAAGTGGGCGCTCAAAGAGCCCTTTAATCCTTGATTGTCTTCGCTGGCAAAGGCAATTCTCATTGCCGTCTCCTCCCTTTTCAGCCTTTTTCTCCTCCCCCATGGGATTCTACGTGCTCCTTGCATCTTTTCGCTATATTCTCAAAGGCCTTTGTTGCCTCAGAGTCTGGGTAGGAGACCACATAAGGGGTGCCGCTATCAGATTTCTGCACCACCTCAGGGTCTATTGGTATGCGGCCGAGGAAGGGTACTTTCAGATCCTTTGATGCCTTTTCCCCTCCTCCCATCTTGAATAGGGGGATGAGATGTCCGCATTTAGGGCAGCGAAGGCCACTCATGTTCTCCACGATGCCGATGACCGGTACCTTCAGCATCCTGCTGAAGTTTACCGTCTTCCTGGAGTCCAAAAGGGCTACATCCTGGGGGGTAGTGACTATAATAGAACCATCTACCCCTTTTATTAGATGGGCCACACTCAACGGCTCATCCCCTGTTCCCGGGGGGAGGTCAATAATTAGAAAATCCAAATCTCCCCACTTTACATCTCCCAAGAACTGTCTAATGGCGGTGTGTTTAATGGGACCCCGCCACACCACCGGTGAATCGGGGTTAGGAAGCAGAAAGGCCATGGATATCAACTTTAGATTGGGAAGGATCTCCACGGGCTGGATCCCATCGTCTCCGCCCCGCAGAGGCCTCCAGTCCACCCCGAACATTTTGGGTACATTGGGACCGTGGATATCTGCATCAAGGAGCCCTACATAATGGCCATCTTTGGCCAAAATGGCTGCAAGATTAACGGCTACGGTACTCTTTCCCACCCCACCCTTACCACTCATCACCATGATTTTGTGGCGAATCTTCTCCAGCCTCTCAACCAGCCTTTCCTCTTCGTGTTGCCTTTTTTCCTCCTCAGTGCGGGTGCTTGCCTTCTTTTCTTTTTGACTCATTCTTTGCCTTTCTCCTTATGTTGTTTTTATCTCTTTTTCTGAAGTCGACACAGGTGATAGGGAGGGGGGGACCCCCTCCCTATCACCTCTCCTCTTCAGCGGTAAGCTCTTGAAGTCGCTTGTTGATCTCCTCCATCTGCTCACGGAGAAATTCCTGTTGGTCCTTTAGAAACTCAGCCTCCTGTTCCTTAGTGGGGGGTTGTCCCCATGGAGCGGCATAGGGTGCGTACCCATACGGCACATACCCAAGCCTAGCCCAGCCGGGAAGCCCTGTGGCCCAATACATCCAACGCCAGCCACGGCCACCCCCCCACCAACCCCTTCCTCTGCCCCAACCGGGCACATAGGGGTTGGCATAACCGGGGACCGGATAACCAGCACAGTAGCCTGCCGCCCTACCAGTCATGGGGCCGAGCCCCCACGGACCTGTTCCATCTCCCCAAGGCATGCTAGCACCTCCTTTCGTTTAGAAGTGAAATCCTCGAAAACGCCTCCTGCTCCTGCGGGGAGGGCATAGACCCATCCCCATTTGGAGCCCCTCAGTTAAGTAGAAGTTCAGGACTTCGTCCACGTTTCCCATTATCCCCCAAGTTACATCTATATTGTGTAACCTGAATATCTCCTGCAGGTACCAATCTACCCCCGCAGCGATTACTTTGGTGACCCCCTTTGAGGCAAGGAAGTCTGGAATCTCCATTGGATACAACCCAGAGATGTTCAGCCTTTCCCTGCCCACCTCCCTCCTGCCCTTCAACTCAGCCACCACAACCTCCTTCGCCAACGATAACCTAGGGGCGATGCGATCTCCATTTATGGGAATTGCGACCTTCATCAACTGAGTTTAAAGCATTTTTTATGCCAAATTTGTAGCATTTAACTATCTGTATTTACTATGAATTTTAAGTATGTTAAAAAACAAATACCTCTTTTGTTTCATAATGCAACGGCATTTCTCCGCCCTTTATTATAATTTAAGCACATTATTCTTCTGCAACAGATCGCAGCATTGTTGCAATATGCAACTATATGGAGCCCATCTTTTTTAATTTTCGCCAAAGGGTGGTCCGGTGTATTCCCAGTTCTTGGGCGGCCTTGGTCATGTTGCCGCTGCATCTTTGTAGGGTATTGATGATGTGTTCCTTTTCTATTTCTCGGATGGATCTCCTTTCTGTCGTTGAGGGCTTCTGGTTGCGCAGGTAGCTTGGGAGATGTTCCCATTGGATCTGGGGGCCTTTGCAGAGGATAAAGGCATGTTCTATAATGTTTTCTAGCTCCCTGATGTTGCCAGGATAGGGATGGTTTAAGAGGATTTTCATTACCTCATCGGAGACCCCCCGGATCTCCTTGCCGGTCTTTTTGTTGAACCTCTCTATGAAATGTTCGATTAAGAGGGGGATATCCATCCTGCGTTCCCTTAGGCTTGGTAGCTCGATTTTGACTACGTTTAGCCTATAATAGAGATCTTCTCTAAATTGTCCCAGCTTGACCAACCTTTCCAGGTCTTTATTGGTGGCGGTCACTACTCGCACGTCTGCTTTTATCGTTGAGGTTCCTCCCAGAGGTTCGTATTCCTTGTTTTCCAAAACCCGCAGAAGTTTTGCTTGTATCCCTGCAGGAATATCGCCGATCTCGTCCAGAAAGATTGTACCCCCCTCAGCCAGCTTAAACCTGCCGGGTTTGTCTCGTTTTGCATCGGTGAAGGCCCCTCTTAGATAACCAAAGAGCTCTGATTCCAATAGGGTCTCAGGAAGGGCCCCACAATTTACCTTTACCAAAGGACCATCTTTCCTGGGGCTGAGATTGTGGATGGCTTGAGCGATGAGCTCTTTGCCCGTTCCGCTCTCCCCTTGAATAAGGACGGTGGCCTCGCTGCGTGCAATGTCGGGAAGGATACGGAAGATGTTCACAATGGAGGGATGCTTGCTTATTATATCTTGGAAAGAGTACTTTTCATGGATTTCTTTGTCCAGCTCCTTGATCAACGATAGGTCACGGAAGGTCTCCACCCCCCCTATAATCTCACCCTTCTCGTCTCGCAGAACGGCGGTGCTGATGCTTACCGGGATCTCTCGGTTATATTTATCAAGGATATTCAATTCTTTATTGATGATGTCCTGTCCGCTCTGCATTGTCTCCCGCAGGGCACATCTCTCAAGACAGACGTTGGTGCGAAATATCTCATAACAGTACTGACCAATGGCCTCTTCTCTGGTGAATCCAGTTATTCTTTCTGCTGCCTTGTTGAAGGTGGTTATTCGCCATTGCTTGTCCACCGTGAATACCCCGTCGGCGATACTGTCGAGGATGATGTTGAAATAGTCTTTTTCCCTCACCATAAGTTCTTTATTTCATCTCCTGGCCTTCTATGTATCTTTCTGCCGCAGAGGCAGCAAGGGCTCCGTCCCCTACAGCAGTGGCTATCTGTCTAAGGGCCTTCTTTCTCACATCTCCGGCAGCAAATATTCCCGCCACAGAGGTAGCACAATTCTGGTCGGTGATGATGTAGCCCTGCTCATCCATTTCTACCAGGCCGCGGATAAAATCCACGTTGGGCTTCTGCCCGATGGCGATGAAGACTCCTCCCACGGCCAACTCCTTTTGTGTGGAATCCTTGACATTTTCCAGAACCAATTCCTTCACCGCGCCCTCCCCCCTAATCTCCCTTACTACTGTGTCCCAAAGAAACTCGATTTTGGGATCCCCCAAGGCCCTGCTCTGCAGGATCTTTTGTGCCCTGAGCCTGTCCCGACGATGGATCAGAAATACCTTGCGGGCAATTCTGGTGAGGTAGAGGGCGTCTTCTACGGCCGCATCCCCACCGCCTACTACAGCCACTTCTTGGTCCTTGAAGAAGGCCCCGTCGCAAGTTGCGCAATAAGATACTCCTCTGCCGGCGAATTCCTCCTCCCCAGAGACACCTAATTTATTGGCTTGGGCACCACTGGCAATGATGAGGGCGGAGGCGGAAAATCTCTTTTCCCCGGCGATGACAACCCTTTTCCCCCCCTCCAACTCCACCCTCTCGGCCTTGGTGAATTGCAGGATCTCCAGGCCGAACTTTTTCGCCTGCTGGGTAAATCTTTCGATCAATTCCCTTCCCGAGATGCCTTCTGGGAAGCCAGGATAATTTTCGATGCTCTCTGTCATATAGGCCTGGCCGCTGGGGATCATGGCCTCCAACAGGACGGTCTGTAGATGAGCCCTCGCAGTATAAAGACCCGCGGTCAAACCTGCCGGCCCTGCGCCAATGATGATCACTTGGTAATCTTCCATGTCAGCTTGTTTCTCCTCAATACTTTGATCTTGTATTATCGAATTTTGTCTAAAACATGTCAAACTTTCTATATAGATTTTCAAAAAACATAATCATTTTACATCATTTCTTCAAGGGAAATTTTTCTCATTCTTCCATTCTGCACATTGTTGAATCTTGACATAGTGGGGATTAGTGTTATATGATCAAAAAAAATCATAAAGGAAGGAGAGGGATGATTGAGAAAAGGATTGTCGATGAGCTGATAAGGATAGTAGGAAAGGATGATGTCCTCACCGAAGATGAGGATCTGGCTTCCTATTCCTTCGATGGGACGACTAACTGGGTCCACAAACCAGATGTGGTGGTATTCCCCACCTCACCTCAAGAGATATCTGAGATATTAAAGCTTGCAAACAAGCGGCGCATCCCTGTCACCCCCCGGGGGGCGGGAACCAATGTAAGCGGTGGCTCCATTCCAATAAAGGGGGGGATTGTGCTTTGCACCACCAAGATGAACCGGATCTTGAAGATAGATAAGGAAAACCTCATGGCAACGGTGGAACCGGGGGTGGTCTTGATGGACTTTAACGTCGCCCTGGCCAAAGAAGGGCTCTTCTTCCCCCCTGACCCTCAGAGTTTTCTCGCGGCCACCATGGGAGGGGTTATAGCGGAAAATGGAGGTGGTCCTGCCTGCGTCAAATATGGGGTGACCAAGCAATATGTATTGGGTCTGGAGGTGGTTCTGCCCATAGGGGAGATCATTGAGGTGGGTGGGGTGACGATGAAAAACGTAACGGGCTACGACCTCACCATGCTCTTCACCGGTTCAGAGGGAACCTTGGGGGTTATCAGCAAGGCAAACTTGGTGGTAAAGCCCCTTCCGCAGGCCACCAAGACCTTGATGGTGGTCTTCGACGATGTGGCTGTGGCTGGAGAGAATGTCTACCATGTACTCTCCAGCGGTGTGGTTCCTTCCAAGATAGAGCTGCTGGATAATTGGGTGATAAACAGCATTGAGCGACTCCAGCCTATGGGCCTTCCTAAAGATGCCGGGGCGTTGCTGCTGTTTGAGGTAGATGGAGTCCCCGAGGCGGTAGAGAAAGAGGCCAAGCAGGTTGAGGAGGTGTGCAGGAAGTATGGAGCCAGAGATGTAAGGGTGGCCAAGGACAAGGCGGAAGCCGACCGTTATTGGACGGCCCGTCGAGCAGGGTTTGCCGCTGTGTTCAGCGCAGCACCCACCGTGTTGGCAGAGGATGTGACTGTACCCAGGAATAAGATCCCTGATCTCATTCGCAAAGTCGATGAAGTATGTAAGGCGAGGGGGATTGAATATAGCGTCATCGGTCATGCGGGCGATGGCAACCTCCACCCCAGCCTACTTACAGATATGAGGGATAAGGAGAGTTTTCAAAAGGCACAAGAAGCTATGGGTATGATTATAGAGTATGCCGTGGAATTAGGTGGGGTGCTCTCCGGAGAACATGGGATCGGGTTGGAAAAGAAAAAATTTCTTAAGAAGGCCATGGACCCCATCGCAATTGAGTTGATGAAGGGCATTAAAAAGATTGTAGATCCCAACAATATCCTTAACCCCGGCAAGATTTGGGAGGAGGCTGAGGAGGCATAGGTATCTCGGTTCAGGCCAAGGGTTAGAAGTAAGAGATTAAGTTTTTAAGGAAAGGAGGAATCCTCTATGACGGTGAGCAAATGGATGCATGTCGGGACGGTACTTAAGATGAATGCCCTCAATTTCCCCGACAAACTCGGATGTCAAGATAAACATAAGACCTTCACGTTCAAGGAGTGGAATGAGAGGTCGTGCCGACTGGCCAGTTCCCTGAAGGATATGGGGGTCGGGTACCAAGAGCGTTTTGCCATCATCGCCTATAACAGGGTGGAGTGGATGGAGATCTATGCGGCCTGCGCCAAGGGTGGACAGATCGCTGTTCCCATCATGTTTCGCCTTGCCCCTCCTGAGATAGAGTACATAATTAATCACTCCGAGAGCAAGGCCTTCATCGTCGAAGAGCCCTTTGTGGAAACCATTAACAGCATCCGCGATAAGCTTCCCACCATCCCTAAGGAGAATTTCATCTACCTGGGAGAAGGAAAGGCCCCAAACGGCTATATTCACTACGAGGATGTAATGGCTAAGGGCTCTGCTGAAGAACCCGATGTTATGGTGGATGCTGCCGATACCTGGACCTTTATGTATACCTCTGGTACTACCGGCAGACCTAAAGGGGTAGTCAAAACCCACGAGAGCTATATCGCCCAATATCTCCTCAACAACATCAACATGGGGGTAAGACCTACTGACAAGGTGATGTTGGTAATGCCGATGTGTCACGTCAACTCCATCTTCTACTCCTTCCCCTATACCTATGTGACAGCCCCGGTAATGGTCTATAACATGATCAGTTTTGATCCCGAAGACCTCCTTAAGACCATTGCTGAATATAAGATTACCTTTACCTCTTTGGTACCTACCCACTATATCATGATGTTGGCATTGCCTGATGAGGTGAAGAAGAAGTATGATGTTAGCTGCATCAGGCAGCTGCTGATTTCCTCGGCCCCAGCAAGGAAGGATCTGAAATTGGCCATCATGGACTACTTTAAAAACGCCGAGCTGTGGGAGGCATATGGATCTACAGAGGCGGGGTTGGTGACTCTGTTACGGCCAGAGGACCAATTCAAGAAATTGGGTTCCATCGGACGGGAGATCTTCGGGATCGATCGGATCAAGATCTTGGACGAGAACGGCAATGAAGTACCTGTGGGGGAGATAGGCGAGCTTTACTCACGTACCCCCCAGATCTTTAAGGAATATTGGAAGGATCCCGAGAAGACTAAAGAGGTTTTTCAGGGTGAGTGGTTTACCGCCGGCGATATGGCTAAAAAGGACGAGGATGGCTATTACTATCTGGTGGATAGAAAGGCCAACATGATCATCACCGGTGGTGAGAACGTATATCCTTCAGAGGTGGAGAACGTTGTGGGTGCCCACCCTGCGATCAAGGATGTAGCGGTTATAGGGGTACCCGACCCCAAGTGGGGCGAGGCAGTTAAGGCGGTGGTAATCCTCCACGATGGCTACACACCAAGCAAGGAGCTGGAGCAGGAGATCATAGAGTTCTGTAAGGGGAAGATCGCTGGCTATAAGCGACCCAAGTCTGTGGATTTCATTAAGGACGAGGAAATGCCCCGTACCGGAACCGGCAAGATCCTGCATCGGGTATTGCGGGAAAGATATGGCAAGTGGAGCGAGGAAAAATAGTTTTAAATAAAGTTGATGCATATATGTTTTAATTTTTAGAAATGAGGCCTTAGTTTCAAGGCCTCGTTTCATTTTTGTCCCAGGAAATGCTAATCTTTTAATAAAGTAGAAGCACATGATCAAAGATTGGCCTCTCATCAAAAGCTCTAAGGGATCCGATTATTCCCTGTTCTGCGTTCGCATAGATACCGCCCTGTCCCCCCGCACGGGCAAAGCCCATGACTTCTATGTGATTGACACTCAAGATTGGGTAACTGTAGTACCTTTAACCTCTGCCTCAGAGGTGGTGATGGTGAGGCAGTTCAGGCATGGGATAAAAGGGGTTACCCTGGAGACCCCAGGGGGATTAGTCGATCAAGATGATGATCCTCTGCGTTGCGCCCAGCGGGAGCTTTTGGAAGAGACTGGGTATAAAGCCCGGGAGATGGAGTTATTGGGGCAACTTTATCCCCAACCCGCCCTCTTCAACAACCGCTTCTTCGTATACCTGGGCAGGGACGCACAGAAAGTCGCCCCCCAGTGCCAGGATGAGGGAGAGGACTTAGAGGTGGTCTTGGTACCTCTGCAAGATATCAAGGAGATGATCAGCAGGGGAGAGATAAGACATGCCTTGGTGTTGGCGGCCTTTCAACTGTTCTTCCTCCATGTAGAAGGGAGGGGGTCTTTTTAGGTGTTCACCTGGAAGATATCGGAGAAGGAAGGTGATCTAGAGGTGTTTGCCCAAGTGGAGGTGATTGGTGATGACTTATTGGTAATTCTCTGGGGTGGAACAGAGCCGCATATAGGGGCTATTGGAATGGCCCAGCCACGGCCTAGTTTAAAGGATCCCAGAACGATGAGTGCTACCAGTTCTGTATTTACCTTTTTGGGGCACAAAGAGGATATAGTGGTCAAGGAGATCTCAGAGGGGTTGGCTAGTAAATTGAACAGGAAGGTAGTGGTTGTCGCTGGGATGCATTGGGAGGGGTTGCAAGATGAGGGTATAGGGGGGGTGGTAAGGATATGTAGAAGAATTAAGGAGAAGGTGCTGCAGAAGATGGAGGGGATATGAAGCGAATTATCGTAGGGATCACCGGTTCCTCAGGTGTTATATATGGGATACGGCTGCTGGAGGTATTGAAAGACCTGAAGGTTGAGGCTCATTTAATCCTTATTGAGGCTGCCCAAAGGAACGTTCTCATAGAGACCACTTTTACTATAGAGGATGTAAAGGGGATGGCTCATAAGGTTTATGATATAGAGAACTTAGCTGCTCCGATATCGAGTGGTTCCTTCAAGATGGATGGGATGGTGATAGCACCTTGTACTATGAAGACCCTTTCTGGAGTGGCCAATTCATATAGTGAGAACCTTTTGATCAGGGCTGCTGATGTGACATTGAAAGAGGGACGCAGATTGATCTTGGTGGTGAGGGAGACACCTCTGCATAAGGGTCACCTGGAACTGATGTACAAAGTCGCTGATCTGGGGGGGATTATCCTACCTCCTATTCCCGCCTTTTACCATTCTCCCCACAGCATTGGGGACTTAATCGACCATACAATAGGGAAGATACTGGACCTCATGGGAATAGATCACTCCCTTTATAAGAGGTGGGAGGGAGTGGCCAAGATAAAAGAGGAGGATTTCTGAAATGGTTAAAGATCAACATAGCTATTGGAATCCCATCCTTGAGACCCTGCCACTAGAAAAGCTTCAGGCCCTGCAGCTGAAAAAATTCAAGCGTATTTTGGAGTGGGCCTACAACCACTCCCTCTTTTACCGCAGGCTCTATCGGGAGGCGGGGTTGGAACCAGGGGACATAAAGAGCTTAGAAGATGTTCGCAAAGTGCCTAAAATAGAGAAGGGGATGATGAGAGAGGTCCAGCAGCGCGAGCCCTTCCCCTATGGGGATATGTTGACCGTTCCTCTGGAGCAGGTGACAGCCTTTAGGCAAACCAGTGGTACCACCGGCACCCCGGTTTATCAGGCCGATACCTGGCAGGATTGGGAGTGGTGGACGGAGTGTTGGGGCTATATCCTCTATGCCCAGGGTTATCGGGATACCGATAGGGTCTTTATCCCCTTTGGCTACAACATCTTTGTCGCCTTCTGGGCCGGGCACTACGCGGCTGAAAAATTAGGCTGCGAGGTGGTCCCGGGGGGTATTGGACACCCAGCCCAGGATCCTCAAGATGCAGGAGTTGCGTTGCACCGCCTTTATGGCCACCCCTACCTATGTTCTGGGGATGGCTGATGTGGCCCGAAACAAGCTGGGGATAGATCCAGCCAAAGACCTCCATGTCCGTAAAATTACCTGTGCAGGGGAGCCAGGTGCAAGCATCCCCACCACCAAGAGGAGGATGGAAGAGGTATGGGGGGCAAAGGTATATGATCACATAGGGGCCACGGAGATCGGTGCCTGGAGCTATGAGTGTACCGAGCAGCCTGGGGGACTGCATGTAAACGAGGCCTTCTTCCTGGTGGAAATCGAGGACTTGGAGACAGGTCAGATCATCACCGAACCCGGAAAGCGTTTTTCCAGTTCGGCACGGAACTCTTCACAGATTTTGGAATGTCTAGCAGGAGGAGGGAAGAAGTGGGCAAATTTTAGCTTTATCACTTTTGGTTTGGCATAAGCTTCTTCGGAGGGTAAGGAAACTACCATTAGTCCCAAGCAGAGAATTCCCACCAAGACCATGGTTAATAGTTTCTTTTCTTTCATGGTTAATACCTCCTTTCAGAGTTAGATTAACCTCCCCACAGCCCAATTGCTGTGGCATTTTGCTACATATCTACCAACATCTTATGGTATTATTAATATTTTTATATAAAATTAATGTAAACTTATCTTTTTGAGATAGTTAGGCTAGATCAATTATTGCCTTAAGGTTCAGCACTGATTATAGCTGAGTTGAAGGGGATTGCTTTTTGGTAAGGTTTTGTTTATCATCCTCCTGATCTAGCATGTCAGGTAAAAGGAAGGATATGAAAAGAGTCTTGGTTTTAGGGGCGCAAGGTATGCTCGGACACGATCTGGTGGAAGCCTGCACACTGAGGTACGAGGTAATCGGATTGAGCAAGGAGGATTTAGACATCACTCGTCAAGAGGCGACTCGGAAGGTCATCAAAGAGATATCCCCCGATGTGGTTATAAATGCTGCTGGGTACACCGATGTAGATGGGTGTGAGAAGAAGATGCAGAAGGCCTTTACCATTAATGGGGAGGGGAGCAAGAATGTGGCTAAAGGTTGCAGGTACAGCGGGGCAAAACTGGTATATATAAGCACCGACTACATCTTTGATGGCGAGAAGGGGAGTCCATATTCCGAGGATGACACCCCCAACCCGCAAAATATCTATGGCGAAAGCAAATTGCTGGGAGAGAGGTATATTGAGAAATTTTTGGACGATTATCTCATCGTCAGGACCCAATGGCTTTACGGCAGCCATGGGCGTAATTTCGTTGAGACCATCTTAACTCTGGCCGAAGAGACGGATAGGATTGAGGTGGTGAACGACCAAGTGGGTTCTCCTACCTATACGGTAGACCTTAGTAGGGCCATTTTGACCCTCTTATCAAAAGATTTAAGGGGCATCTTTCATGTCAGCAATAGCGGTTCTTGTTCCTGGTATGAGTTTGCCTTGGAGATATTGAGGCTGGCAGGTACAGAGAAGGTAGAAATAGTTCCTATATCTTCGTGCATCCTCAATCGGCCAGCAAAGAGGCCCCTTTATTCTGTCTTCGACTGCCAAAGGTTGCGAAAAGAGGCGGGTGTAGATATGAGATCTTGGCAAGAGGCGCTGCAGGATTATTTCAATCACAGGAAGGGGTAAGATGAAGATCTGCATGATTGGCAGCGGCTATGTAGGGTTAGTGACCGGTGCCTGTTTGGCAGAATTCGGAATGGAGGTCATCTGTGTGGACAAAGATAGGGGGAAGATAAAGATGTTACAAAAAGGACACATCCCCTTCTATGAACCGGGCCTGGAGGATTTGGTGATAAAAAACATGCAGGAGGGAAGGCTTTCCTTTACTACCAGCACAGAGGAGGCGGTAAGGGCCTGCAAGGTGATTTTCATCGCAGTAGGTACACCCGCTAACAGTGATGGCTCTCCTGATCTCTCGCAGGTGGAGGCCGTGGCTAGGGAAGTTGCTGGAACTATGAACGAATATAAAATCATCGTCCTCAAGAGCACTGTACCAGTGGGGACAGGTAGATGGATCAAAGGGATAATAGAGGAAGAGCTGGGAGGAGTGGTCCCCTTTGATCTGGTTTCCAACCCCGAATTCTTGCGTGAAGGGGCCGCTGTAGAGGACTTTATGAGGCCTGATAGGGTCGTTGTTGGCTCAGAAAGTGAAGAGGCTATCGAGGTGATGAAGGAGATATACAGCGCTCTTTACCTCATCGAAACCCCCTTTGTTATCACCAACATGGAGACGGCCGAGATGATAAAGTACGCCTCCAACGCCTTTTTGGCCACCAAGATTTCTTTCATCAATGAGATAGCTAACTTATGTGAACGCGTAGGAGCTGATGTCCATGATGTGGCCAGGGCCATGGGGCTCGATGGCAGGATAGGGAGGAAATTTCTCCACCCAGGTCCTGGTTTTGGGGGATCGTGTTTCCCCAAAGACACCAAGGCCTTAGTCCACATGGCAAAAGAGCATAATTGTGAAATGGAGATCGTTAAATCCACCATCAAGGTCAATGAGAGGCAGAAAGAGAGGATGATCGAAAAGATCGAGGCTATGGTAGGAGACCTACGGGGCAAGACCATAGGTATTCTGGGCCTTGCCTTCAAGCCCAATACCGACGATATGCGGGAGGCACCCTCCATTGCTATCATCCAGGGCCTGCAGGCCAGAAGGGCAAGGATCAAGGCCTATGATCCTGAGGCCATGGGGGAGGCAAAGAAGATTTTCAAGGAAGTATTCTACTGCAAGGGCCCTTATGAGGTGGCAAAGGGAAGCCATGCGCTGGTTCTGATCACCGAATGGAACCGTTTTCGACGCCTGGACATGGAGCGTATTAAAGGGTTATTGAAAGAGCCAATCTTCATCGATTTGAGGAATGTATACGAACCACAGCAGATGCGTCAGTTGGGGTTTAAATATTGCGGGGTGGGGAGGTGATGGATTGGATATTTGTCGGAGATGCCCACTTCACCCAAGGGGATGGGGACAGGAGAAGGCGCTTCATTCGTTTCATTCAGACAAATATATCCTCTCTGAAGACGCTGGTAATAATGGGGGACCTCTTTGACTTTTGGTTTGGGTTCCGCGATCTATCGTCACTGAAGATGGAATATGGCGACATTTTGGGCCTATTTGAGAGGTTGAGGGAGGAAAAAAGAGAGGTGATCTATCTGGAGGGAAACCATGATTTTCGGCTGGGTCCTTATATGAGCGAAGAGTTAGGAGTACGGGTTTACGATCGGTCCACCCAGATCTATCTGGGTGGGAAGAGAGTCTATCTGGCCCATGGCGACCGTGCCTACCCCAAATTTAGCCACAGGTTATTTTCTGCCCTTTTAAAAAATGGCCTTACTTATCGGCTTATCTCTTTGATGGGGCCCTATCTCGTTGCCCGCATGGCCAAATACTTGAGCTCTGGCAGCAGAAAACGAGGTCAGAGAGTGTCTCAAGATGTCATCTCACGGCTCAGAAAATTCGCCCTCCGCAAGTTGAATGAGGGCTTTGATGTGGTAATCCTCGCCCACTCCCATTTTCCCGAGACAATGACTGTGGAAAAGAAAGAGGGAAGGGGCTATTATTTCAATGTGGGGAATTGGACTAGGGATTTCTCCTATTTGAGGTACAATCCACAAGGGGGCTTTTCCCTAGAATATTTCACCACTGACCAAAAAGAATCCTAAGGAGGCCAATCTAAGCTTCTCCAGTCAGTCTTCCTCTAGAATTATTTTAGTGACCATGCTTGCTGCCTGAGGGAGGTTCCAGGATGCTTTTTTGTTGTGGGATCTGCGAATAAGGCCAAAGGATTAAGCTTTCCCCACCACAATCCTTTCTTTGACTTTGACGAAGAAGCGATGGTTTTAGGGGCAGAGATCATGGCCAAAGCTGCCTTAAGTTCGGCAATGGGCGCCCTGTCTGCTAAACGAGTGCTGCAGAAGCTTCAAATTTTGGAACATACTGACAGAGAGGTTGTAGAAAGGGCCCAAAGTCTTATAAGGGGAAAAAGGGTTCGAATTATGAGAGTACCAGATGCCAAAGAAATATTGATACGGTCTAGGGTGCGAAACAGCAGGGATGAGGCATCAGCAGTTATCCGTGGGAGTCATGACCATCTGGTTGGAGTAGAGAAAAATGGGAAGTTGTATAAAGGAGCTACAGAACCTGGAGAAAATTTCTGGCATCTGGCTCAGCGAATCAAAAGAGTGAAATACAGTGCTATCATTGACTTTGTAAGAGATGTGGATGTAAGGGAATTGTCCATCGTTAAGCAAGCTATGGAAATGAACGTTAATTTTGCAAAAGAAGCCGGAAAAAGGCCTTCTTTCTTCAGGATCGGCAAGGTTATGGAGAAGTATGCTGACCAAGAAGTAACTGGTAAGAACTTACCCGCCAAAGTTCGTCTAATTACGGCCCTAGCGGTCGAGGCTAGAATGAGGGGGTTGGACTTGCCGGTCATGACCTGTGCCGGTTCTGGTAATCAGGGCGAGGCCTGCTTTTATAGGAAATTGCACATTTTTTGGCCTTTTTGAGAAAAACAAGGAAGAAGGGGGTTTTTGCCCCCTTCCTCCTTTATCCCTTACCTATCAAATATTCATGGATGGCCCGGGCTGATTTTCTGCCCGCACCCATGGCCAATATTACAGTAGCAGCTCCGGTTACTATATCGCCGCCAGCATAGATACCTTCCCTTGAGGTCTTTCCCGTCTCGGGGTCGGCCACAATATAACCCCTTTTGTTCAGCTCCAAGTTAGGGATGGTAGAGGTAATCACAGGGTTGGCCCCGGTGCCAATGGCGATGACCACCAGATCCACATCCATGGTGAAATTAGAGCCCTCTATGGGTACCGGTCTGCGGCGACCAGACTCATCGGGTTCCCCCAGCTCCATC
>Ga0180300_10000238_pt1 | contig 23181 bp, 23 predicted proteins | sample GuaBasSediGuay15_FD_121798 | JGI IMG/M metagenome (GOLD analysis project Ga0180300, IMG submission 121798) | Subseafloor sediment microbial communities from Guaymas Basin, Gulf of California, Mexico - Guay15, Core 4569-2, 21-24 cm | ecosystem: Environmental > Aquatic > Marine > Hydrothermal...
GCACAGACATTGTAAGATTTGGGTCTCGGTGTTTTCCCAATTAAGAGATTCTTGAAAAGCTCTAAAAACTCGTTTTTGTCTATTGGGCATCCATATAGATAATAATCAACAGTTACGTACTGGTCAAGTGGTTGTGCATTAACTAAGGCTTCTTTCAGCTGTAATGGATTTTCATGATTTTTGAAATCCTTCACTAGGAATTTTCCGCCTGTACAGGCACATTCACCGAGTGCTACTAAAATTTTTGAGTTTTCTCTTAATTCTTTCACTTTTTTAACGTCTTTTTCACTTGTTATACATCCCTCAATGAAAGCTATGTCAAGAGGTGCTTTTTCCTTTTCTTCCTTCAGTACTCTAAAATCTACAATATCAACTTTACTTAATAAGTCGAGTATTTGATCTTCTAGGTTTAGTATTTGTACTATGCATCCTTCACATGACGCTAAACTAAATATTCCAACCTTAGGTTTTTTATTAATCATTTATATCCCTCTAAATTGCTGTTTCTAGGAAATCTTTAGTTTCTTTATAGGTAAAGACTGGCCCGTGTTTGCATACGTATTTTCTTCCTATGTTGCAGTGTCCACATATCCCTATACCGCATTTCATTAATCGCTCGAGAGATAGAAATATTTGATCTTCCGGAAACCCTAATTTTAGGAGTTCTTTTGTCACAAAGTGCATCATTATTGGTGGACCACACATTACAGCAACGGTGTTCTTCGGATTTACTTCAATTTCTCTAAATAGTACTGTTACAACTCCTACAGTTCCTTTCCAAGTCTCATCGCCTACATCAACTGTTAAATGTACATCTACGTGTTTTTTCCATGTTTCTATTTCCTTTTTGAATACTATGTCTTTTGGTGTTCTTGCCCCATACATTAATGTTAACTCACTGTATTTTTCGCGATTTGAGAGAATGAAATTTATAAGTGATCTCAGTGGTGCAAGTCCTATTCCACCGCCGATAAATAGTATATTTTTATTCTCAAATTTGTGTGTTGGAAAGCCGTTTCCAAAAGGACCTCGTACTCCAACAGCGTTTCCTTCATTTAATTTAAATAACGCGTTTGTAACATCGCCTACTCTTTTTACTGTTATCTCGAAGAAGTTCTGCTGATTCGGCGATGATGATATCGAGAATGGCGCTTCGCCATAACCGAAAACTGATAACTCGATAAATTGTCCTGGCTTGTAGTTAAAGTTTCTTTGCGCCTCTTTATCTTTAAAGATAAGTTTGAAGGTTTTTATGTCAGGAGTTTCTTCTCTAATTTCTGATATTGTTACAATATTGGGAATGTACACGTTTTTCATTTTACATCCCTAAGACTTTTTTGAGAATTTCTCTTATGTCGATTCCAGCAGTACAGACGTGTATACAACGACCACATCCTACACAAAAGATGCTTCCAAATTCATCTACAGGATAACAATATTTATCGTATATTCTTTGTTTGACTCGAGACGTCCTCTCTTTTCTGAATATTTCTCCTCCAGCAACTCGAGTGAAGCTTAAAAAGTGACATGCATCCCATTTTCTTACTCTTTTACCCTCCCTAAGTGTTAGTTCCATTACATCATATACGTCGAAACAATGACAAGTTGGGCACGTAAAGTTACATTTCCCACAAGCAACGCATCTCCTACCATATTCGTTCCAGAGTTCATCATTAAAAGCTCTTATAAGCTTTTGATATAGCTCATTAGAACTTGTAAGTTGATTTCTTGATAATTTCTCTTCAACCTCACGTATTTTTTGATCACGTCTAGCAAGGTCATTTTCAGATGCTTCTTGAAATAAATCCAAATTTGAGTTTATAATATCCTTTCCTCTCTCGCTTCCTATTTCAACAAAAAAGAACTCACCAATATCGGTGAGTAGTAAATCAAATCCTTCTTTAATTGATGGCCCACTTTTAGTAAAATTACAGAAACAATACTCAGTTGGATTATTGCAGGTTATACAGATTATTATCGTGTTTTCCCTACGAGTTACATAGTACGGATCAACTGTTTTACCAATGAACACCTTATCTAGTAGAGTTAATCCGTGTGTATCACAAGGCCTAATTCCGATAAGAACTCGTTTTTTCTCCTTTATTTTATCTAAAGGATCTTCAATTTCTATATTATTGTCATCACTTATTTTAAAGGTGAAAAGAACTTCTTCTGGCGGGAGGAATATTTTTTTGGGTGGAAGTAGTGGAACACCACTTGCATCCAACTTAAGTTCCGACCAATCCGATATTATATCAAAACTAATTATTCCGTTTTTTTCTGTTGGACCATAAACTTGAAATTCTTTCAGAAATCGTTCAACCAGCGTACTAAGATTTTTCTTCGACAATAGCATATATTTTTTCATCTTTGACACCCGGCTCTTATAATTTAACAAAATTAATATTTATTGTTTATTTTTGGTTGTGTTTCTAACTATAGGCGGAACCCGTTATCTTATTTTACGCAAATCGCCTGTGTCCATGGTACTTGTATTTTCACCCACTTCTGGTAATTTAGACTTAAATACTTTTTTCTCGGTTTTTTCTTTATCAATGTATGATATTGGTTATGGATGAGATTTATAGACCACAAAGTTTCAATGTTTGTTAGAGAAAAGTTTAAAATGCATCAGAATTCCCCTTACTTTACTTTTCGGGGGTGTATATATGGCCGAAAAAATAGCTGTTATTGGAGGAACAGGAGACTTAGGGTTTGGCTTAGCGCTACGTTGGGCTAAGGCTGGGAAATATATCATTATTGGTAGTAGAAAAGAGGAGAAGGCTAAGAAGGCTGCTGAAAAGATACAAACAATATTAGGAAAAGATGTAAAAGTGGAAGGAAAATTCAATTACGAAGCTGCGGCAGAAGCCAATATAGTTGTTTTGTCGGTCCCGTTTTTTGCACAAATCGGTATCCTAAGGAGTATTAAAGATGCTTTAAAACCTGGAAAAATCCTTGTAGATGTAATTGTACCGCTGGCAACAGCTATAGATGGGCCGCCCACCAGGACTCTCGGAGTTTGGACAGGTTCTGCAGCAAAATTAACTGAACAACTAGTACCAAAAGGAGTTAAAGTTGTTGCAGCTTTTAAGAATGTGCCTGCTGATGCGATGCAGAACTTAAGTGAGGAAGTTGATTGCGATGTTATCGTTTGTGGTGATGATGAAGAAGCAAAAAGGGAGGTCATGAAACTGGCGGAACTAATACCGGGAGTAAGGGCAATAGACGGAGGACCCTTAGAAAATGCTCATGTAGTAGAAGAATTAACTGCATTCTTAATTAACATCAATATAAAGTATGGAGTTAAAAATGCGGGAATTAGAATTACAGGCATTAAATAAATCTCAAAGTAGCAACCAGTGATTTTCATTTAGTTATACAGTCAAATATTAAACATTTCCTTTTTACAAATTTTAGTTCTAGAATGCATTAATAGAGGAAAGATCTTAACAATTTAAAAGCGGGTTTTACATCATTTGAAAACAACTCGTATCGAGAGTTATTTAAGTTGTGTTAAGAAAATATATACGATGTTAAATTATCGATTCTATGATATTGGAGGGTGATGATTATATGTCTGAAATGATGTGGACTGAAAAGTATAGACCTAGGACTTTAGATGAAATAGTCAATCAAGAGGAAATTGTGTCACGTTTAAAGCATTTTGTAAAAACTAAAGATTTTCCTCACTTGCTTTTTGCAGGTCCACCTGGAACTGGAAAAACAACTGCAATATTGGCATTTGCCCGTGATCTTTTCGGTAAATATTTTGAAGAAAACTTCCTTGAGCTTAATGCTAGCGATGAAAGAGGTATAGATATTATTAGAACTCGTGTTAAGGATTTTGCTCGCACTAGAGCTATAGGAGATGTACCAGTAAAAATTATAGCTTTGGACGAAGCAGATAATATGACAGCTGATGCACAACAAGCTTTGAGAAGAACTATGGAAAAATATACACGTACTGCTCGTTTTTGTCTTATATGCAATTATTCTTCAAAAATTATTGAACCGATTCAAAGTAGATGTGCTGTTTTCCGTTTTTCACCCTTAAAAGATGAAGACATTGCCAAGCGGCTAAAGTGGATTGCTGAGCAAGAGAATGTAAATTTGACCGAGGATGGTGTACAGGCTATTCTTTATGTTGCTGAGGGAGATATGAGAAGAGCGATTAATATTTTACAAGCAGCTTCTGCCTTGGGTACAACCGTGAATTCGGAGACTGTTTATAAGGTTACTGGAAGAGCGCGTCCCGAAGAAGTTAGGGAAATGATTAATTTGGCTCTTTCAGGTAAGTTTATAGAAGCTAGAAAGAAGTTATATGAGCTTCTTATTACTTATGGTCTTTCCGGTAGCGATATTGTTCGGCAGATACATCGGGAAATTTACAATTTGAATATCCCAGAGGAATGGAAGGTAAAGCTAGCAGAATACACTGGAGATATTGATTTCAGACTTAGCGAAGGCGCTCATGAAGATATTCAGTTAAGCGCACTGCTTGCTCACTTTGCTCTTGCAGGTACTCAGATGCGGAAGGGGGGATAAAATAGGTTGAGTGCCGTTCCATGGACAGAGAAGTATGCTCCCAGAAGAGTTTCTGAAATAGTTAGGAACACTGAAGCTGCTATGAAATTGTTGAAGCTTGTAAAAGAATGGAAACCCGGTAGTAAAGGAATTTTACTTTACGGGCCGCCAGGCACTGGTAAAACTGTTAGTGTTTATGCTGTTGCAAATGAACTAAATTATGAAGTCATCGAGATGAATGCTAGTGATACAAGGAATGTTCAAAATGTTATGCGTGTTGCTGGTTCCGCTGCTATGCAAGCTCCTCTTTTTGCAAAGAGGGGAAGAATAGTTTTAATTGATGAAATCGATGGTCTTAGTGGAAGAGAAGATAGAGGGGGGCTTGGAGCCATTATAAAGGTTATTAAGAGTGCAAGAGTACCTGTGGTTCTTACAGCAAATGACCCGTGGGACCCTCGATTTACTTCATTGAGGCAATACTGTGAACTCATAGAGTATAAAAGATTGACCATGTGGGACGTTGTTAAGGTTCTTCGTTCAATTTGCCAAAAAGAAGGGATCATCGCTGATAATGAAGTTTTAAAGGAAATTGCAAAAAATGCCGAAGGTGACCTCCGTTCGGCAATAAACGACCTTCAGGCCCTAGCTGAAGGAAGGAAAAGATTAACAAAGGAGATGCTAAGTATTCTTGCCCGTAGAGACAGAGAAAAGAATATTTTTGAAGTTTTGAGAATGCTTTTTTCGGCTAAGACTGCTAGGATGGCGACTTTTGCTTTGAGTACAGCTGATGTTGACTATGAAATGTTAATGCGATGGATAAGTGAAAATATTCCCTATCATATGGATGATGTGGAAGAATTAGCCAAAGCTTATGATGCCCTTTCGCGTGCGGATGTATTTCTTGGAAGGATTAAACGTGAACAGAATTGGAAACTTTTGCCTTATGCTTTTGAGCTTATGTCTGCTGGTGTGGCGCTTGCACGTAGTAAGTCCAAATTTAAGTTTGTTAAATATAGTTTCCCTTCATTACTTAAGGAACTTAAATCGTCTAAAGAACAAAGAGATTTGCAAAAGAAAATTGGAGAGAAAATTAAAAAGCGCTGCCATACTTCCGTAACAAGGGCTATCAATGATTTCTTACCATTTATAAGGGTTATCCTCAGAAATAATCCAGAGGTAGGAGCTAAAATGGCCAAGTGGTTCAGATTTAATGAAGAAGAAATAGCTTTCATTACAGGTGATAGCAGATCTTCGAAAGAGATTATTAAACTTTTAAAGTAATTTTGTTTTCATGAAGTATGATTTAAATGAAAGAAGTATCTGCTCTAATAAATTATTGCCACTCAGTTCGTATTTTATATATTCAAGGAAGTTAATTACTGCTTTTGGAATCATATAAAAAGTAACAGAGTATTTTATGTTGTATAGTATTAAACCGTTGGGAGATGCGTATTTTAATGGTATTACGTTTTTAATTATCGGATTTAAGAGTAAAGACAAATCTTTATGAGTTATATTTCGTTTTCCTCCCTCTAGCAGCAATGTTAATATCTTTCTTATCATTCCACGACAAAAACTTCTCCCTACAACATCTACGTATATAAAATCCTTGTTTTTTTGAATGTTTATTGCAAGGAGTCTTCTAAATGTGTTTTTATCTGTTTTTTTACTAGATATGTTTTTGAAGTCATGACCGCCAAGAATATACTTTGCAAGCTGTTTCATTTGAATTAAGTCTTCTCCTTTGTAATAGGTTACATATTTATAGTGCCTGTAGATAGCGTGATATCTTGGGCTGAAGTCCGAAGGTACTTGCGTAAATCCTACAATTTTTATGTCTTGAGGAAGATATTGGTTAACTTTATTTATTATGATCTCATCTATCTCGGATGGAATTGTAAGTGCTATTACTTGACTTATCGCATGTACAGAAGCATCTGTTCTACTTGCATATTCGTACTTGTATTGTTTAAGTTTAGTTTTTCGGATTAATCCGCATTTTTCTAATGCTTGTAGGATTTCTTTCTCAATAGTTTTTGCCTCTGGTTGTCGCTGATAACCTCTATAGTTTGTGCCGAGATAAGTTAATTTAAGTGCATATCTTGGTATTAGGAACACCTTCCATGTATATTAAAACATTAACTTTCCCAAAGGGAAAAGAGAGTTTTTAATGCTCTAACTTTTGCGTTTTCAGTCTTTAACCTATAAATTCGGATTCGCCCAAATGTTTTCTCTTGAATGATACCTACCTTACATAAGTACCCTAGATGTTGAGCAACTGTGCTATGATTTAATCTTACTCTTTTTACTATTTCTGAAATGTTTAGTTCTTCTTCTTTTGCAAGCACTTTTATAATTTTCACTCTCCCACGAGATGAAAGAATGTTTTCTATTTGTAGTTTCTCGCTTTGGGTACCCATCCTGTTCACCTTTTAAAGTAGAGTCATTAATTCTTTTTCTAATATTGACGCAGGAACATCGGGGAGACTTATAAGTGTTGTTTTCCCACGAATTCCGGATCCAGAGAGTTTTATATTTATGATTCCGCAACTTTCCAAGTCATGGATATAGTTCCATATTTGCGTGTGTCCCCGCGGCTTTTCTCCGTACTCTTCGCATATAACGTGGTAAAGTTCCTCAATTTCGCCCATTGTAGCATACGCCTTTTCGTTCTTCCTTAGTTTTCTTGCCAGAGCTAAAAGAAGGAGCCTGTGGTGCTGAGGCAAGTCAAGAAGAACTTCTCTTCTTATAACCGGATGTGTTTCTGCCTTTGCAAGTCTTACGTGTTCAGGCAAGACACGAAACTCTCCTTCTGCTTCAGCATATTTTCCAGCCCTCCATAAAAGCTCTAGAGAATATCTGGCGTCCCCCCATTCTGCTGCAATATCTGCGATTAGACTAATAGCTTCCTCTGAAACAGTTCCTTCGTAAAATGCTTCCTTTACTCTCATTTCTAAGATATCTTTAAGCTGTGAAGCGTTATATCTGGCCAAAAATAGAGTATTTTGTTGTAACGTACTTAATGTACTGGAATCCAGTAAGGCTATCCACGAGGTGTCTTTTGCTATGCCGATTAGAGAAATTCTTTGCACCGCATTCAACTTCTCTTCATATAATCGTGTTAAGTCATATAGCAGTTCTGGTCCACTTCTTTTAACATAAAAATCAAGCTCATCCAAAGCTATCAAGAGGAAAGCTTCCCTACTATCTAAAGTTTTTTGGAGGGCAAAAAGAAGTTCTTCCGGCGAGAAGCCTCTTGTCGGAAAGTTCGGATTAAAGTAATGAAGAACTCTTTTTAGGACTAAGAACTCTGTTTTATCTCTTCTACAATTAATATGGATGTAGTGAAGATTAATGCCACGTCTTTGTGCTTCACTACAGATTAATTTCCCAAAAAGCTTTGCTAAAGCTGTTTTGCCTGTACCAACGCTTCCGGAGATTAATATTTTACAACTTTTACTTCCCGGCTTTTCGAGTAGAATCTTAAAGTTTCTAACCAACACTCTAAGTTCTTTTTCTCTATGTGGAAGTGAGGGCGGAACATAATCTATGGAAAGCTTGGATTCATCTTTAAAAATTGAAGGTTTTTTGAGTTCTTCTTCAAATACGTCTTTTGACAAATTTGTCTCCTCACATTCCATCTACTACGACTAACATTTAGTATAATATCTGTATCTTTAATTGTATTGCGAAGGGAGGGAGGTGGCTGAAAGTAATATATTTAAACCCTAACAATTTCACCTAACATAGCCTAATGTATTTCTCAAGATGTTGAGATCCAGCCCCACGGAACATGACGTGATGAAGAGGATCTTGAGAGCTGAAAACAAAAAATCAACGAAAAAATAATTTTTACTTGTATATATGTTTGCTTATAGCTTATAGGCATCTTTAAATTAGTTTTTATGCCAACAATGTGAAAACTTAAATAATTATATAACATTAGAATTTTGCAATTTTTACATGAAACAGGCGAAGTATATATAAAGAAAATGTAATTATTACAGTGAATGAAAATGAAGCTAGACGAAAAAGATGTCAAAATATTAAATTTAATACAGGAGAACTGTAAATTAACAGCTAGAGAGATAGCGAAACGAATAAACTCTCCAATAACAACGGTATTTGCTAGAATAAAACGTTTAGAGAAACAGGGAATAATTAAAGGATATAAGGCGATTTTGAATGCAGAAAAACTTGGAAAAGGAACTACCGCTTTTATTTTAGTGTCATTTACATATCAACCATCGAAAATGGATTATCAATTAACACAAAGAGAAGTCGCAAAGGAAATTGCAAGGTTACCCGAAGTTCAAGAAGTTCACATTATAACTGGAAACTGGGATCTACTTCTCAAAGTTAGAGTAAGAGATGTTGAAGAATTGGGAAAATTTATCGTAGACAGACTAAGATTAGTTAGAGGTGTTGAAAAAACATTAACATGCGTAGTACTGAGCACAGAAAAGGAGACAACCGAAATCAATTTATAGAAACTAAACTAAAACCATCAAAACCTAGCAACATTAAATTAAGTTACAATAACGTTCAAAGATTCTTAGTTTTCTCTAACTCCCACTTACAGTTACACTAAGGTTAAAGATAGATAAAAACTTTTTATCGATTATAAAAAATTAACACTTCCCCCACATTGTGGTGCGGGGCCCGGGATTTGAACCCGGGTAACCGGCTTGGGAGGCCGGCGTCCTAGGCCAGGCTAGACTAGCCCCGCTTTTCATTAATTATGAATATTATTGATATTTTTAATTTTTCTGTTACTTAGGGAAGACTGCATAAGATACTTTATGAGCATTTATGCTCAGCTTCTAGAAAATTTTAAATTTTATATAGGGTCCGTTAAGGAGTTTGCAACCAAAGATGTAACTTGAATAGTTTAATAGGACAAGTTGCTCATATAGCAATTAGTTTATACATTGCTCGGTTTTATTCCTTTTCGCTCCTTAACTTCTTCAATTATTTGTTTTGCTACATTATCCGGCGGTTCTTCCCAGCTTGAGAATTGCATTTGCCAGAATGCTCTTCCGGAAGTTTTTGATCGCAATTCTGTTGCAAGCCCGAAACTTTCCTTAACTGGGATCGTTGCTGTTATTAATGTGTCAAATCCTCTTTGTTCCATCTTGAGTACATTGCTTCTTCGTTGCGCTAGTACGCTTAGCACATTTCCTACAGTTTCTGGTGGAGTTCTGATTTGTATTTTGTATATAGGTTCTAGAATTGTTGGAGTATCTGAAAGTATTGCTTTAAATATGGCATTTTTAATCATAGGAATTATTTGTGAGGGATCTCTCATTTCTGGATTCTTATGTATGTTTAGTTCTTGAATTATTACTTTTAGTCCTCGTAAAGGTTCACCACATAGTGGACCTGATTCGCATGCCCACTTGAAACCAGTAACAACAGAGTTTTTTACATCTAATATTTCCTCGTCTTCCTGTCCAGCGTAAATTAAGAGATTTCCATGTTTTTCGATGGCCCATATTTCATTAGCATTTTTTAGATATTGTTTCATTTTTTTGGCAAGGAAGCGGATAATTTTATTATTTTCTTCCTCTCTAATAGAATGTTTCTCTAGTAGTATGTTTAACAGATCTTCTTCGAGAGGTTCTACGAAAAGTGTTACTGAATTTAAATCATTGATACTGTTTACAAGTATTGGACCTCCCTTCGTTTTAACGGTTTCCCTATACACGACAATCGGTTTAGATGTTATTATTTCTAATCCCGATTTTTCCAGTTCTTTTATCGCGATTTCAAGATGTAATTCCCCGATCCCCGACAATAGATATTCGCCGGTTTCTTCATTTATTGAAACCGATAAATTTGGGTCTTGTATTGAGAGTTTTTTCATTAACTCTATCATTTTTTGAAGATATTGTGGTTTTTTAGGCTCAACTGTTAGAGTTACTACGGGTTCGGTAATGTACTTTATTTCTTCGAAGGGGATCATTTTGGTTTCGTATCCTAGTTCAACCATAGTTTCTCCAGATTTAAGTTCTTCAGGTCCAATTATTGCTGCTATGTTTCCTGCTGGGATTTCTTTTACGATTTCTCTGATGGCTCCCATGTACATACCTACTTGCTGTATTCTATGGGATTTTCTTGCGTTCAGTAGATAAACTTCTTGTCCTTCCTTTATGGTTCCTGAAAAGATTCTACCTGTTGCTACAAGTTTTGCGTGTGGATCTAAAATTATTTTGGTGACACAGAATGTTAGGGGTCCCTTGTCATCACAGTTTAACATTGCCTGCCCGACTTCTGATTCTAAGTTGCCATGCCATATTTTTGGTATTCTATACTTTTGCGCCACTACAGGGTTTGGTAAGTGTTTTACTATTGCACTTAATACGGCTTCGTGAAGAGGCAGAAGATTTTGCAGTTGGTCTATTTTTCCTTCCTTATAAAATTTCATTATGTCTTTAAATTTCAATCCCGATTTGTTAATTGAAGGAATTGTAAAACCCCATTTATGGAGCGCGCTTCCAAAAATTACTGATCCATTTTCTGGATTAACTTTCCACCCTTTTTTGAAAGCTTCCTCTCCGAAATTTTCAATAAGAGTGTTAAAGTTTCGAATTATTCTTTCAAATTTTTCTCTAATTTTCTCGGGAGGAAGTTTTAATTCTCTTATAAGCCTATCAACTTTGTTTATGAAGAGAATCGGTTTTACTCTTTCTTCTAACGCTTGTCTCGTCACTGTTTCCGTTTGAACCATTATTTCCTCGACGGCATCCACTACCACCACTACTCCATCAATTGCCCTTAATGCTCTTGTAACCTTGCCTGAGAAATCGACGTGTCCAGGTGTATCGATCAAGTTTACTACGTAGCGATCATTCTTCCACTCATAAAGAAGAGATATATTTGCTGTTTTAATTGTTATACCGCGTCTTTGCTCTTCTTCCAAATAGTCAAGCGCCCTAACTTGGCCGGCAAGTGATGGGGAAAGTAAGCCTGCTCCAGCCAATAGAGAATCGGTAAGTGTTGTTTTACCATGATCTATGTGAGCAACTATTCCAATATTTCTAATATATTCCTTTGATTTCATAATTTTTAGCACTTCTTGAACCATTTTACGCTTTGCCACCCTTTTCACCCCAAGACTCTACGAGAATAGCGCTGAAACAACAAAGTCATTATGGCGGGAACTAAACTTATATTCTCTCGAAGTTGTTCACTTTTATATTATAAGTTACTACTAAGTTTAAGGTCCTAATTAGGTAAATTTATTTTGATAGAAGAGACAACTATGTGGTGGTCTCAGGGGTGAAAGAATGTCGGAAAGAAAGAATAAGGAAGTTTTGAGTGGTGTTCATTTTTGGCAAGGAGACATTGCCTGCGCGGAGGGTGCTATAGCTGCTGGCTGTAGGTTTTTTGCTGGTTATCCTATAACTCCGGCTTCTGAAATTGCTGAACATATGGCTAAGAGATTACCCGAAGTTGGGGGTATATACGTACAAATGGAAGATGAAATTGCATCAATTTCAGCTGTCATTGGGGCTTCTTGGGGCGGACTAAAAGCCATGACGGCAACGTCTGGTCCTGGTTTTAGCTTAATGCAAGAAAACATTGGTTATGCTTGTATGACGGAAACGCCTTGTGTAATCGTTGATGTTCAACGCGTAGGTCCAAGCACTGGTCAGGCTACGAAAGCTGCTCAGGGAGATGTTATGCAAGCTAGGTGGGGGACTCACGGTGATCATGAAGTTATTGTTTTATCTCCAAATTCTCCCCAAGAAATGTTTGATTTGACTATTAAAGCTTTTAATTTAGCTGAGATTTATAGGGTCCCGGTTATTGTTTTATCGGATGAAATTGTGGGGCATATGTGGGAAAAAGTTCGTGTTCCTTCTCCCGAAGAAATAGAGGTGTATAATAGAAGGAAGCCAAGTTATATTGGTGAACCTATTTTTGGTGGTGTGGGTGAGGTAGGAGTTCCTCCTATGCCTCGAATTGGGGATGGCTTTAATCTTTTAATTACCGGATCTACTCATAATGAGTATGGTTATAGAAAGACGGTGGATCCTGAGGTTCACAGAAGACTTGTAACGCGAATTGTTAATAAAATTAGGAAAAACGCAGATAAAATTATTGATGTAGAAACCCAAGATATCGAAGACGCAGATATAGGTGTTATTTCATATGGTTGTACTTCAAGATCGGTGTATGATGCAGTTATCTTAGCGGAGGAAAAGGGTATAAAGATTGGACATGTTAGGCTGAGAACTATTTGGCCTTTTCCTGAGAAAGTTGTGAGAGAATTAGCAGAAAGAGTAGATTTTATTCTGGTTCCTGAAATGAATCTTGGTCAATTAATATATGAGGTAGAAAGAGTAGTAGGTTGTGAAGCACATGTTAAAGCTATATCAAAAATTGGCGGAGGAGAAATGATAACACCTGAAGAGATTTTATCAGAAATAAGGAAACTTTTAGGAAGGTGAAGTTTATGTCAAGTAAACATTTTGCTCTAAAGTTTTTGCGGGAGGAAACGTTGCCAACAGCCTTTTGCCCGGGGTGTGGTAATGGAATTGTGATGAACTGTTTCTTAAAGGCGATAGAGGAACTAGGTTTCCATGATTTATCTGGTTTTGCTTTTGTGTCCGGAATAGGTTGTGCTGCTTGGTGTGTATCTCCTTATTTCAAGGCAGATTCTCTTCATACCACTCACGGAAGACCTATTGCATTTGCTTCTGGTTTAAAACTGGCTCGGCCAGAGTTGAATGTCATTGTGATAAGCGGAGATGGAGATATAGCGGGTATTGGCGGCAATCATTTAATACATGCTGCAAGAAGAAATATGGATCTCCTTGTTATTTGTATTAACAACTTTAATTACGGAATGACTGGAGGACAAGTTGGTCCCACCACGCTCCATGGTGTTATAACCACCACTACGCCCTATGGCAATCCCGAATACCCATTTGATCTCGCAAGACTAGTTGAGAGCGCAGGTGCGAATTTCGTGGCGCGATGGACAACCGTGCACGTAAGACCGCTCATAAATTCAATAAAAAAGGCATTAAAAAAGGAAGGATTTCGTTTTATAGAGGTTGTTTCGCAATGCCCGACATCGTTTGGAAGAAGGATAGGTAAGCGCACAGGCAGAGATCTTATGAAGTGGTTTAAAGAAAGAAGTATTCACATTAGCAAAGTAAGGGATACACAAAGAGTAGAAGATGTAATTGTAGTTGGGGAATTTGTGGATAGAGATAGACCGGGATTTGTTCATAAGATTCGTGAAATTATTTTTAAAGTGAGGGGAGAAAATGTCTAGGACTGAAATTTTAATTGTTGGTATCGGTGGTATGGGGGTTGTTTTGGCTGGTAGGATTCTTGCTAGGGCTGCTGCCATTTACGAGGAAAAAGAAGTTGTCCAAACGCAAAGTTACGGTGCTGAGGCTCGAGGAACAGCTGCAAGAAGCGAGATTATTATTAGCAGTGAAAAAATAAATTATCCAAGAGTCAGAAAATGCGATATATTGATTGCAATGAGTCAAGAAGGTTTAGAAAAATATTTACCATATTTAAAGGAAAATGGAATCCTCGTCTACGAAAAACATTTGGTTAAAAAAATACCAATATCTGAAAAGTTAAGGATTTTAGGTGTTCCAGCGATTCAAATAGCAGAGAAAAAAGTGGGAAATAGATTAGTTGCCAATATTGTTATCATCTCTGCTGCGATCGGCTTTACAAAAATTGTGTCCGAAAAATCGCTGAAAACGGCTATAGCTGACATTATCCCTGAACCCATGAGAAAGACAAATTTGAAAGCTGTTGAAGAGGGAATTAAATTTTTAAGGGAAGTATTAAATCAAAATAGCTAGTTCACCTTATTTATCAAAATTATCTTTATAGCAAAAGATTTATTTGATTAAGGCTTTAATTTTAGTTTGTGCCGCGGTGGTGTAGCCCGGTCAAGCATCGGGGCCTCATGAAGGTTAGATACTAACCTTCAGGCTATTCGAGCCCTGGACCCGGGTTCAAAACACCCGAATACTATCTCGGGTGTGGACAAATCCCGGCCGCGGCACCATTCACTTTTAACGATAGAAAATTAAGTTCTTTAACCGGAGCCAAAAATTTGAGATACTGTTTCCTTGATTTCCTCGAGTTGCTCTAAAATTGAGTTAAATATACTTTGTGCCCAATCCATGGTACGTAATATAATTCCCGCAATTATTGCAACTATTAGTAGAGACAACCCTATAAGTAGTCCCTCTTCGATTAGGGGTGACGCTTTTTTGCTTTTTATTAAGTGTTTAATATTTATTAGCCTTCTTTTCACCTTTATCCCTATGGTAAGTAATAATCTTAGTATTTAAACTGCAATATTGTTTCTGGAATCCTTGATAAGTCAATATCTTCTCTTTCCGATTTGAAATATTTTGTATAGAGGTAATGAAAGAGTTTGATTACCATTTCTATATCAAAAATTCTTCTCCGGGCCATTTCTTCAAATACCATGCAAAGAAAATTTAACACGTTAAGGAACTGTTCTTTGCTTAACTCTTCGTATTTTCTGATTTTCTTAATTGTAGGTGTGTTATATAGATCGTTAAAGCATTGTTTATGCGTATCTGTTACAGGATCCCATTTAAATATGTCAATTAGGCGAATCCCCTGCATATTGGCGTCAAATTTTATATTTTGGGGTGTATCTAACTCGCAGACTCTAACTAATCGTCTAACATAATTCCCATGAACTCTCACTTTCTTAACGTAAATTATAAGATCGAGTGTTTGAAGCAAAGCTGCAGGAATTTTGTGGTGAAATCTCCAACGTAAAAGCAAATGTTCGGGACTTGCTGAGTGACAAGTTTGCAAGCCAGTTAATCCGGCGCTTAATGCATGAAACATTGCTCTGCTATGTTCTTCTGTTTGAATTTCCCCTAAGTAAATATAATCCGGAGATCTGTGCAGCAATTTGATTATTTCACTCGACTTACTATATCTTTTCTCTCCCTCCTCGTATGGTTCTACCTTGAACCTCACTTGATGTTTTCCGTATTTGAGTTGTGGAATGCTTTCAACAACATCCTCTATTGTTATTTTTCTCCAGTCGGGTGGAGTTAAGATATCTATAGCATTTAGTAGAGTCGTCTTACCAGCTCCAGGCTCTCCAGTAATAGTGATGTTTCTCTTACGTAGTAAACAGAAGTAAATATAAGCACAAACCATTGGTGACAGTGTTCCATTTGCAATAAGTTCAGGTAAAGTATAAACCCTTTTTCTAATTTTTCTAACGTCTAAGTGAAGTTTGTCGACTACCAAGGGAGAGACGTCAAGTGAAACTCTAACATGAAAATATTTTGTGACCAATTCTGCTTTTAATGACGGGTTTACTACGTCTAGCCGATACCCACTATCTGCTCTTACTAAGGTTATAAAACTCTCGAGTTCCCGTTCAGAGAGATTTATTTCTGTTAGACATCTTCCCCATTTTCTATGATCTAAATATATCGGAGAAGAAGGAGAATCTAGGAAAAATTCTTCTATATTGTCGTCCAGTAAAAAAGGGAAAATTTTTTCAAGATTCATGGATTTAAATGCTGAGAGTTCTGCTACCTTCTGGATAACCTCATCTGACCGGCTCAAGTTCAACTTTTCCAAAAATTCTTTCGCTAATTTAATTTTTTGCGTTAAGATTTGATTAAAAGACAGAGAAGAGACTGAAGGGGGAGAAGCTTCAAGATGTTGAGTTGTTAAATAAAAAATTCCCTTTAAAGATGGATCGTTCTCAACGATAGAAAAAACTTCGTACATGTTGAATGCAGAACATACATCATTAGTAGTTAATGATATGGTTATGATATAAGGACCCACCACGTATTTGTCTAAGAGTTTCTTTTCCGACGTGGTAGTGAAATTATTTAATTTCATGTGGGATGTCTCCTTTCTCTGTAATTTTTTTAAGAAGTGCGCAATAATGGTCTCTAACACTATATTCGGCGACACCAGAAGATTTTGCCACAAGCTTTTGTGTTAAAAGCCTTTTCGCTCCTAGTCGTGCTGATATTCTCCTAGCAGCTGCATAAATCGAAGCAGCGGCCAATATATATGGATTTCGTCCCTTACGAACAGAGAAGTCCAAAGTTTTAAGTATTTGAAGTGTTTCCTTAACAAGAAGCCGTTTAAATTGTTCTTGCGAAATACCTAGAACTTTTAGCTGCGTGATTACCTCCTCAGAATTAACTATGGAAGAAATAATTCTATAGATGTAATCTTCGCTTCTTCTTACATATTTTCTTAAGCCGACAACCTTTTTTACAATAAAAATCTCTCTTACAACACGACGCACACTTACACGATGTCCAAGATTTTTAAATACTTCAACCAGCTCTTGGACAGTTACGGGAGCCATATGCTTGTATTCCCTTATAGCTAGAAGAAGGCATGCAGCTGCAAGAACAATATGGTTTGTTGAATCTTCTTTTAAGTCTTTATATTTCTTGGAAACTTTTTGATAGTAGTACGCCGCTCTATCCCTCACAGAACTAGGTAATTGTAGAACGGAACATGCTCTGTTTAGGGTTCTTAATGCCCTGTAATTTGTTTCATTTCCAATAATTCTTGCTCTTAAGTCATATTTGTACTTTAGCCTTCTAAACAGGCGTTGTTTAGCCGGAACAAGCGATTCTCCATATCTATCCTTGAAAAATGGAGTTACATGATAGTCTATATAGCTTCCTAGTCCATCTACTATATGAACCCGAGAACCGAGAGATGCATATTGCTTTGATGAAATGTTTAAGTTTTCTTCTGAAGAGGTTAAATCTACTATGGGTGGAAGATATTGTGGTCCGATGACAAGTCCGCATCGCGAACATACGAATTGACCACGATGAACTATAATTTCGCCATTACATTCTTGACAGAAAAATTTATTTTCGGTCATTTTTTATCAATTAAAGATGACAAATAAGATTTTTTACAAATTTCTGGTACTAACAGTGCGTGTTAAAGTTACTTACATTACATTTAACTTTACACTAAGCGATATAAGAGGTAATATTCTAACCTAGAGAAAGAGAGTTTTATGAAAGTAATATGCCCAAAATGTTATATACCAATTTAGTGAAAAGATTGGGAAATATTTTAGATATTTAGTATCCAAAGCATTTCACTAAAATTTTTAGGTTTCCGTCGTAGCACTTCAAATAAGACGATATTCCATCACTCTTTTCGGGAAATTAAATAAAAAACATTATTTATGCTTATTTTGATTTAAGACGAGTATTGCAATTAGTATGCCGTCACACCCTATATAGGGGATAAGTGTTATTAGTATAAAAGTAATTAAACTGTTGAGATATGCCACTAAACATAAGGGGGTATTTTAAGTGTTAAATAGTGCTGTTACTAGAAGGTTCTTTAAGGAACTTGCAGCAATGCTTGGGATGCATATAAATGTAATTACTGTTACTGGGAAGCAGTACATTGGAAAGTTTGAAGGCTACGATGATAAGAGCTTAAGTTTATGTTTGTCGGACGTAAAGGACAACGAAGGGAAAACTTATCACAAAGTATTTATATACGGTCATAATATTGCCGAAATCATAGAAATTGAACAACCTTTTGACCTTAAAGCCCTTGCAGAAAGGTTAGAAAAAGTTTTCCCACAAAAAGGCGCGGTAAAAGTTCTTGAAGAAGCTGGAATGATCCTTGTGTTCAATAAAATAAAGGTTACAGAAAAGGGAGTTGAAGGAGAAGGACCGCTAGCTGAAAGAGTAAAGCGGATATATGATGAATTCGTAGAAGAAACTAAAAAATAAAAATAGTAAATAAGACCATTTAAACAATGTATAGACTTAACCAGAAAGTTATCAGCTAAACTTTATAATAGAATAATAACCCGGTTGAGGGAATTAAAAATTAAATTATTATTTAATATAGTGTTGTTAATTTAATGAAGCCTAAATATCGGTAGAAAGCACGTCTCCGCATAATGGTTCAGAGTGATTTTAATCTAGCGGTTCCACTAGTTTCTTTAGATCTAATTTTCCATTCTTTACTGTAAAAGAAAGTTTCTTTCCATCTAACAATGCTCTAACATCGTCAAAGCTTTTAATTTCGGTTTTTCTAGATATACCAGGATAACTATCTTCTTCTAACTCACCGAATTCCTCTTCGAAGAGTTCTAAATTGTCTCCATCATTAGGGCCAAGTAGATGAGGACTTTTAACTCCAGTAACTATGAGGATAACACGTAATAGATCTTCTAGGTGCGGATCTACCCTAGCACCCCATATGACTTGCGCATTCGGATCCATTTTCTCAACTACTATTTCGGCGCATCTTGCTGCCTCTCGTAGACTCATGTCGGGTCCGCCACTAACATGTATAAGAGCTCCTTTCGCTCCTGTAATATCAATATCTAGGAGAGGGCTTTGCAGTGCATCCATTACTGCTTCTCTTGCTCTATCATGTCCACTGCTTTCACCTAAACCTACTATTGCAACTTCACCGTTACTCATAATAGCTCTCACATCAGCATAATCAAGATTTATTAATGAAGGTAATGCAATGGTTTCTGTAATTCCTTTAACCATGTTTGCGAGTATCTCGTCTGCAACACTAAATGCTTCGTCAATTGGTAAATCTGGCGCTATTTCCAATAAACGGTTATTGTCAATTACGACAACTGTATCCGCTTTTTTGATTAGCTTTCTTAATCCCTCTTTTGCCTTTTTTACCCGTGCACGTTCGACTTTAAACGGCATAGTAACAACGCCGACAACAATAGCCCCGATTTCCTTTGCTATCTCAGCTATTATGGGTCCACTACCCGTTCCAGTTCCTCCACCAAGACCATAAGTTATAAATACTAAATCAGTGTCATAAAGAACCTCAGTAAGGATATCTCGGCTCTCCTCTGCTGCTGCTGCACCTATTTCCGGAAACCCCCCAGCACCAAGACCCTTAGTTAGATTTTCCCCTATCAGAATCTTTCTATGAGCCTTTACACTATCTAAGTGTTGTTTGTCAGTATTTACCGCTATACATTCAGCACCCTGTATTCCAATGGTCATTAACCTATTTACAGTGTTATTCCCCGCCCCGCCAGTTCCCACAACGACTATTCTTGCCCTTCCAGGTTCTCTTACGTAGGTTCTACCTTTTTCCACTCTAGAATGGTTCAAAGCATCTTTTATTAACGCTTTCAGAGACGATCCCCCCACAACTTAACTTGTTCCCATAGTTCTCTCTTTAGAAGGTCTCTGATAGCTATTCTAATAGCTTCACTACGATTTGGATACATTCTACGTTTAACTAACTTATCCAGTCCTTCAAGGTAAGCTTCGGGTAAGTGTACAGTAATTAATTTCATCAGAAACCTCCATATGGTTTGACTAAAAAGAAGAAAGTGATGTTATAAATAGATTGGGAATATATCTGAAATATCTAAATATTACTTAGGTTTTAAAAATAAGAACTATCTCTTCTTCCTCCCTGTTCTACGTGCAGCTATATGACCGACCTTTCTTCCAGGTGGTGCTGTTCTGGGTACCGTTGTTGGTCTACCAGGCGACTGGTGACTACCACCGCCATGTGGATGTGAACAAGCATTCATCGCAACTCCTCTCACTATTGGCCACTTCCAGCCTTTAGCTTTAACGAGATGATACTTTTTACCTGCTTTAACGAAGGGTTTTTCTATTCTCCCGCCTCCGGCAACAACACCTATCGTTGCCCTGCAAGCTGGGTTAAATGCTCTTACTCGACCAGAGGGGAGCTGTACATACGTTTTATCAGCAGTGTGCGTCACTACAATCCCATAGGTTCCTGACGCTCTAGCAAACTTTCCACCATCTCCAGGAACTCCCTCAATATTACAGACAAGTGTTCCTTCAGGTATGTGAGCAAGAGGAAGTACATTTCCAGGTTTTAACGGGGCTTCGATTCCACATTCTATGAGTTGCCCTACATATGACCCTTCGGGGACCAAGATAAGTCTTTCATCTCCATCCTCAAATCTTACACGCGCAACAGGGGCTCCCCGTCCAGGGTCGTGGAGAAGTTCAATTATCCTACCTACAACTTTCTTTTTAACTTCTTTATCGGAAAGTGGACGATATTTTACTTTTCCTCTTCGTTTATGAGTGTTAGCCCTGAATGTGGGGCTTCCACGACCCCTCCTTTGAACAAGAATTCTCTTACCCATATTTATTTACCTCCATTAGAATATACCCAGCTTGGTTGCAATATCAGCTGCGCTATATTCCGGACTTAATTTAACATAGGCTTTTTTGCGTCCATCGGGTGTAATTAAGGTATTTACTTTATCAACCCTAACTTTGAAGAGTTTTTCAACCGCTCTTTTAATAGTTGGTTTGTTAGCTCTCCGATCAACTATGAATGTGAGTTTATTTTCTCTTTCGATTAATTCCAGCGCTGCTTCGGTAACCACCGGTGCTATAATTATTTTATGAGGGTCAAATTCCATTAACAATCCCCCTTACAATGAGAATTTGTTCAACTGCTCAATTGCTGATTTTGTCCAGACTGTTAATCTGCCAGGACAGGCTCCCGGTGCCAAGAGTTCTACGTTCAATAAGTCTACGCGAACAATATCAACACCTGGATGATTCCTGGCAGCTTTTACAATACCTTCGTCTTCGCTTATCACGATTAAGGGTCCTTTTGCTCTCTTATATTTTCTTCCGCGCATCTTTCCTTTGCCCGATCTTACTCTCTTTTTACTTTTTGCTCTGAGAATATCGGGCCAGATTCCCAGTTTTATGAATGCTTCCCTTGTCTCTCTGGTCTCTTTAATTTTTTGAAGATCATCCGAAACTATTAGTGGAAGTTCGGGTATTTGGTCTATTATATGTCCACGTGATTTAACAATCGTTGGAATAGCGGTTGCTGCTATAGCCGAAAACAATGCTAACTTTTTTTCTTTTTTATTTATCTTTTCACTTATTTTCTTCTCTGGGACTGGAGGATGAGCTCTTCTACCACCAACGGTCATTGGAGCAAAAGCGGCTCGTGAAGCTGCAGGATAATGACTTCCTTTAATTCTTGGCACTCTGGCAACGCCGTATCCAGGCCCCCAAGACTCTGCTGTTGTACGTTTACCAGCCCTTTTATCGACTCCATAGGGTTGTATACGCATTGAGATGGAGGATATTACTGCTCTTCTTATCACATCCGGTCTAAATGGTGTTGTGAACACGCGTGGTAATACTATTTCTTCTATTGGTTTAGCTTCCAGATCGTAAACGTGAACAATCATCTTTCTTCCTCCCATTATTTGCCCTGTTTGGAAGAAGTGCTAACATACACTATTTGCGGGGGTTCTTTAACAGCCTCTTTAGGCGGTCGAATTGCATATCGAAGTCTGACTAGACGTTTTACGGTTCCTGGACAAGATCCTAGGAGTACTACGTAATCGCCTCGTACAATGCCGTAGCGAGGAAAACCTCCCATTGGAGTAATTTCTTGGCCATTTTCTCCTATTTTTAGTACTAATTTATTATATTCTGTTCTTTGATGATAGCCCATTTGACCAGCACGTGGTACGGTATATCGGACCCTTGCAGGGTGCCATGCACCTATTGCTGCTACCTCTCTGACAGTTTTTCTCGACTTATGTTGTTTTCTTCGGACTCCCCATCTTGCTATAACACCTTGAAATCCCTTTCCCTTAGTAATAGCCACGACATCAACAAAGCTTCCCTCTTTAAGAACATCTTTAACTCTTATCTCGTTTCCTAATATATTTTTCGCGTATTCAAACTGTTCTTCAACAGTTCCACCGCCAATTTTATATTCCATGATATCAGGTTTCTTTTTCGGTACTCCTGACGCCATTCCCGGTTGAGTATGAACTATAAGTCTTAATTCGCCTATTCTATCCAAGTTTTCTTCCAATTTTTCTAATGCTTTATCTGTATCATGATTTTTCGGTATAGGAAATACTCGGCTTAGATCCTTGCTTAAGTTGTTTGTCCAGGCTTCTCCTATTGACCTGAGGCCATATGGAGTCTGTTCATAAGCTCTAATTGCACATGCCACTAGTGGAGGCGCGTCAATTACCGTTACAGGCTTAACTATTTCATGTCCGTAAAACGGACTATTGGGGTCATTCTCTACGATAACCACGTGAGTCATTCCTGCCTTATATCCAGCAAAACCTAAGATTGTCGGTTCTTCCAAATATTCAGGCCAATGACGGATTCTACCAATAGGTCTTGCTGCTCTTTTACGCGGTAGATATGCCAGTGATCCTCTTTTTGGTGCGTGCTTTTTTCGATGGCCCATAGTCTATCCTCCTTTGACATTAAATTCTAGGCGAAATGATGAAATTATCTTGAGGACTTAAAAGGCTACCTATCTCACCTTAGCATGACATTTAAATTTTTCCCTTTCATGACTAAATAAAATTTTATCACTAAACTTGCCATATCCCCTATTTTTTGAAACATAAAAATTGCAGAAAATTTATGATGGAAAGAGAAGCGTATATAGCTTCTTCAGTTCTCACAGTTCGCACTCCTTGTCCCGGAATCATATTGACGATATAATCAGCTATGTCAGAAAGTTTTCTTGACTCTCTTTTTAAAATTTCATGCAAACCTTCTCGGGGGGAGCCAAAAAGCAACGCGACTCTATTTACACGAGCAAGATCACTAATAA
>Ga0180300_10000240_pt1 | contig 23067 bp, 17 predicted proteins | sample GuaBasSediGuay15_FD_121798 | JGI IMG/M metagenome (GOLD analysis project Ga0180300, IMG submission 121798) | Subseafloor sediment microbial communities from Guaymas Basin, Gulf of California, Mexico - Guay15, Core 4569-2, 21-24 cm | ecosystem: Environmental > Aquatic > Marine > Hydrothermal...
AGAGAGAATATTGCTCAACTCTATTGCCAATGGCAAGAAAACCCCATCACAGATTCCGCTTAGTAAGGATGAACTCCAGGTTAGCATAGGTATTCTCAAAAAGCTTGGTGCCATCACAATCGAGGCAACAAACCCGCTCACATTTGCACTAACAGAGGCTGGCAAAACCTGGTTGAAAAAAAAGACACTTGAAGAGCAGTTTCTTAATACACTCACTCAACCAAGGGACCTGGAGGGGCTTAGACCAGAGGAGAGGAAGGCATTTGAGACCCTTCTAGCTAGGAGGAACATTGTTAGGGTGGTTGAAAAGAAACTCTTAGAAGCAGAGTTGACAGAGAGGGGTAAAAAGATAGGCCCTATAAAGGCAACCCAACTAATTGGTCGGCTCACCCCTGACATGCTTTCCAGTGGTTCTTGGAAGAGGGCAAGTTTCAAGGCGTATGATGTCTCATCGCCAGTACCAAGGTTGGATGGTGGTAAGCGCCACATCCTTTACCAAGCCATTGAGTATATACGCCGAATCTGGCTAGAGATGGGTTTTGTAGAAATGACTGGGCGACTGGTTCAGCAATCATTCTGGAATTTCGATGCACTCTTCACAGCCCAAGACCATCCAGTTAGGGACATACATGATACCTTTTTCCTAAAAGATCCCAGAGTGGGGCAACTCCCTGCCAAGCAACTGGTAGAGAGGGTTAGAAAGACCCATGAGAATGGCTGGACCACTGGCTCAAAGGGTTGGGGTTACACCTGGAACCCTGATGAGGCGAAGAGGAACGTTATGCGTACCCACACCACAGTGCTTTCTGCAAGAACACTTGCGGCACTCACCCCAAAAGACATACCAGGCAAGTTCTTTGCTGTTGCAAGAAACTTTAGGAACGAAACAGTTGATTGGGGGCACAGTTGTGAGTTCTATCAGGTTGAGGGGATTGTTGTTAGCAAGGATGTTACCTTTAAACACCTGCTTGGTTATTTGAGGGAATACTACAAAAAATTGGGTTATGATAAAGTGAGGTTTAGACCTGCCTACTTCCCCTATACAGAGATGAGTGTTGAGGCAGAGGTTTACAACAAGGAGAGGGCAACCTGGGTTGAGGTTGGTGGTGCTGGTATATTTCGCCCAGAGGTTGTGAAGCCATTGCTCGGGCAGGACATCCCAGTGCTTGCATGGGGGCAGGGGCTTGAGCGAGGTATCATGGAGCATTTGGGTATAAATGATCTGCGTGAGATATATGCTAATGATTTAGGTAAACTCAAGGAGATGGGGGTTTGGTACAAGTAAGATGCCAACTGTAACACTGAGCTATGAAACTGTGAAATCAGGCATAGGCAAAAAGCTTAGTGATGCAGAGTTAAAGGAGCGCATCTCAATGCTTGGCACAGACCTAGAGAGTTTGTCAAAGGATGGGATTGTGGTTGAGGTGTTTCCAAACCGACCAGATATGTTGTCTGAGTTTGGCTTTATTAGGGCTTTGCGTTCATTTCTGGGTGTTGAGCCAGGACTCAAGCACTACAAAGCCAAGTCCTCTGGAAAAAGGGTTATTGTGAAGCCCTCTGTGTTAAAAGTGAGGCCCTACACTGCATGTGCAATAGTTAAGAATTTGAAACTGGATGATGAGAGGATTCAACAATTGATACAACTCCAAGAGAAGCTTCACCTAAGTCATTGTAGGGACAGGGCTAAGGGGGCTATTGGCATCTACCCCTCTGACAAAATCAAGTATCCAATTGAGTTCTTTGCAGAGGATCCGAGCAAGGTTGCATTTGTCCCATTGGGCGAGACCCGTAAGATGAACGGGCTCGAGATACTCCGCAAGCACAAGGCAGGGAAAGCATATGCCCACCTTTTAAGTGGCAAATCTAAGTTCCCATTCTTTAGGGATGCGGCTGGCAAAATAATGTCAATGCCACCAATAATAAACTCAGAGTTCACTGGCAAGATAACAGAGGCAACCACAGAGGTATTTATTGAGTGCAGCGGGTTTGACCTCAATTTCCTAAAGAAACTCCTCAACATCATAATCTGCGAACTTAGTGATATGGGTGGCGAGATTTACTCTATGGAGCTGGTTTATCCAAACAAGCATGTGAGAACGCCTGAGTTAAAGCCCGAAAGAATGAAGCTAAGTACAGAGTATGTTTACAGGATGCTTGGGCAAAGGGTGAACATTAAGGCATGTCTTGAGAGGATGGGGCATTCGTATGAGAATGGCATGGTGCTTGTGCCCTGTTACAGGGTTGATATACTCCACCCAATAGACCTAGTGGAGGATATAGCGATAGCGCATGGCTATGAGAATTTTGAACCAGAGTTGCCCAACATTTCCACAATAGGCACAGAAGTACAGATAGAGAAACTCAAAAGAATAATTGCTCAGCTTATGATTGGCTTGGGGTTTATGGAGGTTGCAACCTTCAATGTTACAAACAACACCATACAGCGAGAGCGCATGCAACTCAAGGGCGGGATAATAGAGTTCTCAAACTATAAAAGCAGTGAGTACTCTGGGTTGAGGCAATCCATGATAGCATCACTACTTGAGGTGTTGGAGCGCAACACAAAGCACGAGTATCCACAAAAGGTGTTTGATATGGGCACCCTCTTCTTTAAGAACGATAAGGAAGAGACGGGGGTGCTTGAAGAGGAATGGCTTGGTGTTTTGCTATCGGGTAAAATTGAGGACTTCACAAAGGCAAAGCAAACACTTGAATATGTGCTGAGTGGGTTTGGTTTGAGTTGCAAGATAGAGCCGGTTGAGCATCCCTCATTCATACATGGCAGGGTTGGTGAGATAAGGGTTAAGCATAGGGTTTTGGGCATTATTGGGGAGCTTCATCCAGCAGTGCTTACCAGGTTTAAGTTGGAGATGCCAGTTGCCGGTTTCGAGCTAAATCTAAACAAACTGATTGAGCTTCTTTAATCGTTACATTGGGCTTAGCCCTTTTTATAGCCCCAAGCAGGCCCCTTATGCTTTGTTCATTTGGGAAATAATACAGATGCGACCCGCACTTACAATCAGACGAGCCAAATCTGGCTACACTAAATGTTGCCAAACCAGCCACAAGTTTGCTAAGCTCGCACTCTATCTTCTTTGTTGAGGTTACTATTACCACTTGCTCAACCCTTACTTTGCTACCCAAACCCAGCAGGTAATCAATGTGCCAATGCTTTCTCTTTTTTGATGAGAGATGACGCTTAACCCTTGCCTCAAGCCCACCCATAGCAGACCCAACATAGACATACCAACCCGGTTTAAAATCTATCCAACCTAGCTTGCCTATCTCTCCTTTAACCACTGCTTTGATGTTGATTATAAGCAGGTACGCACCGCAAAGCATGCCCCAATGAATAATCTTTTAAATATTAAACCTTTCCCAAAGCGTGATGTTTTACCACAACATTAATCCTGTGCTGTTGAAGCTCGGTTCTCTTGAGATTAGATACTATGGGCTTATGTATGTGGTTGGGATAGCTGTATGCTACTTGATTGTTGCAAGGTACTCCAAGAGACTAAAGCTGGGCATCACAAAGCAGCAAATCCAGGATATCCTCTTTTGGGGGGTGCTTGGGCTCTTGCTTGGTGGTCGGCTTGGGTATTGCTTGTTTTACAACCCCGGCTATTTCTTGAGCCATCCATTGGATATAGTTAAGATTTGGGAGGGTGGTATGTCTTTTCATGGTGGTTTGCTGGGTGCGTTACTGTTAACCTGGATTTACTCTAAGCGCCACTCATTGCCATTCCTCAAATTGGCAGACCTATTTGTGTTGCCAGTCCCCATTGCATTGGCTTTTGGCAGATTGGGGAATTTCATCAATGGCGAACTTTACGGTAGGCCATGCAATTGTTGGTGGGGTTTCTACTTTCCAAATGCCCCTGACCATGGCTTGGTGCCAAGACACCCCTCACAAATCTATGAGATGCTAAAGAACCTGTTCATATTTCTGGTGCTGTGGGTGTTATCAAACCGTAAACACAAGCCAGGTTTTCTGCTTTTTAGCTTTATTTTCCTATATGGCTTGCTAAGGTTTATTGTGGAATTTTTGAGGGCACCAGAGATTGTGTTCATGGGCGTGACAATGGGCCAATGGCTCTCTATACCAATGATTGTGATTGGTGGTGCGTGGATTTTACTACGAGCTAGGTAAGTACCCACTGTTTAGGAAACCTTTTTAAATATAAATTAACTACACTTTAGTAACACTACGACCAATTACAATGCCACGAAGTCCACGCCAGATATACAAAAAATATAGGAGCCAAGGTGCAACTGGGTTACTTCTTGGTGCCTTGGAGCATATAGTGCAACAACTAGACAGAACCACACATCCACTGATACTCAAAAAGTATGACTCAGGAGACATAGTTAGCTATCTCGATTGCTTAGTGCATAACTCTGTGGTTGAGTACTTCAGAGCGAATGAAATCCCTATACTTATCTTGGGGGAAGAAGGAGAATGCTCAGTTGCAAACCCTGAGTGGATTCTCTTGATTGATGAGATAGAGGGCTCCCAAAATGCGATTAATGGGCTTGATTATGGCATAAACATGGCAATAGCTCACTACCAACCACAGATTCGAGGGGATGAGCTAGAAGCAGCAGTGGTTTGCAACCTAAGGGACAGTAGGGTCTTTGTTTCTGAGCGTGGGAAAGGGGCATACAAAATTGTGAATGGTAAAAGGTGTGAGTTAAGCCACAAACCCACAGATGTATGGGAAATACCAAGCCCATATGCCTACACCACAACCACTGAGCAGGTTAAGAGACAAGTGTCACTCTCGCGGATATTCAGTGCGAGGTTAGGTAATCAGCCGAGGAGTATAGATGCCACAGGCACAAGATTGGCAGGTTTGGCTGATTCAGACATTAGGGCTTATGGTGACTGGAGGAACGTCACGAAGTGTTGGGATGTTTTACCTTCAGCTTTGATCTTACGAGAAGCCGGTTATAGAATCACTGATGTGTTTGGCTTTGATTTTACTGCTGGGATACTGTATGATGAACACAATCCCAATTATAGAGAGCACAATGGCTTAAATATTAGGTTGGGTGAAAACTTTATTGCCGCATCACCAGAAGAGCATGAGCTTCTTATATTTGGTAGTGCAGGGAAGGGTAGTATGAGGGTCCTTCCTATGGATTGTGTGTGGGATATTATTCTTACCAAAACAAGGCACTACCCACCCCAGTTTATAGGATGCTATTTCCCATGCGACTTACCACTTAGAGATGCCCTTAATAGATTTGGTGAGGCCGTGGCTTTTACACTCTTAGCAGTTATCCAGGATAGAAGGGTTGCATACGGCTCTTTGGACCCAGAGAATATAATAAAGATTACTAAAAAAATTCGTGAACACTACTTGCCCATGGATAGTAAGTTTCTACCAGAGAGCAAGCCAGTGCACTTGTGGGCTTTTGATAAAACAATTGTTGAACGAAAAGAAAGGCATCCCAGAGAGTTCGGTGAGCTGCAGATAGAGTATGGGGTTAAGTTGTAAAGTAAACCTGCCAAGTAATATCTGGGGGGCTATTAAGGTCGCCACCTATCCACTGTTCTTGGGAAGGGTATGGCGTCCTTGATATTCTCCAGCCCGCATATCCAAGCAATCAAGCGCTCGACACCCAAGCCATAGCCAGAGTGTTGCACAGAGCCATACCTCCGCAGGTCAAAGTACCACTCGTAGTTCTCGAGCTTCTCACCACCCCTCTTCAGCCACTTCTTGAGCTCTTCAATGTCTGTCTCTCTCTCAGAGCCACCCACAATCTCACCATAGCCCTCTGGGGCAATCATATCAAAGCACTTGGCAACTGGCCCAGGTGCCTCCTTATCTTCTGTGTCAACCGGCTTATAGAATGCCATTATCTCCTTGGGGTAATGGGTAACAACAACAGGCGTATCAAACAACTCCATTAGCTTCTTCTCTTCTATTGTCCTCAGGTCTTTACCCCATTTCACATTCAAGTTGCATTTCTCTTTCAAGAGTTTTAGGGCTTTTGTGTAGGTGATTGTTGGGAACTTCTTCTTTAGTGATGGCTCAAGCCTCTTTAAGTCTCTCTTTAGCAGCTTCAACTCCTCAAGGTTACGCTCCAGAACCCTCTTTAGAATGAATTTAACCTCTTCTTTAGCCACTTCTGAACACTCCTTGTAATCCATAAAAGCAGCCTCCATCTCAGCCATCCAGAACTCTGCCAGGTGCCTCGAGGTGCTGGATTTCTCTGAGCGAAATGTGGGTGCAACATCATAAATCTTCTCTAAAGAGAATATAGCTGCCTCTGCATAGAGTTGCCATGATTGGGTTAGCCAAATCTTGTTACCGAAGTAATTCACCTCAAAGAGTGTTGCCCCGCCCTCACACGCAGTCGGGGTGAAAATCGGAGGCGTGAACTCATAGTAGCCCTTTGACCTAAAAAACTCATGGATTGCTCCAATCACTGTTGAGCGTATCTTTAGTATGGCATTCATCTTCCTTGAGCGTAGCCATAGGTGCCTCACATCCAACAGGAACTCTGGTGAAAAGTCCTTGGCGATTGGGAACGGTTCGCCCTTATGGATAAACCTCAGCTGTTCTGTCTCCAGCTCAAAACCACCAGGCGCCCTAGGGTCTGGCTTTAGTTTACCAACAACCTCAACAGAGGACTCTATGTTTACATCATTCGCAGTCTCCCAGGTCTCTGTGTCCACTTCGCTTTTCTTTATCACGCATTGAATGACAGAGCTGGCGTCCCGAAGCAAGATAAAGGCAGTCTCTTTTGAGAGGCGCCTTCTATAAACCCAGCCCTTCAACAGCACCCTGCCTTTGCCTTTCTTTACAGCTTCTGAGATTAGTTTGCGTTTCATTTTCTTATTGAAATACCCAATTCATCGAGTTGCTTTTTTGAAACCTCTGATGGAGAGCCCTCCATCAATGACTGAGCATACTTATTCTTGGGGAACGCAATGACATCCCTCAAGCTTTGGGAGTTTGTTATTATTGCAACAAAGCGGTCAAACCCCAAGGCAATTCCACCATGTGGGGGTGTGCCGTACCTGAGGGCTTCGATAAAAAACCCAAACTTCTGCTCTGCCTCTTTATCAGAGATGCCAAGCGCCTTAAAAACCCTCTTCTGCACCTCTGCTCTACTAATCCTAATGCTCCCACTACCCAGCTCTGTACCATTGAGCACCAAATCATAACTCCTGCTCCTCACCTTGTTAATGGCTTTCTCGAGCAATGGTATGTCCTCTTCAACCGGCGAGGTGAAGGGGTGATGGGCAGAAACCCATCTCTGCTCTTCCTCATTATACTCCATCAATGGGAACCCCGTGACCCATAGAAACTCAAACCCCCTTTTGTTTGGGAAACAGAGTTCACCGAGTAGGGTGCGGACGCCCCCAAGGGCTCTGTTAACAATATCACGCTCTTTGTCACCAATAATAAAGATGGCATCACCCCTCTTTGGTTTTAGTCTCTTCTTTAATTGTGTTAAAAAGCCAGTGTTGAGGTGCTTTACAATTGCACCAGTGAGTGCCTTGCCATCATAACCCAGCTGCAATAACCCCTTGGCTTTGAATTCTTTAGCCACTACTTCAAGTTTCTTTGTTGCACCCTTGTTGATTAGCTTCAAAGCCCCATTGGCGTTTATTGCCTTGACGCAGCCGCCCTGTTTGGCAACCCCTTCTAATATCTTAAACCCAGAGCTCTTAGCAATGCTTGTGATGTCTTGGAGTTCAAAACCAAACCTCAAGTCAGGCTTATCAGTGCCATACCTCTCCATTGCCTCTTCGTAGCTCAACCGTTTGAAAGGGGTCTTAAGTGGCTTACCCAACACCCTCTTCCATATAGCCTTCATCATGCCTTCCACAACCTCAAAGATGTCATCTTCCTCAACAAAACTCATTTCCATATCAAACTGTGTGAACTCAGGTTGTCTGTCTGCTCTTAAGTCCTCATCTCGCATACATTTAACAATTTGGAAATACCTATCCAAGCCACCAATCATCAAGAGTTGTTTGTAAATCTGTGGTGACTGTGGCAGGGCATAGAACTTACCACGATGCACCCTGCTTGGTACAAGATAATCCCTGGCACCCTCTGGGGTGCTCTTAGCCAAAACAGGGGTCTCGACCTCAACAAATCCTAAGGCATCCATATAATCCCTAATCACTTTTGTAACCCTGTGTCTCAGTATGAGTGCCTGCTGGACTGGTCTGCGCCTGATATCGAGGTAGCGATACTTGAGCCGTAGGTCCTCTGTTGCCATTACCTCATCCTCAACCTTGAATGGCGTGGGTGCTGCCTCTGAAACCACCTCTATATTAGAAATTTTAACCTCAATATCACCAGTTGCCATATTGGGATTCTTCTGACCAGGAAGCCGCTCTTGAACCCTCCCTTTGATTATTAAAACAGATTCCTTACGCAAGCGCTTATAGAATTCAAGCTGGGCTTTTGTTTTGGGTTGTGCCACGCATTGGGTTATACCGTATCTGTCCCTCAAATCGAGGAAGATGAGTTTACCATGTACCCTTGCGCTATGCAACCAACCCCCCAACACAACACTCTTGCCAATATGCTTTGCTCGGAGTTCACCGCAGGTGTGTGTACGAAGCATGAAGTAAGGTGAAGAGCACTGTTTATTTAAATATTTCCCAGTATCTCCACTCTACACCTTGCCATTTGCTTAAATCTCTCTGCATCAGCCCTAGAACCCACAATGGTGCCATAGTGCATTGGGATTGCCACACCAGGGTTGACGCTATTGGCTACCCCTGCTGCCTCATCAGCAGTCATTGTGTATGTGCCGCCAACTGGCAACAAAAGCACATCAATGCCTTGGAGAGATTTTAGTTCAGGGGTGGCATCTGAATCACCCGCATGGTACACCCTAACACCTGACACCTCAATAAGATACCCCACCCACCCGTTCTCCTTTGGGTGATATGGCTTGTTTATATTGTAGGCGGGAAGGGTGCTTATGCTAATCCCCTTCACATTAACCTGCTCACCTGGGTGTACCATTCTGAAGTCAACATTCCCAGCCAACTTTGCAACCTTGCTCTGCGTATCTACGGGTCCCACAACAACAGTGTCTGGCTTCAGGAGGCGCTGTATGTCTGCCAGAGAGCAATGGTCGTAATGGCTATGGGTAATCAATATTATGTCTGCTTTGGGTTGCCCGACCTCAAGTTTGAATGGGTCTATGTAGACAATAGCACTGTTTGAAAGCCGGAAGCTCGCATGCCCCAGCCAATCTATTTTTATGCCTTTGTATTCCATCCTAAATTCACCTCACAAACCCAACAGTTTTAGCAATACCTCTTTGGTATAAACCCTTGTGATTAGTATGTACATGAAATAAGTGAGGGCAGAGTAGATTATACTTGAAGAGATTATCTCGCTCAGTTTTGAATTGAGGTTTGCCAATAGTATCATAACTAGGAGCAGGTTGCCCAAAAGCACAGGCAACCAAATGGTTACATTGGGCATACTGAGGGCAGTGATTAGAGTGAAAATTTGACCAATAACAACACCAATCAAGACATGGATGAAATTCAGATGCATAGCAGGTCTGGTTTGTGAAGTCCTATGGAGTGAGTATATTAACAAACTCTCGATTAAAACCAGTGTGATGAACCCTGCAGTGTAAATCAAGCCCACCAGTAGGCTCTGCTTCCATATGACATCGCTGAAGTTTATCCTCTTTATAAGTGTAAACACTATCGATGAAAAGAGCACCACTCCTGCTATAATTATTGGCTTTGTGTAGTGTCTTATCTCCTCCCTGAATCTATTAAGTGTGGACTCGTAGGGGAGGGTTCTCGGGTTGAGTCTGAGCACCTTTTCACGTACCACCACGCTCTCCTCTAGTTGGTCGATGGCTTGCTCAATGGCTTGCTCAGAGTAACCCGCCCTCTGTAGGTCAAGTCGTATGTCACTCAAACTCTCACCAGAGTCTAATCTCCTCTGAATGTACTGCACTAGTGCATTACTCACCATCTTTTTTCAAATGCAAGAGCATGGGCTATATAAATTTTGCTCAAGCCGTGAAGTTACACATAGAAAAAGATTTATAATACATCTCACTCATTCTTGTTTTATGTACGAAATTATCATAGGTAGGGATGAGGAAGACAGGAAGAGGTTTGGCACTAAGGGCACCATCTTGCTTGGGAGGCACTATGTGAAGATGGGGGAGACAACCTCTCTGTCTAATAATGTGCTTCTGGATGTTGTTAGGAGTCATGTTGTCTTTGTTTGTGGCAAGCGTGGCTCTGGCAAGAGTTACACAATGGGTGTTATTGCTGAGGGTATGTCCAACCTACCAGCGCCCATTGCTCGGAACACAGCCATACTCATCTTTGACACAATGGGTGTTTACTGGACATTGAGGTATGAGAACAAAAGGGAGGTAGAGGAATTACAGGAATGGGGGCTAACCCCCCAGAAGTTTGATATACGGATTTTCGTCCCATACGGTTTTTACAAAAAGTACAGGAGTAAAGGCATTCCAGCAGATGCACAGTTCTCAATTTCTCCATCTGAGCTTGAACCCTCAGATTGGTGCATGACATTTGGTGTGTCTATCAATGACCCTATTGGTGTGGCAATAGAGCGTGTGGTCTCACAGCTGAAGAAAAGGGGGAGTTATTCCATAGATGACATAATTAAGGCGCTACGCAAGGATTCTAAAATAGACACAAAGACCAAGAACGCGGTTGAGAACAGATTTGTTGCTGCGAAAAGCTGGGGGCTTTTTCGCAAAGATGCGACCCCCATCAAGGATTTAATCTCTAGGGATAAGATAACTGTGCTTGACATTAGTTGTTATGCCTCTGCTGTTTCAGATGAGAACCTCAGGGCACTTGTGATAGGCATGGTGTCACAGAAACTCTTCAATGAGAGGATGGTTGCAAGAAAGGAGGAGGAGTACAAAGATGTTGAAGACGCCTCTTCTATATTTGACACCTCGAGCGAGTTGTTCCAGTTGGAGTTTCCCCTAGTTTGGCTTATTGTTGATGAGGCCCATGAGTTCCTTCCAAATGATGTGGAAACACCAGCAACAAAGCCCCTTATTACTATACTTAGAGAGGGGAGGCAGCCAGGCATTTCCCTTGTGCTCGCCTCACAGCAACCAGGCAAGATTGCCACAGATGTTATGACACAGTCAGACATAGTGATTGCTCATAGGATAACCTCCGAGGTGGATATTAAGGCATTGGGGATGCTCATGCAGAGTTATTTGCGGGAAGACCTCAACAAGTATTTGGATAATTTACCTAGGGAGCCTGGGGCAGCATTGGTGTTTGATGACACCAATGAGAGGATGTATGCTATAAGGGTGCGTCCCAGGTTGAGTTGGCACGGAGGGAGTTCGCCAACTGCAATACAGCCTGGTGGCGGTATAGAGTTCTAAATTTCACGTTTAATGTTGTAATTATTCTATTATTAGGATATAAAAGCGAAATAGTTTTAAATCTTGCAAGCGTATTGTTGATTGGGGTGGGGCGTATGGAGAGGGTTGCAAAAAAATTTGTTACACCAGAGGCATATGAAGAACTGATTTCTAGGAGAATGTATTCGCATCAGGGCTGGCTACTGCTTGTACCCTGCAGAGCTGGCTTGGAGTTTGCCAGAAATGTTAAATTAGAGTACGAGAGGTTACTTAGGGAACATGGTAGCAGGTACCGAGAGGTTCCAATCGCAATTGGTGAATACGAGAATGACTCGATAACAAAATACTTTCCAGACGGTGAACTCCAGTCGAGGTTGCCCCTGCATGTGGGGGGTGCCGATGCATATGTTATCCAGTGCTTGCACAACAAGCAACTTGACAAGAGCCCGAATGATAACTTAATGGAGTTGTGTGTAACGATTCGCGGCTTGAAAGTGAATGGGGCTAAGAGGGTTACAGCCGTGCTGCCATATCTCGCCTATTCTCGAGGCCACAAACCCACCTATATGAAAGCAGAACCAACCACAGCCAAACTTGTGGCAGACGAGCTGGCTATTGCTGGCTGTGATGCTGTGATTTACTACCATCCCCATGCTGAAGAGCTGCGTGGGTTTTTTGAGCCCATGAGGCCCATACCTGTGAATGGCTTGGACTTAGCCATCTCTGTCGCTCGTGAGTACCGCAATAGAGAGGATGTTGTGGCTGTGGCTACAGATGTAAACGGGGGTAGAATAATAAGACACTTTGCAATGGGTTTAGGAGTCGATTTTGCCATCACAGACAAACACAGGAATGAGGATGGCGACCTTGAAAGTATGGGCATACTTGGAAAAACCAAGGGCAAGCGCCTTGCTATTATTCTTGAAGACGAGACAGTATCAGTAAGAACCCTCTACAACTGTGCAATGCATTTGAGAGAGGCAGGCATAGAGGAGATTGTGATGATTCTATCGCACATGAAAGCGGACGAGAGCGCAATTCCAATGCTCATTGATATGCACGAAAATCTGGGAGTGTCACAAATCAATTTTACCGACAGTGTGGCACCAAAACAGGCAATTCTGGACTTGCCCTTTGTTAGGGCTTATAGATTGGCTGAGAGGTTTGCATGGCTAATAAACCACATGTTCTATGAGGTCTCGATGAGTGCGCCGTTCTGGCCCAATGTGGATCCACCAATGTTCCACGATGTGCCATTCAATAAGTAGCGAGGCATACACTGATTTAAAGGCATAGGCAAGCAACGGATGACTGAGTTTGGTTTTACTTAGGCACTTTTGGTGCCATTGATATAAAGCTGGCAATTACCATAAGCAGGAATACCAAACCAAAGGCAGTCGCCCACGGCAACGAGAGCTTGCCGTAGTAGCCATACACAGCCACAACCAAGAAACCAATTAATCCAGTGAGTAGAAAACTTTGTGGTAGCATTACCTTGCCCATCTAAATCACCTCTTGAACAGATATTTTTTTATTGAGCCTTTTGCCTGCTTGCGTTTCTTCTGGTGCTCTTCCAAGAATGCATTTACCCTTTTTATAAGTTCCTGTTTGCATTCGCCACACAAGAGTTTGCCTTGCATACAAGCCTGGCGTCTCTCCTCTAACTTGGCATCGTCCCTTTCAAACAAAAAGAAATAGTATTTGAACACAGGGCATATCTCAGGGTTGCCACCAAGTCTGCGCTGCTGTTCTATGCTTTCCCTCCCACCAGTGAATGCATTCCAAATCTTTCTCTTAACCAATTCAGGTGTGTCAGTGGTGAATATGGCCGTGTCAGGGAGTGATGCAGACATCTTGTTGCCCTGCTTTAAACTCGGGAAAAATATGTTGTGAATAGAGGCAGGCTTATAGTAGCCGAGTTTTGGCAGGATGTCACGGCTAACCCTGAAGTGCGGGTCTTGGTCAATCCCATGTGGAATCAAGCAGGGTATGTTTTTACCCTTTAGCACAGATGGCAAGAAGGCAGGCACAGCCTGCACACTCGTGAAAAAGATAGAGCCGACATTGGTGGAGTTCTTAAACCCGAAAACAGCCTTTACCACAGAGAATGTGAGCCTCTTAGCAACCTTTATTGCCAATGGATAAAGCACACCCGCACACTCAGAGTCAATTATTATCTTGGTGAGCCCTGGCTTGAAGCCAAGGGCAATAACATCCAGGGCGTTTTCATAAGCAAACGAATTGGCTTGTTTGAGTGAGAGTTTCTGGTTGAACAAGAACTTCTCGTCATCTGTCATCTGAAAGTACAACTCTGCCTTGAACTTATCCTGCAACCATTTTGTGAATATCCATGGTATTAAATGCCCCAAGTGAGTGTGCCCAGAGGGCCCTCTGCCAGTGTACAAGAAGAATTTGTTGCCTTTTTCGTATTCATCAAGGAGCCAGTTCAAATCTCGATGCGATATGAAAATCCCTCGCCTGAGCATGTAGTGGAGTTCCCCTGTATGGGCTTTTATGCGTTGCAAGAGTTTCTTGGTGAGTGGCTTTACACCAAACTCTTTCATCAACTTTTGATAATCCACATCCCCCTCGACTTCCCAAGGTGTAACCCTAAACGCCATACACCCCAAAAGTGGGTCTGTTTATTTAAAGATTTTCATAAATACCCTTCTTTGCTCATGCTACTAAAACCAGTAGAGCTTAGGACTATGTGGTCTATGAGTTTGATATTAAGAAACTCAGCCGCATCCTTGATTAGCCTTGTTATAGCGATATCCTCATCACTCGGCTTATGCTCGCCAGAGGGATGATTGTGCACAAGGATTACGGCCTTGGCATTGCACTTAAATGCATGCTTAAACACCTCTCTTGGGTCCACTATGCTCGAGTCTAGGTTGCCAACAGATAGCAAAGCCCTTTTGATTAATCTGTGCCTCGCATTAAGGTACAAAGCAACCAGGTGTTCCTCTTCCATATGCCGGATATCGTTACAGACAAAGGCCGCATCATCTGGCGTTGTTATTCTTTTGCCCAAGGGCATAGGGGCAGTGTTAACCCGCTTGATTATCTCTGCAAGAGCAAGCATTTGGCATGCCTTGGCTTTGCCCATACCCTTTATACATATTAACTCTTCGTAACTGAGGTTGAACACTCGGCTTAGACTGAATTGCTTTAATATAGCCATTGACAATTCCAACACATTCCGCTGCTTGCAACCAACCCTCAACACAATTGCAAGCAGCTCTGCATCTGTTAGTACCTGAGCACCTTTGAGTATCAACCTTTCCCTTGGCTTTTCTGAAACAGGGAGGTCTCTGAAGCAATGCATGCCCTTGCTCTAGAGTGTTTGCTTTATTAAAACAACCCCTCTGCTCTCGGAAGGTTTTAGAGAAAGAAATATATACCCCCTTTGCAATGAAGATTCTGAGATGAAAGCATGGCTTCTTGTGGGCTTGATGCTAACCCTCTTGCTTTTGGGATGCAACAATAAGCAACAGATGAGTGGTATGGCTGCACTGGAATGCACGAATGGCTCTGTTACTGTGCGGCTGTGTGATGGGGATGTCTGCAAAACCAACTACTCAGACAAGGGGTGCTGTCCAGAGCCATACCATTACTGTGTTTACAATGGCGAGTGCTACAAAGAGAATGTGCTCTTCGGTGAGCAGCCAGAGTATTACCCTAAAGGGATGTTCTGCTTTAGGTTAGTGACTGTAGCTCCAGAATCGCACCCACCGAGATGGCACGATTGTGATGGTGGTGAGGGAGCGTATTGCACCAATTACTGTGGCTACACAACTGCCAAGTCAGGCGAGGAAGGTGTTGGCGAATATAGCTATGTGGGAAAGCGGGGTTGCTGCGGTGATGACCCCAACGAGTACTACATAGAGGGGAAGGATGGTACAGACGCCTGTTGCAAGTCCCCAAACAGGAGGGTTGAGGGTGGTGTTTGCGTACCTACTGAGCAAATAATAACCCAAAAGCCCGCAGAACAACCAACCCAAGAGAGCCCCGAACAAGATATACCAAAGCCGCTTACAATGCTCCGGGGCATAATGCTTTGGCTAGAGCTGCTAGGGCTTATCTCCTCTTAAACAACCTCTCCAAATCCTTTACTGTAAACCTGATTATGGTTGGTCTGCCATGGGCACAGGAGTAAGCCAACTTACACCCAAGCAATTCATTGAGCAAATCCTCCATCTCCTTTAATGAGAGTTCTTGATTGGCTTTTATTGCTGCTTTACACGCCATTGTGTGCACAATCTCTTCATTCACTAAGCCACGGGGCGTCTTCTTTATATTCTGTGCTATCTCATCAAACAGCTCGTTCAGAAGCTCCTTAGTCACATTCTGTTTGAACACAACTGGCACCTCTCTCACTATAAACTCGTTCTGCCCAAACTCTGCTATATCAAACCCAAGTTCCTTCAAGGCCTCAAGGTTATGTTTGATGATTGCAGCTTGGTGCTTTGGTGGAGTAACCAAGATGGGTTGGAGCAGGGTTTGTTTACCTAAGGTCATCTTTGAGTTCTGAAGGCGTTCGAGGTTGATGCGTTCTGAGGCAGCGTGTTGGTCAACCAGCATTAAACCCTGGGTATCCTCTGCCACAATGTAACTCTTGGCTATTTGCCCAAGTATTCGTATGCCTTTCAACCTTGGTTCGTCCTTCACCAACATTGCTTGCGTGCTAACCTCCAGTTGCTGTGGCTTAGTGCTTTGTGGCTTGGTTTGGGATAGCACCTTTGCGAGCACACCCTGCTTGCTTGGTTGTTTCTGGATTAGCACATTACTCTCCAATGCCTCTTTAACAGCCAGATGCACCTCACTAAACACAGCGTCCTCATCATCAAACTTTATCTCTAGTTTTGTGGGATGGATGTTGACATCCACCTTGCTTGGGTCGATTGTCAGGTTTAGCACTGCAACAGGCTTTCGTTCCAAAAACAGCAGTGTTTTGTAGGCAGACTCAAGCGCTTCAGTGAGCAACTGGCTCTTGATGTAGCGCCTGTTCACAAAAAAGCTTTGATACTCCCTCGATTTCCTTGCTATGCCAGGTACCCCTACCAAGCCCTCCACCTTTATTGTGCCTGAGCGCTCCACCCTAAGCATGTTCTTTGCAATGTCCTTGCCATATATATGGCTCACCTTGGCTTTCAGGTCAGGGGTTGGTGGCGCACTCAAAATCTCTGAGCCATTGTGCTTTACAAAGAAGCCAACATTGGGATAAGCAAGGGCATACCTGGTTACAATGTTCAACACATGCTTGAGCTCAGCCACATCTGAGCCAAGGAACTTGCGTCTTGCAGGGGTGTTGTAAAAGAGTTGCCTCACCACAACTGTTGTACCCCGAGGTGCGGCTGCCGTCTCCCAATGCTTACCCTCATTGCTTACCATTACCCTTGTTGCTTCATTGCTGTTGGGGTTGTCATTGGTTACAATAGTGAGTTTTGAAACTGCTGCGATACTGGCAAGTGCCTCTCCCCTAAACCCAAGGTGTTTTATTGCGAACAAGTCACGCAACCCTGCAATCTTGCTGGTTGTGTGTCTCTCAACAGCGAGCAGGGCATCCTCTCTTGACATTCCAGTGCCATTGTCCCTAACCAGTATCTCTTCCTTGCCACCACGCTTTAACTCGATTATTATCCTTGTTGCCTTAGCGTCTATTGAGTTCTCTATACACTCCTTTACCACAGAGGCAGGCCTCTCAACCACCTCACCTGCTGCAATCTTCTCAATGAGCTCAGGTTTTAGTCGGATTATACTTCCCATTTTTTGAGTGTGAACTGCAGGGCATGCTTCTTGCCCTTGAGTTTACCAATTGACTTGTCCTCTTCCATCAACCCCTCCTGAATCTCAAGCGCCCTATCAATGACCTCCTTAGGCATACCTGCCATCTTTGCCACATGTATTCCATAGCTTTTGTCTGTGCCGCCCTCTCTTATCTCCCTTAGGAAGATTATTTCGCCATGCTCCTCCTTAACTGCAATGTTGTAGTTCTTTATGTTCTTAAATTCCTCACCAAGTTTGTTGAGAAGGTGGTAATGGGTTGCAAAGATTGTCTTGGCTTTTATGTGGTTGTAGATATACTCAGCAACAGCCCAGGCAATCGCAACCCCATCAAAGGTTGACGTTCCTCTACCCACCTCATCCAAGATGATGAGTGAGCGCTCAGTGGCATTGTTGAGTATGTTTGCTGTTTCGTCCATTTCGACCATAAAGGTGCTCTGCCCATGTGTGAGGTCATCATAAGCCCCCACTCTCGTAAATATCCTGTCCACTATTCCGATGCTTGCAGACTCAGCAGGCACAAAGCTCCCTATCTGTGCTAAGATAACAATGAGGCATATCTGTCTCATGTATGTGCTTTTACCCGCCATATTGGGTCCAGTCAGGATTATCATCTCCCCCTTCTCCAGGTGAGTGTCGTTTGGGATGAACTCTGGCTCCATGAGTTCCACAACAGGGTGTCTGCCCCGCCTTATGATTATTGAGCCCTTTTCGTTCACTTCTGGCTTTGTATAGTTGTGCTTTTCAGCTGCATGCGCTAGGCTACACAACACATCCAAGAGTGCAAGGCGTTTGGCTATTGCCTGGAGTGCCCTGGAGTTTTGGTCAACCTCAGCAACAATCTCCCTAAACAACTCGTACTCAAGTATGTTTATCCGCTCCTCTGCTCCGAGTATCTTAGATTCCAGTTGCTTGAGTTCCTCAGTGACAAAGCGCTCACCACCCACCAGGGTTTGCTTTTTTATGTAGTAAGAAGGCACCCTGTGGAGGTATGATTTAGACACCTGAATATAGTAGCCAATCACCTGGTTAAAGCCCACCCGGAGTGTCTTTATTCCAGTCTTCCTCATCTCCTCTTGCTCTATCCGCTTAAGCACCTCTTTGCTAGATTCCTTTAGTTCTCGCAGCTCATCCAACTCCTTGTTATAACCACTCCTGATTATGCCACCCTCTGTTGCCCTCATCGGGGGATTCTCCTTGAGTGCCTTGAGTATCTTGTCAGCCAGCTCTTGCAGTAGTGGCATATCTGCTATTGGCTTTAGTATTCCTTGCTTTTCCTCACTCACCAAGCCCACAAGTTTGGGTAGTTGTTTGAGCGAGTTGCCTAGGGCAACAACATCCTTTGGTGTGATTGTGTTGTAACTGAGCTTCCCAACAATTCTCTCTATGTCACACATACCCTTCAACTGGCCCCTAATCTCTTCTCTGAGTATGGTATTGGAAAGGAGATAAGCAACAGCATTCTGTCTCTCCCGAATCTTGCTTGGGCTTAGCAGTGGTCTCTGGAGCCACTTCCGCAGCAGCCTGGCACCCATTGGGGTGATGGTGTAATCAATCGTGCTAATGAGAGAGTTTTTGGTGCTCCTATCAACTATGTTTTCAAAGATCTCTAGATTTCTGAGTGTTGTGGCGTCCAACACCATGTAATCATCAATATTAAGCACATGAACCCTGGAAATGTGTTTAAGGGATTGCTTCTGGGTTTCCTTCAAATAACTTAAAAGCCCACCAGCAGCACACACCAGCAATGGCTTCTGAGCCAAACCAAAACCACCCAAAGTGGTTGTTTTAAAATGCTGCTTGAGTGTAAGCTCTGCCTCGTTTTGAGCAAAACAATAGTCATCGTATTTGGTTATGAAGATGCCCTCCCCTTTTAGCACACTCAACAGCTCTGTGTTGACAGCTAGCGATTCTGGAATAACAACCTCTGCTGGATGGAGCTTCTTCAACTCTGCAACCACCCTATCAAACCCATCTACCCTGCAACAAAAGAATTCCCCAGTGGTGATATCAGCACAGGCGAGCCCATATGCATCTCCATTGGAGTAAAGCCCAATAATGTAGTTGTTGCGTCCCTTATCCAGCAACCCTTCCTCTATCACTGTGCCAGGAGTAATTACCCGCACAACATCCCTTGCCACTATCCTGCCCTTAACTGTCCTTGGATCCTCTATCTGTTCAGCAATAGCCACCTTTAGCCCCTGGTTGATGAGTTTTTGGATGTAGGTGTTTGAGGCCTTATAAGGTATACCAGCCAAAGGGGCACGCTTCTCACCCTTTCCCCGAGAGGTTAAGGTAATCCCAAGTACCTTTGATGCCAAAACAGCGTCTTCATAAAATGTTTCATAGAAGTCACCCATCCTGAAAAGCAGCAAGCAGTCTGGATACTTTCTTTTAAGTGCTTTATACTGTCTCATTGCAGGTGTGAGTGTCTCTTGCGAGAAAATACCCCCCATACGATACCTGAATCAAACCAAATTTTTAAAGGTTTTGAGTAGATAGAAAGATATTTATATCCTTGGAGTTGAATTTGGGTGTATGAACCAAAGAGGTGCAATGAGTATCTTCTTAGTGATGGGCATACTTATCCTATTCTTTGTTGGTTTTATGCTTTTCATGCGTTCCCTAACTATACCAACCCCAAAGGAGGAGGATTACTCAGGGTATGCTGCAACAGAGGTTGAGGGCTTTGTAAACAAATGTTTACTCCAATCAGCAATGCTTGGTTTGCAGCTCATAGGTGCTCAAGGCGGGGTGATATACAAGAGCCAGGGAGGGGTAACACCAGACTCGTTCAAAACAACAAGGGCATTCTACTACAACGGCTCCTACATACTTATTGGTATCTCGCCTGGAGAGTTCCAACCTGGCCATTCGTGTGTGCCGACCCATCCATCAAGCGTGTATGACCCTCAGCAGTGCCCCTCAGTGGCCTTTCCCTTTGTTAGTACAGACTCACCAGAGATTTCGTTTGACCAGCGTGATACAAGACCACCACCAGCTTATCCTGGCTTTCTGAGGTTGTTTAATCGCTTCAATCTACCGGGATTATACCCAAGGGAGGAGTATTTTCTTGGTATGAGCCCCACATGGCAATACGTTGGAAACGACAATAGCATTTACACCAACCTCAAGATATTTGTTGAGAACAATATTACTAAATGCTTGGATTTCTCAACGTTTGAGGATGCGGGTATAGATGTGCAACCTGAGGGTGAGTTGGAGGTAACACCAATAATAGCAGAGGACGATGTGTCCTTTGCACTAAACTACCCACTACTTGTTAGATACAAAGGCAAGGAGATAACCATGGAACGCTTTTATGTCAATACAAAGGTGCGACTCAAGCCAGTATACAGATTTATAGAGATGCTGTTATGGAACGAAGCGAAAAACTTCAGCTTTGACATCCTAAGACCAAATATTATGGCTCCTGCTGGTGTGAGTTACGAGGTGAGAATGGATGTAGAGAACATGAGTGATGTGCTTGTGGTTGAGGACGCTGAGTCTCTGGTGCCGAGCAGGAACGGTGAGGGTTTTGTACCATTTGTGTTTTTTAGTGTGATTGAGAATTCACAACCAGCTATCTCCTACATACATTACCAAAACCTTGATGTTGTGCCTGGGCTTAGAGAGAACATTATAAATTGCCCTTATCTCACTCCAAGAGAAAACCCTTGGGAGGAAACCACTTCACAACTAATGGCAGAAATTGGTACAAACATGACACGCAAGGCAATCGAGTGTTTGTGGCTGGCTTATAGAAGAGCATTGGGTGTGAGCTATGAACGGGCGTATGACCCAGACGATGATATGCTAACCTGGGATTTCAAAACAGCAAACTGCGGTTGGAACCAAGAATGCCAATACAAAGGCAGCAACCTCTTTTTTGATAATTACCTTGATTTGAGGTTCAGTGACGGGATGTACACAGACACCCTCCATATACCCCTCGAGTTATATGACCACCCACCAAAGGTTAGCATTGTTGATAAGGGTTATTTGGATATAGAGCAACCTCTGTTGGGTATTAGCGTACATAAAATCTTGTATTTAATAAACGGCACTGATGAGGACATTGTTTGGGGAACGGATGTGGACGATATCCAGCTTACAATAACCGGCTACCCGGTGGCGCCAATTGTAAAAGAGAACAGCAGCATGGGGCATACAAAACTCTGGGGCGTGGCGTTTGAAAATCTTGGGCATGGCTATGATGTTACTTTTACAGTTACAGACAAATACGGCAAATCAGACAGCGTTACCATAACAGTGAGTTAGCCAATTGCTTGACGAAAATTTTATATAATAGTACACCAAGTATTGAATAGTTCGAACTTTAGAGAGGTAAAACAAAATGAAACCGAGAAATTATTTGCTTACTTTCGTTGTGCTTGTTGCTTTAGTAATTCCATTCGTTGTAGCACAGGACACCGGTTGCTGTTTGAATCCATTGGTTAGTGGATGTGTTTTCACCAATGCAAGTGAGTGTTGCCCAGATGACAACACATCTTATGTGGGGCCAGGCGAGATCGGACCAGTTAATATGTCGAACTGCTTGGAGGAGTGGTTTTACCCCTCTGATAATGACTCTGCGTGTGCATTGATGACGCCAGAGGAGTTTCCCAATGCAGTTTACTGCGAACAAGGGTGCTGCTGTGAGCGACCACTTGAGACACCACCAGCCCCTCCAACAGGAGAGCCCCAATTTCCTGTTAGTGCTGAGCAGAAGTTTAAGCTTTTGTGCCTAGGCGAAAACCAATTGTGGTTTGATTTAGAGAATATTACAGAGTGTAGTGAGTCCTTTTGCGCACCTGAACTTTACCCACCAAAGCCAAGGGGCGAGGCTTGTCCTGTTACAGTAAACAACTCATGTGACCCATTCAATGTTTCAGACCCTAGAGTGTTTTGCAAGGGTGTTGTAGAAGAGGGTGGTGGCTATACAGGCCGAGGTGTGTGCTGCTACCGCGAGGAGTGTGCTGCAGAGGTGCCCGGTGAAAATGATACTATGGTTGATGTTTGTGTACCCACAGGTGATATGCCTTACAATGACACCAGCATGGTTTGTACTGATGGGCTTTGGGTTGCTTCAGGTGAGCCAGTTGGTAAAGGCATGGTTTGTGCAGAGATAGTGGATTATGCCTTTGACGGTACCCCAATACTTAACCAGGTTGCTACATGTGAACAGGACCTGTTCTGTAAACCCGCTATTGTTGAAGAGACTTTTTACATCTGTTGTGGAGAAGATGAGTGTGGGGTTTACACAAACGGGCAAGGGGAATGCGCAAACGAGGGCGCCACATACGTCCTAGGCGAGGAGAGCTCTGTGGAGTACACATGTATAGATGGCTCTTGGTTGGAAACAGGCGAGGGCAAGAAGGATTATGGTGAGGAATGCGATAATACCCTTGAGTGTAGCGAGGGCTTGGCATGCTTACCATACAACATTCCAAAAACAGACGCCACACCAGAGGCCGGCATAAAGCACTGCTGTCCAAATGACGGTACAGAGTGCTCATCTGAGTCAGGGTGTGTTTCAGAAGGTACAAAGAGGTATGTTGGTGAGGACACCTACAGCTGCATTGGTCCGCTTTGGGTAAAGGAGTCATTTAGCCCGCAGCCCTGGGACCCATGTGCAGGCGGGGGCTGTGGTGGCGGAGGAGGCGGCTCCGGCGGTGGATGCAAGGGTAAGGACAAGGATCAAGATGGCATTCCAAACATAGAAGACAACTGTCCGGATGATGCCAACCCTGACCAGGCAGATATGGACGGCGATGGCAAGGGCGATGCATGTGATGACGATATAGACGGCGATGAGGTGCTTAATGATGAAGACAACTGTCCAAAGGTTGAGAATGCAGACCAGGCAGATATGGATGGAGATGGCAAGGGCGATGTTTGCGA
>Ga0180300_10000241_pt1 | contig 23032 bp, 27 predicted proteins | sample GuaBasSediGuay15_FD_121798 | JGI IMG/M metagenome (GOLD analysis project Ga0180300, IMG submission 121798) | Subseafloor sediment microbial communities from Guaymas Basin, Gulf of California, Mexico - Guay15, Core 4569-2, 21-24 cm | ecosystem: Environmental > Aquatic > Marine > Hydrothermal...
AGACATAAGCTCAGGGCCTTCACAAGAATATATGAGATTCTATCAGAGGCTTCGCTGAGGCTTCCAGAGGTTCCCTCATTCCTTTACATGAACCACCTAAGCGGGAATTCAATCTTTAATGATCCTCTAGAGGTTCCCCGCGAGGATGAGTTGCTAAGCATCGTAAATGAGGAGCTGCGGAGACTAAAGATGAAGATAAGCGTTAACTATGAATCTCTGAAAAACGAGGCTTCACAGAATTATTGGGATTGGATGAGAAAGAATAGGTCGATGCAGAAGATCCTCTCTAGATACAGAGAGATCGGGCGTAACACCCGATTCAAAAACTTCGTCTTTCCAGAATACGACTATGCAGAGTTTCTCAGGAGGAGAGCGGTTCATTCAAAGACTATCAGGCGGATAACCAATAGGCTTGCACTCTATTATAATATTGCAGGAGAGGACTTCAGAAGAGAGAGTGGAATCATCGATCTCCAAGAGGCCATACAGGTGATCGCCAGCCAGCAGCAACGAAGCGATATATTCCTGGAGGATACCCTCAGATATAGGGCTCAGTCTTGGGGCATACTCGTCGATGTCAGCCTGAGCCTAGAAAGCTTCGCGGGAGAAGTGAAAGATATAATCTTGTGCCTGACTGAGGTTTCTAGGAAGCTCTTCCAAGACAATAAGTCGCTTGGTGTCTTCGCGTTCGGTGATAAATTCTACATCATAAAGGACTTCACTGAGAATCATAACCGAACAGTCTGCGCGAGGATAGGTGGAATAAAGCACAGCGGGATGACCTATCTGGCGGATGCAGTCAGAGTTGCAGTGGAGTTGCTGAAGAGAAGATATGAAGAGAGCAAGATTCTGATAGTAGTTTCCGACGGATATCCAACTGGATACAAAGGCGCATTCGAGGATGCTGGGGAGGCAATTCGCTCTGCTCTTAGATCCGGAATTCACATCATAGGCATAGGAATAGATAGCGAGAGAGTGAAGGAGTACTTTCCAGTTAACTGCATAGTTAGGACACCTTATGAATTGATGAAGAAGTTCGTCGACACGTTCTTCAGCTACTCATTCATGATGTGAGATCTTCACCTGAACCCTCAGAAGTCTCCTCTATTTCCTCTTCTTCATTTCTGTTTGATTCTTCCTCCTCTTTCTCCTCAGCTTCCTCATTCTCTGGCTGCGTCATAGAGGTTGAGAGGAAAAGCTCCAGCCTATACTTCTGACCAGAGCTCTCCGCCTTCTGCACATATATTCTCTCTGGAACACCGTCGACTAGATAGACGAGAAATGACAAGCCGTGTCCAAAGCCGGTCTTCTGAAGCTCCTCAACCAGCATCTTAACTTCCCTCATCCGATTCATAACCTTCTCAGCATTCTCGGTTAGCTCGAAGAGCATCTCGGCTTTTCCCTGCTTGTCAGCCGAGAACATTAATCCCTTATAGTCAAACCATTTCCCGGAAGACGCAGCTCTCCCCTTCTTTCCCTTCTTCTCTTTTCCTCCCCGAGCCAGCCCCTTCTCCCGTAGAATCTTCTCAACTTCATCCGAGGATAAACCCTCCTCCCGGAGGAGAGAGCCTAGCTTATCACTATATCCCTTATAGAAACTCTCATACCAGACTATTTCTCTCTCTAAAAACTCGTTAAGATCGTTTAGGGAGAGAAACTCCCGAACCTCGAATGGTGAAACCTTAATCATTTCCGTTTTCCAGTCTATTGGACTCTCCTAATTCTAGAGTGAGGGGTCATCGGCGGATGAAGATCTCCTTAGCCTTATCCTCCTTAAATTCTCCTATTGAATCTCTCTCACTATGCGTAAAGGGCTTCTGAATATTGCTGAGCTCCTCCTTAACAACCTCTAAGAAGCCTAGCCTAACACTGACTTTTCTCAGATACGCACTTACCTCCTCCCGAAGTTTAGGTATGAGCGCCCAGACAACTGCAAGTATAATCTCCGGCGGATATTTACTCAGCGACCTAGACTCCACAGAGTTATCTTTATCGATCAATATGAGATGGCATTCAGGGTTAAGTATCGCCTCCCTATACTTCTTCATGGAAGGCACGGCGTCTCCTGGAATGCTCACTGAAAGATTAAGTTTTGAGAGAATCCTCTCGAGGTATCTACACACCTCCCTTACCGCGTTCTCCTCAGCTGCGAGATGCTCACTCAGCTGTCTAGCATCTTCCGTTATGACTCTCATCAAGCTGCTGAGCTTAGTCTCTAGCTCCCTAACCTCCTCTTCGGAGGTCTTCCCACCCATAATGAACGGTAAGGGGGTGAGGCCCTCCTCACTCTTCTCAGACATAGAATCCACCAGCATCAATGACGTTTCTGATACAGTTTTGAAATCCATAATAGTTTTTGTATGTCTACATCGGAGACAAACAGTCTTTTTAATCCCTCCGGAGGCTGGAAACGCTAAATACGGCGTGCTTATTATCATTACCGAAATGAGACTATACGAAGATCTTCTTCATCTTCCAATAATTTCTTCCAAAATCATCGCAACAGCAGGTACAAAATCTACGAAGAATGGAACGGTCTGCTATAGATCATTGCTCTTTACTGTTCTAACATATTTTTTACCTATTTTGTAGAGTTTCTCATCGTCTGTTACTAACGTCAGATTGTTTTCAACGGCTGCGCTAATGTATGACGCGTCATAGTATGTTAAGCCCTCTTTTACGGCTATTTTTAATGTTTCCAGCGGGTTTTCAGTTTCGGGCTTCCTCAATCTCCTAAAAACTTCCGTTAATGAGTCTAGTACTAGATTGGCCTCCTCAACAGTTATTTTCTCATGTATCTTAACCTGCCTCCACACAGCATTTCCCAGTTCGTAAATTGCTAAATTCAGCGTCCAACCATCTAACAGCTTCTCTGTTTTTCTATCTCCACACATGTTTATTATCGCTGAAGAATCGAAAATGAAGCTCATCTTTCATCCCTGCTTTCCCTTATCGCCTTGATCCAAGCGTCTCTTCCAACTCTCCTTATTATTTCGCTAGCCTTCTCAACTTTTCCGTAAATCCGCATTTTCAATCTTTCCTCAACTTCCCTTTCAAGAGCCTTCTTGATGACTTCAGACGGCCTTATACCAAGCTCCTTGAGTTTTCTTCTAAGTTCCACGTCGATTCTTGCAGAAACAGTTACTTGCTTAGTCAAACATACCACCAAAACTTACTACTTAATCATGCATTATAAATTTTACTACAAAATTGTATTATCATCTCTGGAGCGCATAAGATGTGAAAAATTCCTTTCTGCTTTGTGAATTAATTATGCTGGTTGGACGTCGAAATTCTCATTTTTGTATTTGAATTTCTTAGAGAGGTTTAAATCTCCGTCCTTAACCTATTTTCAAAGCAACGCTGAAAACATTTAAAACAAAAAATAGCAAAAATCAGCCATTTCCAGGAGTCACTCCTCGTTCTCTTCGAAATGATATATAAAAGCAGCTGTATCAACCCCTACAACCCGGTATCTCTCAAGTAATTACTTAATATGCCGCTTTAAACCCATGCTTTTCTCTCTCCTTCAACATACTCTGCCGCTTCAACATCTCTCCAGACTTCCTCGTGGAGGCCACGCACGTACTCCGTATAATTCTTCGGCTTAGGCCTCATCAATATCTGTCTATCCTCCACTGAAACTACAAGTTCATCACCCTTACTGATATTCAATGCTTCACGAACCTTCTTGGGAATGACAACTTATATTTCCCGCTTACCCGTACGGTTTCCTCCAAAAACAGAGCTCTCAACTTTGCACTTCAATTTTTACTTTACTATAAACATTTCGTTTTACCCTTTTTTCCTTCAGCCTAGAAATGCTAAATATAGCGTGCTAGTTATCATTGCTGGGTGAGAGGCTGTATGAAGCTCTCTTTCACAACGCTTGGTTGCCCAAAGTGGAGCCTAAAAGAGATAATTGAGAATGCTTCTAGAATGGGTTTCGACGGCGTTGAGCTCCGTGGCGTAAAAGATGAGATAGATATAAGCAGATTGCCAGAATTCACCACAGATTTAGAAGAGACTAAGAATCTCTTCTCTGAATATGGAGTCTCAGTCTCAGCTGTGGATGTATCCGCTAGATTTGCAGTTGTTAGCTCCGAGGAGAAAGAGAAGAGCTTTGAAGAGACGAGGAGGAACCTGAAGGTTGCATCTCAGCTCTCAGCACCTGTCCTAAGAGTTTTCGGAGGACGCATTCCAGAGGGATACAGCCTAAATGAGATGATTTCTATCTTAGCCGGGAACCTGCGGGAGATAGCTGGTGAAGCTGAAGAACTCGGCGTTAAGATAGCGCTGGAGACTCATGACGACTGGATTGATTCATCCATCGTTTCCCGCGTCATGAAGATGGTTGATCATCCATACATAGGCGTGCTCTGGGATATGCATCATACCTTCTGCTTAAATCATGAAGAACCGGAGGAGACCTATGAAAACCTAGCTTCTTACATCGTCAACGTGCATGTTAAAGATTCAATCATTGATGAGAAGGGTCAGATAAGATATGTTCCACCTGGGGAAGGAGATGTTCCCTTAAAGAGGATGCTCGAGCTGCTTCTTGACGGCGGATACGACGGATACATAACGTTTGAATGGGAAAAAAGGTGGCATCCGGAACTACTGGATCCTGAGATAGTCTTTCCGAAATTTGTTGAGAAGATGCGGGAGTGGTTCAAATAGTCTCATAAGCCGAGATGCTTGGCTATCTTTGCGATGAACTCTGGATCCTTAATCGTCGGCTCAGCTACCCCAACCATATCCACGCCTATTGAGAAGAGTCTCTTAGCGTCACTCGCTGATCTAACGTAGCCGCTTACAAGCAGAAAGCGATTGATTCTCTCCCGTATCTTCTCGGCGAACTTGAAGTCTGGCTTCCCGCCTGACTCGTCTCTAATATTGAAGTGAACTCCAAACACTAAGTCTTCAATCTCCTCAAGGACTGATGGATAATCAAGGACGACACCCATCCTAAACTTGACGATCACTGGAATATCCAGCTTAGAGAATGCCTTAAGCCACTTAATCAACCTTGGCCTATTCTCCGGAAGAACCATTGCTCTCAACAATCCGAGCTTCAGATATCTCTCATATCCTCCATGAACGTTAAGCTCAACTAGGTCTCCTCCGGCTTCCCAAAATGCCTCAGCGGCTTCAAGCCCCCACTCAAGCCTAGGCGTTGCGAGGTTCAGGCATACGCTTAATTCTCTGCGGCTTCTCGCTCTCCTACATTCCTCAGAGAGAAACCTAATGCATTCCTCCCTTTCAGGCGGGAGGACCGACTGAATCTTCCCATACATGGGCGGCTCAGCCAGGTATGCGCCGAGCTGAACCATTGCGCAGCCGCCGCTTCTCTCAGAGCAGAAAGCCCCATCAGTTATGTTCATCATGGAGGACAAGAATAGCTTACCGCGTAGCTTTTCCTTCAGAGCCTCATTCCTCACCATGCATGACACCTTGAGGAAAGATATTATCCCGTCTTCCTTTTAAAAATTCAGCAGAGACCGTTCCGGGAGCCATCTAATTAATAAGGGATGTCTCTTTAATTAAGGTAGAGTCTAAATCGGGTTGTGATGGAATGAGCAAATGCAGTAACTGCGGCGCAGATCTTCCTGAAGGCGCTAACTTCTGTCCGAAATGCGGGGTTCCAGTTAAAGAGGCTGCAAGGGAAGAATACAAGGTGTCATCAGATGAGCTCGTCAGAAAGATAAAGGAGTTGCTTCACGAAGGCAATGTGAGAAGGATTATAGTGAAAAACGAGAAGGGAGAAACTTTATTGGAGATACCCGCTTGGGCTGGTTTTGTAGGAGCTGTGGCGGCTCCATGGCTCGCAGCGTTAGGGGTAATAGCGGCCGTAGCGGCTAAGTGCACAATAACCGTTGTGAGACGTGAAGATTAGCTTCGGAGCAGATACGCTTATCTCCCATATTTTATTCATTATTTTTAGCGAATATTCTTTCTCCGTGAACTGATATGCCTGAGATTCTACTGGGAACAAGCGGCTGGTCATATGAGGAGTGGATAGGTCCATTCTACAATGATGAGAAGAGAATGTTCAGCTACTACGCCCGGTTCTTTAAAACGGTTGAGATAAACTCAACCTTCTATAGATATCCATCTAAGTCAACTATTTATGGCCTGAACAGAGCCTCCCCACGTGGCTTTATCTTCTCAGCCAAGCTACCGAGGCTTATAACTCACAAGAAAAAAATGAGCCTACAAGAGAATGTGAAGAGCGACTTGATGAGATTTCTGGAGATCCTTGAACCTCTCAGCTCTTCTGGAAAGCTCGGATGCATATTAATCCAGCTTCCTCCAAAATTCACTTATGACAAGGACTTTGAGAGGCTTGAAGCCTTCCTTGAGATAATTCCAGACGGCTACGAATTCGCCGTTGAGTTTAGAAATCCCTCCTGGATTAGAAGTGAAACATGGAAGATCCTGAGGGAGCATAATATAGCCTACTGTGCCGTTGACGAACCCTACTTTCCCTCCGATGTCCACGTCACCGCGGATTTCGCCTACTTCAGATGGCATGGTAGAAACCCTAGGCTCTGGTACAATTATAGATATTCAGAGGAGGAGCTTAAAGAATGGGTGCCCAAGCTTGAAGAGGCATCTCGAAAAACCAGGAAGGTTTATGGATACTTTAACAACCACTTCCATGGATACGCTATAGAGAACTGCATCGAGTTCATGCAGATGCTGAAGATAGCGGAGCGAAAGCATGAGGAGATCAAAAAGAGAATAATCGAATATAATTTATACGGCGCCTTGGAATGGGATGGGCTGAAGATCGAGAATCTAAGCGATGAGAAAAGCCTGATCTGGCAGCTTCTTCTCAAGATTACGGATCTAAACAGAATCCGCAGAGGGATAAGAATAGGCGATGAAGAGCTCAGGATCGAAGAATTCTCAGAGGAGATCGTTAAGGCGAGAATTAAAGAGTACACGGTGGAGATAAACCTGAAGAAGAGGCTTCTGAGGCACAACTGCGACGATTGGCGTAAGGGAATAGAAGAAAAAAGACTCTGCAAACATATAGTTAAGATCCTATTCTCAATCAGTCCAGAAATTGCTTTAAAGATCCTTAAGAGCATGATTGAAGAGAAAGATGCGTGGAGCTTCGAGGCCTTCTAGACGTTAAGTTATCCATCGAAGCCTATTTCCCTCAGCCCTCTGTGAAGGCATCGTAGAAATCTATTCCTCACTCATCCCCTATTAAGCATCGTTCATAATAGAATCCCTTATATTCCATCACTCCTTCTGCAGATTTATCCTTGGCTTCTCTTAGGCTCTGAACAGATACTTGAAAGATATGTTTCCCAAGCCTCTTCACAGCTTCAACTCTATACTTCTCTCCAGCGATGAAGAGATTTGCAGCGTCGAAGATAACTCCAAAGTTCTTCCCACCTACCTCGCCGCATGTCTTAATTATAGAGTCAATTGTTTCAAGAAGGCCTCTCGTATGCGTTGAGCCACGATCTTCAACCCATAGTCATCTGCATAACCGCAGAGATTCTTCAGGATTGCAAGTTTACGTTCCAAGTCTTCAAATACTCGCATCGCAATGTCTGAGCTAGGTTAACATATCCCTTGAAAACCTCAAGATCTGACTTGTAATCTTTAATTTTGGTCATATTTATGCATGAGATCTCCAATCCTAGATAGTCCGCTACTCTTCTATACTCCGAATGCCTCCTCCTTACTTGTCTCGTGAGTAACTTGAGTTGCCCTTAGCTCAACAGCGTCATATCCGATATTCGACGCAAACTTAACTCCAGCACGGTTATTTGACAGTAGCGATACTCAACCTCTATTATCCTTTCGGAGAGATATCTTCATGTGATCGACATCGAGAAATCTTTATAGCTTGATTGCTAGATTAAGATTTTGTCGTTAAAGAAAAATAAAGATGCAACAATATGGAGGCATCATTTTGAAAGAGGAAAGATACGACGTTGTAATTAAGAATGGAATAGTGATCGATCCTTCCCAGGGAATTCATGAAGTTAAGGATGTAGCTATATCCGAGGGGAAGATAGTTGATGTTCGAAGGGGAATAAATGCTAGCGACTCCAAGTATGTCATAGATGCGGATGGAATGATCGTCACGCCTGGACTCATCGATATCCACACTCACTGCTGCTACAAAATAGCCCATCTAGGAGTAGATCCGGAACTACTCTGTCTAGCTAAAGGAAGCACAACGGTGGTTGATGCAGGCTCAACTGGAGAGCTGAACTTCATGGGCTTCAGAAGATACGTGATAGAAAATTCCAGAACAAGGATCTTCGCTTTGATAAATATTGAGTCTCAGGGGATGATAGAATACGCCAGAGAGAATCAGAAGTGGCCGGACTTGATAACTGGAAGGGATGAGATGTTCATAAATGTCGAAGGCACTCTTGAAGTGATCCGAAGGAACCGCGACGTTATCTTAGGCATCAAATGGGCTCATCACGGCTTAGAAGGTGTAAAGATTGCCAGAAAGGCTGCTGACAAAGCTGGATGCTTACTTATGGCTGAGAATCATCATCAACCTGAAACTTTGAAATACATGAAGAAGGGAGATATCATTACGCATCTATATCATGGAGTCAAAATTGAACAGCATGATGGGCTTCTCGACGCGAACTGGAAAGTTCAGCCTGAATTTTTCGAAGCTGCAAAGCGCGGGGTAATATTTGATGTTGGCCATGGAGCACATAGTTTCAGATGGCCAGTCGCTGAGAAGGGCATAGAGGAGGGAATAAGACCTCACACAATAAGCACAGATATCCACGCTGAGAGCTTTAATGGTCCAGCCTATGATATGCCGACAGTTATGTCTAAGCTTCTCCATCTGGGATTATCTCTAGAAGAAGTTATAGAGGCTAGCACGGCGAGGCCCGCGGAGGCTATCGGGAAAAAAGGAGAGATTGGAACTCTAAAGCCGGGTGCATGTGGGGACGTGGCTGTGCTAAAGATGCTGGAAGGCAAGTTTCCTCTATTAGATGTTGAGGGTGAGGGGCGGATCTGCAAGAAGATTCTGAAAGCCGTTAAGGTTGTTCGAAACGGGGAGATAGTCTACTAATGGTCTTTAAGAGAATCTCCTAGCATCCCTCATTTTTCCTTTTCTAGCTTCCATATGAAGTGGCAGCAGTCATCACCAGCCATAAGTATCTTTGGCCTAGTGAATTTGATTTCGGGATTAAAACCTTCAGTTGCAGCTTATCTCCGACGCATATCAGCTTAAGCCCTATACGCGTTGCGTTTAGCTTCTTTAATGTCTCTGTATGGAGACATCTGAATATCTTCACCTCTAAGGCTTTCTTGGATGTTCTAATAACTTTGAAGTCGTGGACTTTATCGTTGAAGAGGCAGAAGAAGTATTCAGGATTGCTCCTTCCAGTGAACTTCGCTATCTCCCTCCATCTCTGCTTTATCCTTTCGCAGTTTCACTTGGATAGAGCTTCAAGAGCTTCTTCTCCGTAGAGGTCAACGAGCATATGACCCATAAATGCCGGTAGCATGTCACGGTAAATTATGTGGTCAACCTCAGACATTTCCCATCGCGGATAAACATCTCTTTTTCGCTGCATTATATGGCTTTCTCATAGTCTTCATAACAAGGTAAACTTTATCTTCTCCGCATCTCACCCTCTCATGGTGAATCCCTTGACTAAAGCCCTCTACCTAGAGGACAGCTACCTTAAAGAATGCAATGCCACAGTTATCTCCGTAACGAATGGTAAATATGCAGTTCTTGACCAGACTATCTTCTATCCGAAGGGCGGAGGTCAACCATGGGATACTGGAAAGATGATAAGAAACGGCGAGGTCTTCAACGTCGTTTACGTGGGAAAATTTTCGGGGAAGATCTCGCACGAGGTTGATCATCCCGGATTGAAAACGGGAGATAAGGTTCATTGCATCTTGGACTGGGAGAGACGATACAGACTTATGAGAAGCCATACGGCAGCGCATGTCTTCGCCTCACTCATCTGTAACGGAGAGGGTGCACTGGTCACGGGAAACGATCTTGGCTTAGATAAAATACGGTTCGACTTCAGCCTAGAAAGCCTCAACAGGGAAACTATCCTAAAGTATGTGGAGAAGGCTAACGAGCTCTTCAAGAAGGATATTCCAGTAAAGACGTACTGGCTTCCGAGGGAGGAAGCTCTGAAGATACCGGGCGTCATAAAGATGGCTGAAGCTCTTCCGCCAAACATACCTAAGCTCCGCATAGTCGAGATAGTTGGAGTTGACAAGCAAGCTGACGGCGGAACACACGTGAGAAACTTGAGAGAAGTAGGCCAGATAGAGTTTTTGAAGGCTGTAAGTAAGGGAAAGAAGAATAAGCGAGTCTACTTCAGAATACTTCCTTGACAGCGAACGAATCATTCGGGTATTCGGGAGGAAACGGAGTTTAGATCATGCCTAGAAAGTGTAGTAGATGTGGCTCTGCAAATGCTGAGGTAAGCCTTCCATACGCTAAGCTCTCCCTCTGCCGCGACTGCTTTCTAGAATACTACATACACAGAGTTAAGCGTACAGTTGAGAAGTACAGGATGTTCCGAAAAGGCGAGGCAGTAGGTGTTGCTGTTTCAGGAGGGAAGGATAGCGCCGCTCTCCTCCACAGCTTACGTAGAGCTTTTCTATCTCAGAGAATTGTAGCTCTCCATGTTAACCTTGGAATCCCCGAGTACTCAGATCGCTGTCAAGAAGAGGCGGAGAGACTCGCCGAGTCTGTAGGCGTGGACATCTATATACTGGACTTGAAAAGGGAGGAGAATGTAAGTCTAAGCGACTTCAAAAGAACAATCTATAAGAGAAAGGTATGCTCAGTCTGTGGAACGATAAAGAGACATAGTTTTGAGGAGATAGCTGGAAGAGCCGGAGTTGAGGTTTTAGCAACAGGACACAACATGGACGATATCCTCAGCTTTATGCTCAGCAGTCTTTTCACAAAGCAGTGGGCACAGCTGGTCAGGCTTAAGCCCGTTCTCCCTCCTCTTTTCTCATGGATGACGCGTAAAGTTAAGCCGCTCATAAAAATCTCCGGAAGGGAGAATCTCCTATATTGCCTATACGCTGGAGTTCCCTTCACGGAGATCGAATGCCCATACTCTAAGGGGGCGAAGACGAAGGAGAGACTAAAGGCTCTTGAAATCCTATCAATGAATAACCCGAATATTAAATATCAAGCCCTAGACGCCTTCTTGGAGATCTCTAAGATTCTTGAGGAGAAGATCAAGCTTCCGGAGGCTACGCCATGCGTGAAATGCGGCTTTCCATCACGGGACGGCATATGCGCATACTGTAAGAGAATGGCGTATGTAAAAGAGATTCTATCGAATGGATGAGCCGAGATGTTAGCTCATTACTACTAGGTAGCATCTTTTTTCATTTCATGAAGGAAAGAGTAAAAAGCACGGCTTTAATATAATGATGAAATGTCTAAAACATTTGTGGAAGTGATTCGTATGGCTAAGATAGAAACTCCAATAGTGATCGTGAACTTTAAAACATACGCCGAAGGGACGGGGAGAAAAGCGCTTGAACTCGCCAAGGCAGCTGAAGAAGTAAGCCGTGAAACAGATGTATGCTTTTCAGTTGCACCCCAATTCGTCGACATACCCACAATTGTGCGAGAGGTGAAGATACCTGTCTTCGCACAACATATAGATCCAATAAAGCCTGGAAGCCACACCGGCCATATTCTCCCAGAGGCTATTAAAGAAGCAGGAGCGGATGGAACACTGATTAATCACTCAGAACGCAGATTGAGGCTAGCCGACATAGATGCTGCCATCACGATGGCACGCGAAATCGGCTTAGTAACAGTAGTCTGCACAAATAATGCATCCGTCAGCGCGGCGGTAGCCGCTCTGAAGCCAGATATGATCGCAGTTGAGCCTCCGGAGCTCATAGGCACAGGTATACCGGTATCAAAGGCTAAACCTGAAGTTGTAACGAGCACAGTTGAGGCTGTTAAGAAGATCAACCCAGACGTCACCGTTCTATGCGGCGCCGGAATAACTAATGGAGACGATGTGACGGCCGCTCTGAAACTTGGAACTGAAGGCGTCTTAGTTGCAAGCGGCATAGTGAAGGCGAAGGATCCACGTAAAGTTATGGGGGAATTCGCAGAAGCAGCTAGGAATGTCTAAATCTGATTGAGGCATACGGTTTGAAGGTTACGTTCTACTGCTCCATCTGCCTCTTCAAGAGAGGATACGAAGCGATCCTCGAAGCAACTGAAGATACGAAGACGCGTTTTGAAGCTATTCAAAAACTCCTCCATCTTCTCTCTGAAGAATTTAAGCCCACATCTGTGCCCGCAGTCATAGGAACGATGAGGGAGAGACTCATCAAGAAGACTACGGGAAATCTGGATCCCTACGCTAGAAAGAAAAGAATCAGCAACGTGGAAGCTCTAAAGATTCTTCCCTACGCCGAGAATATGATCTCCTCAAAGCGGAGCGCTGAAGAACGCTTCCGAACAGCAACTCTCATAGCGATCGTTGGGAATATAATCGAGTTTGGCATCCCCGGAAATGAATTCACATTTGAGGAGATCAGATGGCTCATCGAGCGGGCTGAAGAAGAACTAGCAATAGACGATATTCAAGAAGCGTTCAGAACTGCACATAGAGCGAAGTCCATTTTCTTCTTAACCGATAATGCGGGAGAAATAGCCTTCGACACCCTCTTAGTGAAGGAGCTGAAAAGAATAACGGAGAATGGGAAGGTAATAGTGGGCGTTAAAGGAAAGCCAACGATTAACGACGCAACGTTGGAGGACGCTATATTCGTTGGAATGGATAAAGTAGCCGATGAAATAGTGACGACGGGATCGGATGCCATAGGATTCATTCCATCAGAATTAAGCAACGACTTCCTAAAGACCTATGAAGACTCAGACTTCGTAGTGGCGAAGGGGATGGCATATGCTGAAACCTTAACCGAATTCAAACTTGAAAAGCCTCATCTCCTACTCTTGAGAACTAAATGTCCAACAGTGGCAAAATACTTCGGCGTTCCAAGATATAGAAACATTGCTAAGATGCTTTAGAAGTATAGGATGGAAAGAATGATTGCTCACAAAATTTAAGAAGAAAGTTCAGTCGCTCCTGAGAACTGAGGCTGAAATAGCTTATAACATTGGATTAACGCCGAATCATCTCACCATGGCGGGAGCATTTTTAGGAGTCTCATCAGGAATGCTTTATTGGATGGCAGGTGTTTCAGCCCCGGATCCGTTGAGAAGCAAAACATGCATGTTTCTAGCGCTCATTTTTCTTTTAGCCTCAGGATTCCTAGACGCCCTAGATGGAGCGCTTGCTAGAATCTATAAGAAGACATCCGCAGCAGGAGCATTTCTAGACTCGCTTCTCGACCGATACGTTGACTCCGCCGTGTACTTTGGAATAATCATGGGTGAACTATGCGATCTTCTTTGGGGAATCCTAGCTCTAATAGGCTCTCTGCTTACAAGTTATGTCCGAGCTAGATCCGAATCGCTGAGGATCCCCATGGAATCTGTCGGATTCTTTGAGAGAGCTGAGAGAATAATATTGATCGTCGCGTCGAGCATGATTAGTCTCTTCTGGCTTGAAGCCCTAAACTGGGGAATCCTCATCTTAGCGATTGTAACGAACCTGACGATTCTTCAACGCATAATCTTCTTCTTCAAATCATATAATAGATGTAAATAATTAAGGGCGGCCCAGATACTATTATCCGACATCTACCGCCTCCATCTTCTACTCTTTCTCGTCTCCTTGGATCTTACTTTCACAAGACCCATATGTACGGCGCATGAGATGCAATAGTACTTCGTTTCTATTCGACTTGGCAGATATGCGCCTTTTTGGCGGAGCTCATTTGCAAGAGCAGGATCAACAATCGATATTCTCCTAGTCACCTTCTTAGCCTTGTCTCTTGGAACTAGCTCGCCGCACATGCTACATTGAACATAGTCGCTTCTACCTTTCTGCCCCTTAGATCTTCCTCTACTCTTCCTTTTGATCGGCATCTTTTTCACGCTTCATTTTTAGATGAAACATTTAGAAATGGAACAACTATACACTTATATCTTTCTGATTGAATACTGATCTTAACGTCTTAGAGCGTGAAAACACCAAATAACGATGAGATCTCGGATTTAAAGGTGATCTTTGATGGGGAAGGTGTCTAAAGGAACCCTTTGCAGCGTTGAGGGATGCAGTAGGGAAGCCATTCGTTCATTACCTGTGGAGAAGGTTAAGGCTGCGGGCTTGAAGGTTAAGGGTTCGAGACGCATCTACCTATGTAAGGAGCATTATAGAGAGTATAAGAAGACAATAAAGAAGGATAAGACGCTGGAGAAGTGGCGGTATAAAAGCCGAATCTTAACGCTCTGAACTACGAGCTCACGAGCCCCCTCCCTAGGAATGCACAGATTCCTTAAATGTAAGACGGCTGAGGATCTTCCTGTCGAGGATAGCTCGGAGGGTCATTATGGAATTTTTAATTCTCTCCCCATCTCTCCCGCATCAAAGAGAAAGAGAGAAGATCATTATAGAGGCTGTTATAGAAGCTGCAGAAGACATGGGTGTAACACGGATCACGAGGAGAAGATGCAATGTACTCAGTGCTGGAGTATATATAATTAGTAATAGCCATAAGCGGCTGCTTTACAACGATTGGGAAAAAAGGTGGGATGCTGAAAGAATATGCAAGCACATAATTTCCTCTCTGAACAGAACAGGTGAAAGCGATGGAGGCAAGAATCTTATCTTAATGGTCTCCTAAAAAACTTCCACAGTTTTAGTCATATGCAAAAATCTTTATCTAAGCTCCATGATAAATCTCTAAAATAACGCTGTAAAAGGCAAAGAGGTTTACATGGTGAAGATACTTCAGCTGCATTCAGACTTCATCGAGTTCCAGCTGATTGAAAAGGAGATTCTCTCTGCTGAGAAATGCGAGAAGAAGACTCGACGTTTAGAGGATCTAGTTGTCCTTTTCACATGCGTTGAGGAGGGCGATACTCCGCAGACTGGACGTGAAGCAATAAATGGCGTAAAGGAATACTTGGAGAAAGTGAAGGCTCATAGGATTCTCGTATATCCATATGCTCACCTAAGCAATAAACTGGCAAGGCCCTCTGATGCGTTAAAGATCCTAGAAGAGATGAGATCATATGCGGAGAGTTTGGGTATCGAAGCTCATCGAGCGCCATTTGGATGGTGCAAGAAATTCATCCTCTCAATAAAGGGCCATCCGCTCGCGGAGCAGTTCCGCTCAGTCACTCTTGAAGAGAAGGGTGGAGGAAAAATAATCTCTAAGGCTCTCAAAGCGGAGGAGAAGGCGAAGTCCCACTGGTACGTTGTGGAGATTGATGGAAGGCTCATTCCAGTTGAGGAATACGATTTTTCAGGACACGCGAATCTAAAGAAATTTGCGGATTATGAGATTTCGAAGATACGCGTTGCCCAGCGGACTCCCCCACACGTCGATCTCATGCGGAGACTCGAGCTAGTCGATTATGAACCTGCAAGCGACCCGGGAAACTTCAGATGGTACCCTAGGGGGAGACTAGTTAAGTCTCTGATGGAACAATTCGTTACAGAGAAGGTAATCGCCTACGGAGGCATGGAAGTTGAGACTCCAATCATGTATGATTTCGAACATCCGGCGCTGTCAAATTACCTACATAGATTTCCAGCTCGGCAATATATCCTAAGGTCAGATGATAAAGATTTCTTCCTGAGGTTCAGCGCATGCTTCGGACAGTTCCTTATACTTCATGACGCTCAGATATCTTACCGTCAACTTCCACTCAGAATATATGAGCTAACCCGCTATAGTTTTAGAAGGGAGAAGAGCGGTGAACTCTCCGGCTTAAGGAGGCTTAGAAGCTTCACAATGCCAGACGTCCACGCTATATGTGCAAATATGAAGCAAGTAAAGGAAGAGTTTATGAAGAGGTTCCAGCTGAGCATCGATACTCTTGAAGGATTTGGACTGAGCAGAAACGATTATGAGCTCGCGATAAGGTTTACAAGGGACTTCTATGAGCAGAATAAGGATTTCGTAATTTCTCTTGTTAAGAAATTTGGTAAGCCGGCTCTCATCGAGATGTGGGATGAACGATTCTTCTACTTCGTTCTAAAGTGGGAATTCAACTTTGTTGATAACTTGGATAAGGCTTCAGCTCTCTCAACTGATCAGATAGATGTAGAAAATGCAAAGAGGTATGGAATCTTTTATATAGATGAGAACGGCGAGAAGAAGATTCCTCTCATTCTTCACTGTTCTCCAAGCGGAGCCATCGAAAGAGACCTCTACGCAATGCTTGAGAAGGCCTACAGAGATCAGATGGAAGGACGGCCGCCAATGCTGCCGCTGTGGCTCTCTCCTACGCAGGTGAGAATAGTGCCAGTTGCGGATAGCTTCTATGCAGAGGCTGAAAAAACGGCGGAGAGGATCGCAGGATGCGGCGTAAGAGTCGACTGGGATGATAGACCCTTAACGATGCAGAGGAAGATTAGAGAAGCCGAGATGGAATGGATACCGTACATTGTCGTTATAGGTCGAAAGGAGGTGGAGTCTGGGATTCTCTCCGTGAGGGATCGCAGGATTTCAGGGGCTGAAAGAAGCGGGAAGATAAGGAGGATGAGCCTCGAAGAACTTATTTCTGAAATAAAGGATCTAACGAAAGGCAAGCCCTTCAAGCCTCTGAGCCTTCCAATGAGGCTTTCTAAGAGGCCACGCTTCTATGGATAGATTTCATCGTTACACATATTTATGTGAGCTAAAATACTTTGAAGAGAGGTGTGTATGTTGCCCCAAAAAGGTCTTCTAGTATATATTGACGGAGAATATTTCCCAGAGTCTGAGGCTAAAATCTCAGTCTTCGATCATGGATTCCTTTATGGCGACGGGATCTTTGAAGGCATCAGATCATACAACGGGATAGTATTTAAGCTTAAGGAACATATAGATCGCCTGTATCACTCAGCGCGGGCAATAATGCTGGAGATCCCATTAACTAAAGAAGAGATGATAGAAGCGGTTCTTGAAACATTGAGGAGGAACGATCTGAAAGACGCATACATCAGACTTGTTGTGACAAGAGGCAAAGGAGATCTTGGACTAGATCCTAGAAAATGCCCAAAACCCTCAGTGATCATAATAACTGTTCCTCTGCTACAGCTATATGAGGATGAGAAGCGGGAAAGAGGAATGAGCATGATAGTCTCGTGGATCCGCCGGGATCCCGTTGACGCAACCACACATGAGATTAAATCTCTTAATTATCTGAACAGTATATTAGCGAAGATTGAAGCCAATAATGCTGGTGTAGACGAAGCCATAATCTTGGATACAAACGGCTTCATCTGCGAAGGTACGGCTGAGAATATATTCATCGTCAAGGATGGAAAGATAATGACTCCGCCGTCTACGAGCGGCCCGTTGCATGGAATCACCGCTGGCGTGGTTAAGGAGATAGCTCAAAGCATAGGCTATCAAGTCATCGAGAAGGGAATTACTGTTGTTGATCTATATGAAGCTGATGAAGCCTTTGTAACGGGGACGGCTGCGGAAATAATGCCCATACGGGAAGTGAATAAAAGACAGATAGGAGAGGGAAGGATGGGTCCAGTGACGAGAAAGATACTCGAGAAATTTAGGGAGTACATCAGAGATCCCGAGAATGGAGTGGCTATATGGAAGGCTTAGAATGGAAGTTCTCATCTTAACGGAGAAGGAAATAAAGCCTCTACTAAAAATAGACGAGGTTATGAACATCGTTGAGGAAGCCTTCAAGGAGAAAGCTCTAGGGCATGTGCAAATGCCGCCGAAGATCTATCTAACATATGACAAGTATAATGGCGACTTGAGAGCTATGCCGTCATATCTCGAGAGACTAGAGATCTCAGCGGTCAAGGTAGTGAATGCCCATCCGGATAATCCTGAAAAGTTTAATCTCCCAACGGTAATGGCGATTATAGTTCTAGTGGATCCGAGGAACGGAGCTCCCCTCGCCGTGATGAGTGGAAGATACATAACGGCTATGCGAACAGGCGCTACTGGAGGAATCGCGGCGAAGTATCTGGCGAGAAAAGATTCGAAGACTGTCGGTTTAGTGGGAGCAGGCACCCAAGCCAGAACGCAGCTCATGGCTCTCTTAAGCCTCTACGGAAAACTAAAGGAGGTACGCGTTTGGGATCGAAGCGAGAAAAGTATAAAAAGATACATTTCTGAGATGGAACCTCTCTGCAGAGGAAAAGCAACGCTTATTCCCGTTGAAAGCGCGAAAGACGTAGTTAAGGACGCCGATATTATTGTTACCACCACTCCTTCGAGAAAACCTTTAGTCTCAAATGAATGGATCACGGAGGGAATGCACATCACGTGCATAGGTGCCGATGCTCCTGGAAAGGAGGAGCTAGATCCCAAGATACTTCTACGCGCAAAGATATACTTGGATGATTGGGAGCAAGGATTACATTCCGGAGAAGTTAATGTTCCATTCTCTAAGGAGATGATAAAGAAAGAAAGTATTTACGGGGAGCTAAGCGAAGTTATAGCTGGATTAAAGCCTGGAAGAACGTCACCTGACGAGATCACCCTCTTTTCCTCTACGGGACTGGCCATCCAAGACGCCGTGACAGCAAAGCTCGTTTATGATAAAGCCATCGAAATGAAAATCGGGCAATGGATAGAAATGTTCCCCAATTAATAAGGAATCAGCTATATTAATCCAAAAACCTTTTTTTATTCTATGATTTGCCATTAGATATATGCATCTTTAACATTAACTCATGGCGGTAAATGGCTAGTAACCATTCATCCAAACGTCTGAAGGGTCTCTTTTCCAATATTATCATTTCTCTCTTTTAGTAAGGTGAATTTCATGCCTAGCCATGCATTTTAATCGAATTTATAAACCATATAAAACTGTCGTGTCAACTGTTGTGGGATTATCGGTTTCTCATAGGGATACATACCTATGGATTTATGATTACGCCTTTATCTGTGATTGTGAATGGAATCTCTCTCTTAGTACATTTTGTCGATGCTAATCCTAGACAGAGTATCGCCCTCTCCGCATCTTTTCTAATCAACCTTAGCGCTCCGTCAGTCAATTGCTGAAGCGTTATCTCTAAGGTTTTATCATGCATACCTTCCTCTAATATGAGGATGCTGACAGCGTTCACTAATTTCAATCTTCCCAGCAATACATGTAGAAATCTTATAACAGCGTCAGGATTCGTGTACATAAGTAGCGATGAAATTGAGTCGAAGATCACCCTCGGAGTCTTCTGAAGCTTCCAGAAGTGACCACATATCTCTGAGAGGGCCACGCTTAGACTCGTAAATGCAAGTATGCTTGGAATCCTCTTTATCGAATGCGTGTCTGAGAGCTTGCTATCCACCATCTTACCGTAGCAGTCAACGAACTTCATGAGTCCCTGTTCTTCGTAAGGCGTCGTATCCCAGCCGAATGAGGCCATTCTCTCTTTAACATCCTCAGCCGTCGCATTAGTTGTTATGAAGATTCCAGCATCCCCAGAGACTAAACCATTATAGATAAACTGCATGGCTAAAGTTGTCTTTCCCGTCATAGGCATTCCTACAAGAAGAACACTTATCCCTACTGGAAAGCCTCCCTGAATAGCGTTGTCAAATCTGCGAATACCCGAGGAGATCCTCTTCATCGATTATTTCACACGCCCATTAAACATCTCATTAGCAAACCTTTTATAAATGAAATTTAGAATTTAAATAATATCCTACATAATTTGCATCCACAAGGTGTTTTTACGTGGGGAGCCGCGTCTCAACGGGCATAAAAGCGGTAGATAATCTTTTAGGAGGAGGATTTGAAAGAGGCACCTCTATACTTATACGTTCAAGCCCGTTCGTATATGCGGCTCCCATAGCCCAAGAATGGCTCTTCAACCGGCTAAGAGAAGGAGATAGAGGCTTCTATCTAGTTAATAATCGCCCTCCAGAAGTAGTCTCAGAGGAAATGAAGAGCTACGGATGGCCTATTGAGAAGTACTATGAGAGTGGAGTTCTCACATTCATAGATGTATACAGCGGAGTTATAGGAGTGGAGAGCTCCGAACCTCTCAGAGTTAAGAACCCTTTTCAATTTGATGAAGTGAATAGTGTACTTTTAGAAGCCCTAAAGAGAACGGATAGAGATTCAATCTTCATCTTTGACTCCCTAAACGTCTTCTTAGACCAGTTCGGAGTCAGAGGAGTATCCGCGATCAGAGAATGGAATAAATACCATATGGTGCGGGACTCAAGTAGCATTTATATATATACTGAATGGGAATACCCAGAGGAGATCAAAGCACGCCTTGAAAGAGTCTTCGACGTCATAATAGACCTTAAAGCACTAAAAAGAATAATTGCAAACGAGGTCCTAACCGTCAGTAAGATCGGCAGGAAATCAGTACCTAAAAAACGGTATATACCATTCAAATACTCCAAGCCTGGAGGGTTCAGAGTTTATATTCCGAAGATTCTCGTAACAGGTCCATATCATGCTGGTAAAACTACGATTGTACATAAAATCTCAAGTCGCGCTGTCAGCGTTCAGAGAATGGGAACTACGATAGCGCTGGATTTCGGACATATAGACTATGAGGGATTCTCCATGGACTTGTTTGGAACTATTGGACAGCCTAGATTCGATCCAATTCTTGATATTCTAGGAGGAGAAGCCTTAGGGGTTCTTTTGGTGATTGATAGCACTAAGCCAGAGGAGTTTCCACGCGCGATGGAGATGATGAGAAAGGCAGGCGTTCACGGCTTGCCGTATGTGGTGATAGCGAATAAGCAGGATCTTCCGGGAGCATTATCAGCTGAGGAGGTTAGGAGGAGAATGCGTATACCAAAGGATGTTCCGGTAGTTGAAGCCATCGCAACTGAGGGGAAAAACTTGATGAAGGCTCTCAGTCTGTTACTTAAGAAACTTATTGAGGGAGAGGAAAAAAGGTTTGGCAATTTCGGTTAAGTCTATGATAGAAGAGGTATTGAATGATCTGCGAAAGGTCGGCGGGATAAACGCTTCGGCCGCTGTCACGAGAGATGGGCTTCTAATAGCATCAGATGTTGCAGGAGATGTAGATATTGATACGTTTGCAGCTATGACTGCAACGATGACTGGCGCCGCCGAAACAGCTATGAGCGAGGTTAAGGCTGGAAATATAAGTAGAGTGATCGTTGAGGGAGAATCCGCAAAGATAATAGCCATGGGAGCAGGTCCAAAGGCCTTACTTATAGTTCTATCATCTCCTGAAACCCCGCTTGGGTTAGTCCTTATCAAAATAAGCGAAGCAAGCAAAAAGATAGCAAAGATCCTAGAATAAAAAGAATGACTAACCTTCACGAGGAAAGAAGCGTGTATGAACTAATAGGCGTCATTAGAAGCATAATACTTCTGATATTAACGATCGTTGCATTATTCCTTATACATGTGATGCTAGCTGAATTCGGCAAGAAAAATAAAGTCGCTGGAAGAATCTTTCTCAGAGAGAAATTATTTATGAAGGCATTTGGCGGTTTATTTTTAAGTATATTTTTCGTATTTATCGCTAACACACTATTTATGTTAAGCATGCATTCGCCAATTTTAGGAGTGGTTGGAAGGTATATTGGGGATTTAGCCGTAATAGCTCTAGTCTACTTCTTATATGTAGTGTACAGGATGGTTGGGAAATGATTCAGTGGATGCCGTTAATCGGTTGCCTTACGACTGGAGCAGCATTAGCTCTCTTAATATCTCTTTATTTGAAAATAAAAGATAATGTGAAAGTATCTCTTGGCAGAATTTTTCTGAAGAGAAAAGAGTCCACGAAAGCAATGGAGGTTCTTACATATGGTCTACTCTTCTTTGCCATAGGCAGATTCGTAGCGGTCCTATACGAGATTGAATTGGTTCCTAGACCCATATACTTGGTCTTTCAATCTCTCATGGGCACGGCATACACTATATGTTTAATATACTCACTCTATAAGTTGATAAGCATCGTTAAAAGGAGATCTTCGGAGCTTTAGATTGGTATAACTATGCCTTTTCCATACTGTATAACGAAGTTGCATATGTTTAAGCTATGATTTACGCCCCTCATCTTCCTTATGTAAAGCTCCCTCACAAAGTTTCCATTCATCCTTCTAAGCCTCAAGACAACCACTCCGGAAGCTAAGAATTCCTCAACGCCATATCGGCTGAGCTTATTTGTCCCCGTCGGAATCTCAGATGTTGCAAGAGTCGTCACATTAAACCCATCCAGCCCCATGATTAATCTGCGAATGTAGTTTCTGACAACCATCTGAGCAGCCATCAGATCCATCATCTCCATTCCTCTAAGAATGAGAGGCGCAATGGGATCTATTACGAGCCTTCTTGCATTCACTTGCGAGATTAACCCCTTAAGCTCATCTAGAATCTTATCAGCGTCAATCTTCATTGCGTCTGAGAATAACGGTGTAATTTCGACCATGAGGAGCTTATTCTCATCTATTAGCTTCTCTAAATCCCAGCCTATGGAATGAGCATCCTCAATAATATGATCCGGGCTTTCGTCAATCGTAACGTACACGCTTGAATCTCCATATCTTACTCCGCCATAAACGTATTGAAGAGACATTATTGTCTTTCCAGTTCCAGCCCCTCCCGCAACCAAGTAAGTTCTACCAGCAGGAAAGCCTCCTCCAGTTAAGATATCAAGCCCTTCTATCCCAGTTTTAATCCTAGGTATTCTCTCAGACATGTTGGCACACCAGCATCTACCAAAATGTTTCTCCTTCCAAATAAGTTATACTAACAGATTTTAAATCCATAATGTAAATTTAGAAATTATTATTTTTTCTAAAGTAAAATAGATCTTTAGGGTTCGTTTTAATGAGATGGTGGTGAACAAGATTTCTGGTTCTTCATGGATAGACAAAATCTCAGGAGATAAAAGCAGATGGTTTAAGGCTAATAAGCTTGAAGAGGAAGGAAAACTCGAAGAAGCTGTGGAGCTATATCTTA
>Ga0180300_10000242_pt1 | contig 23010 bp, 39 predicted proteins | sample GuaBasSediGuay15_FD_121798 | JGI IMG/M metagenome (GOLD analysis project Ga0180300, IMG submission 121798) | Subseafloor sediment microbial communities from Guaymas Basin, Gulf of California, Mexico - Guay15, Core 4569-2, 21-24 cm | ecosystem: Environmental > Aquatic > Marine > Hydrothermal...
AGATGAAGTAGCGGGCAGATACAAGACGAAAGCACTTTTGACAGTGGTGGGGATCAGATCGTTTCCTACATTGCACTGGAAAAGGATAAAAACGACGAACATAGTGGAGAGGGTGAGCAAAGAACTGAAAAGACGCAGCAGAGTAGCAGGAGCATTTCCAAATGAAAGATCACAGATGAGGCTTGCAGTTGCGATACTGATAGACATGAACGAAGAACGGTTAACGGGAAGAAGGTATCTTGGTATGGGGGAAAGCAACTTATGATGGGATATAGGACTTTTTACAGCGGTTTCTTGACACAGCCCGTTGAGCTTCGAAAGCGTTGAAAATGAACATACATATATGTATATGAAGGTGCAATTAGCAGCTAAGAACGGATGAAAATAGGCAGGCAATTTATACACAATTCTTCCGAATACCCCCCTTTGGTGCGGAGCTTGAGACCGGAAAGTGTATCTGCATCGGGATTCCATATTCATCGTACTCGGTTTTCTCCGGGACGGAGATCAATTTGAAAGATAGGGAAAGCGAAAGAACGGTGGCATCAATCAAATCGTCGAGAGGAATTTTCAGTTTTTCCGATATATTGATCAGTTCTTTTCTCGCATTAGGAATGTATTGGACAAGCATTTCTAGTCTTTCTTCTAGTCCGGCTTTTTCATGTTTGGATTTCAGAATTCTGCCGGAAATCCCTAGAAAACATAGCTCAGGATGTGATTCCTTTATCAACTTTCTACCTTCTTCATTATTTCTCATCAGTTCATCAACTTCCCGGACCTTTCGAGCAATATTCCAGAACTGCTTCGAGAACCCCTTTTGAAGAATAGCCTTGTTGATTTCCAGGGCTTTCTCGTAGGAATCCTGATACACCGCTTCTCTGCATGCTACAGTGAAAACACTCGACGCTCTTCTAGAAAGAAGTTTTCTGGCCATTTTGTCACAGGTTCTTTCTCTGTCTTTTGGAAGGCCTATGGGTATATCCACAAGGGTTGGCCTTGGAAAGAAGACAAACCTTTCGAAAAATCTTATATTCACTATTTTGGATCCTTCCATGAAACAATAAACCCAGCCACCTTTGGTACCATCTATCCCTATATGCATGATGCATCCCTAGGGTTACTCTATCACACGGTGACTTCTGCCGGATATGAATCACACCATTTCCTTTAACAGTGGAGATCTCGTGGGTTTGCCACAGCCAGTACAAACCTGGCCTGCGGGTGGGATAACACGAGTTGTTTGGTTATAACGTGTAGCGCATTCCCCGTAAACCGTTTCCCCGCCTGCTGAGCTGCTGAAGCTTTCTCTTAGCAGAACGGGTGCCTTTAGACATTAGCTTGGAACGCAGTCTTTGATAGTGTTGTTTGCGACGTTTAGCTTCTGCAGGCAGATCGACGAAATATTTCTTCCCGGCAGTCGAAGCAACAGCCATGATGTGTCTTTCACCAACATCGATGCCAACAATGTCTTTAGGATGTTGCTGCTGGATTTCTAACGTTACCGGAACCAACAAGAAGAATGTTTTGGAAGAAGGATCGTACGACAGGATGAGATCTCCGATCTTGCCTTGATGCAGGTGCTCATAATGTTATATTTGTTCCAGCCATAGATGCGTATCCACTTCAAGCGTCCTTGCAATGTGGAAATTGAAACGTAGACCTCATTCCAGTCTGCAATTTTGAAAGAGACGGTGCGATTGTAGGTGTACTTGGCAATTAAGGACTTGCGTTTGAATGGTTTATTCCAGAAGTTTTTAACAGCTTTGTCTCCTCCCTATCCCCTAAAGGGGATGGGGCTCCGACAACCCGGAGTCTGTGAATTTTCATACATTCAGCCATATTTTTTCATCAGACATGGGTAGAATCCTTGCAGGAGGTGTATTTTCGTGCGTTTTTGTTCGCTCTTGTTGGTGATGGTTCTTTCGGTTTACGCTCTGGCGGTGGACTCGTTGCTGGTTTACGCTGGCTCCGCTTCACAACCAGCTGCTGAAGAAGTTGCTAAGTTGTTTGGAGAAGAGTACGGTGTTCATGTGGATTTGATCTTCGGTGGTTCTGGTTACGTGCTTTCACAGATGATGATTTCAAAACAAGGAGATGTGTACTTTCCGGGTTCCTCGGATTATATGGAACTTGCGAAGAACAGGGGAGTTGTCTTTCCCGAAACCGAAAGGCATATAGTCTACCTCGTGCCCGCCATCGTAGTCCAGCGAGGCAATCCAAAACAGATAGGAAACCTAACAGACCTCCTACGGCCCGATGTCAGGGTTGCCATAGCCGATCCCGAAAGCGTGTGTGTAGGCCTCTACGCCGTGGAGATATTGGAGAAGAATCTAAAACCTAATGAGTTGGAACGTTTCAGGAACAAATTGTTGAATTACACCGGAAGTTGTGCCAAAACTGCAGCCGCGATCTCTTTAAAGCAAGTCGATGCGGTCATAGGATGGAGGGTTTTCGAAAACTGGGATCCAGAAAGAGTGGAAGCACTTCCGTTTTCCTCCGATCAAGTGCAACGAGTAGGCTACATCCCTGCTGCTGTGTCAATCTTCACGAAAAAGCGAGAACTTGCAGAACTATTCGTTGAATTTCTCGCTTCGGATAAGAGTAAAGAAATATTTCGCAAGTACGGTTATTTCACAACACCCGAAGAAGCCTTCGCATATGTTGGAAGCACAAAGCCCGTGGGTGGAATCTACGAAACCGATCTCAAGGGGTGGGTTAGCGGAAAATGAACTTCAAACGTATTGCGATTCTATTTTCAGTGTTACTCTTTTTGATCTACGCAGGCTTGCTTCTGTCGTTGTTTCAATATTTTAACATCGGTCTATTTGTGAACCACCTCTTCTCTGAACGAGTTCTTCACGCCCTCAAACTTAGCGTGATGACGGCTTCTATTTCAAGCGGTGTAGCAATGCTTTTGGGACTGCCAGCAGCATATGCCATCTCCAGATACAACTTTCCAGGTAAAAACATCGTCGATACCATGCTGGAGCTACCGATGATCGTCTCTCCTGCTGCATTGGGTGCGATGATCCTTATCTTTTTCAGCAGTCCCATAGGACAAAAGGTCCAGCTTGCAGGATTCGACACCATCTTCACTTGGAAAGGTATAGTTGTAGCGCAATTTGTGACTATAGCGGGTTTAGCTACTCGCCTACTCAAAGCTGTGCTGGATGAAATCCCGGAGAGGTACGAATTGGTTGCGAGATCCTTAGGTGCCAAACCTGTGGTAGCATTCTTTACAGTCACTATGCCCCTGATTAAAAGAGGAATCATCGCTTCTTTAATCCTTACCTGGGCCAAAGCTCTGGGAGAGTTTGGCGCCACTTTCACCGTGGCTGGAGCGATGGCCATGAAAACTGAAACTCTTCCCACCGCCATCTTCATGAGACTTTCGACAGCAAATGTTGAAGCAGCGGTAACGCTGATCATCATCGTGGTGGGAGTTGGATTCTCCACTTTGTATATTGCTCGCCTCTTTTCCAGGGGGCGTGAGCGAGATGCTTGAAGTGAGAAACCTTTCCCTCCACGCTGGAAATTTTTCTTTGAGGAATATCGATCTCACCGTAGAACGAGGAAGTTGTCACGTGGTACTGGGTCCAACTGGTAGCGGGAAAACCCTGCTCCTTGAAACCATCATGGGATTCAGAAAATCACGGGAAGGTAAGATCTTACACTTCGGGGAGGAAATAACAAACCTTCCACCTGAAAAACGCAAAATTTCTTATCTGCCACAAGATCTCGCACTTTTTCCCAACATGAACGTGAGAGAGAACATACTTTACGGTATCAAAGTGCGAAGGATAATCAACGAATCTCATCTCAGGCTCTTTGAAGCACTGACAAACATGTTGGGAATCACTCACTTACTTCAACGCCAAGTGACCAATTTGAGTGGAGGAGAACGCCAACGCGTCGCCCTGGCAAGGGCGTTGGTCACGGGGAACCGTACGTTGCTATTGGACGAACCTCTTAGCGCGCTACATGAAAGTATGCGTAGAGATCTTTGGATGCTGATCAAAGAACTACAGGAAGAATTTCACCTCAACATCCTCATGGTCACACACGACGTGGAAGAGGCTTTCTTCCTCGCAAACCATGTCAGCGTTATATACGATGGGAGTGTGCTGCAAACAAGTGGGAAAGAAACGTTTTTTTACGAAATAAAAGATGTCCGCGTAGCTGAGTTGGTAGGTGTGAGAAATATATTCCAAGCAGAGCTTTCAGATGTTGGGACAGTGAAGTCCCGATTCTTCTGCCATGACCTTAGCACGATCATCGTCGCGAAAACTCCAGCACATCCTGTAGTCGGAAAGAAATACTTCTTGGGAATTCACTCCAACGATATAGAAGTAACCAAGAAAAAACCAGATGGTGCAGCAAATACCGTGCCCATCAAAATCACACACATTTACGAAAAGATCAAGTCAGTCATGGTAGAGGGAAAGGCGGTCTCGGGGAAAACGATAACAGCAGAAGAATCTCCAAAGCTGTCGAAAACGCTGAAACCAGGGCAAAAAGTGTTTGCCGTGTTCTCCATCGAAGATGTGCTGGTCATGGATCAATTCTTAGATGGTTCTATCCATACCGGTTTGCCGTAGAGAGGGCCTGCTGTGGTTTTCTCTATCTTCACATCCACCAATCTTCCCGTGGGATTTTCTTCAGAGCAGAAGATCACTATTTTGTTTTTCTCAGTGCGTCCATAATATCTGCGTTCATCGAGTTTCCCTTCACCTATGATCCGAACTACTTTGCCAAGATAGGTGCGGTTGATTTCTGCGTTGATACGCTTTTGGAGCTCGAGAAGGGCCTGCAAACGTGCATTTTTCACATCCTTAGGCACGTCATCCTCAAAATGTTTCCACGCCACCGTTCCCTCTCGGGGAGAGTACATGGCGAGATTCACGCGTTCGAACCTCACTTTCTCCAACAGCTTGAATGTCTGAACAAAATCTTCTTCGGTCTCACCGGGAAAACCAACGATCACGTCTGTAGAAATGGAAACATCGCCGACCTGTTCCCTGATCTGCCAAATCAATTGAAGATACTCTTCTCTCGTGTATCTTCGATTCATAGCTTTGAGAATCCTATCACTGCCCGATTGAACGGGCAGATGTATGCTCCGTGCCACCTTTTCTGATGTAGCGATAGTTTCGATGAGTTGGGAAGAAAAATCGGAAGGATAAGATGTTAGAAACCAGATCCTCTCCAGTCCTTCCACTTCGTTTGCAAGGCTCAACAATTTCGCTAGACTCGTATCGTCTCCTAAGTCCTTACCATAAGAATCCACGTTCTGTCCCAGGAAGGTTATTTCGCGATATCCTCTTCGTGATAGATCCTTCACCTCTTGCAACACGTCATCCAAAGGACGACTCTTTTCTCGACCTCTGGTATAGGGCACAATACAGTAAGAGCAAAATTTGTCACATCCGTAGATGATGGTAACCCACGCATGGTGCTTACTTTGCCTCAGTTTGGGAACTTCGGCAGAGATTTGAGAGAGGGTGTCATCAAAGCACGCCACCTTCTCTCCTGAAACAGCGCGCCCAACGACGTCACAGATCCTTCCAATAGCCCGGGTACCCAACACGAATTGAACGTCTTCCCTTTCAAGAAGCTTTCTGCCCACCTTTTCGGCTATGCAGCCTGCAACACCGATTATCAACTTCTTGCCGGCTTTTCTCAGTCTATTGAGCTCGCCAAGCTTTCCGTAGAACTTGTCTTCGGCTTTCTGTCTAACGGCGCAGGTGTTGAGAATCACAATGTCGGCATCCGCGGGGTTGTCTACTGGGATATACCCCTGCGTTGATAGAAGGCCAAGCATGATCTCAGAATCGTTCACGTTCATCTGGCAACCAAAGGTATGGATGTGGACTTTCATATCAATTTCCAATTTCCGCCCTTTCGTGGATTTGCTTGATCTTACGTGCCAGATTGGTCAGACTTTCGAAACTTTCCCGATCTGGCAACCCCTTGAAAACCACCGGGTCTATCCAACCACTTTTCAAGTTGGCCATGAGCTGCTCCAATTGTTGTGGAGCCTTAGTGCCCCAACCATAAGAAATGATACCTGTGGCAGCGATGGCCTTTGGCCTGAAAGCGTTGATCAAATATGCCGCAGAAACCGCCAAAGGATGGAGTCCCGTTAGCACTGTGGGAGCAGCGACCACCACTGTGGCGGCGTCTACCAACGTCATAGCGAGTTCCCCGACATCTGAAACGGTGAGATCGAAACGCTTCACAGGCACACTCAGCGATGTCAGAGCGTCACAGAAATGATCTACCGCGGTTTCGACACTGCCGTGCATGGTGACATAAACCACGAGGACGAGATTTGTTGGTTTATCGTCTATCCACTTCTTGTACAGAGTCATTATGCGCTGGGGATCATCATGTATGGGACCATGACTCGGGGCGATTATTTGTGGTTTCAAAGACTCAACTTTTTCGATGTTTTTCTTGATCACACCCCTGAAGGGCGCCATGATTTCAGCATAATAACGCTTGCTGGCAACTTCTAACTGTGGTTCGGAAGACGCATACATGCTGTAGCTTGCCAGATGGGAACCAAAGAAGTCGCAAGAAAACAGTATTCTTTCTTCTTCCAAGAACGTCACCATGGTCTCAGGCCAGTGCACCCAGGGGGTGTAGACAAACCGAAGTGTGCGGTCGCCCAGCGAAAGTCTTTCACCATCTTTCATCACACGGACCTTGTCTTCGGGCACATGCAAATGTGTTACGAGCAGATCTTTCGCTTTGTCAGAGCAAAGCATCTGAGCCTTTGGAAAACGCTCCAGCACTTGTGGAATGGCTCCAGAATGGTCTTGTTCTGCGTGATTTGAAACGATATAATCTATGTGGTCTACCTTCAAGTCTCTCAGTTGCTGGAAGAGAACCTGCGAAACCGCGGGCTCTACCGTGTCTACGAGAACCGTGCCCCCCGTAGCCTTTATCAAATAGGCGTTGTAGCTTGTACCTTCAGGAAGGGGAATTAAGTTGTCAAACAGTCTACGATTCCAGTGCGGCACTCCAAGAAAGTAAACACCGGATGTTATTTCCCTTGGCTTCATCCTTCCACCCCCCATAAAAAGTCCACCATATTTGTCCATATTATAACACTAGAAGGCTCGGTCTGAAACCGAGCCTTTGGAAAACTCACTTCATTTTCTTTTCTTTATGCCACGCTTCGAATCGAGTCGCTTTCGATACTCTGACTGTTTTCTGTCGCTGGCCTTCATGAACTTGGCGAGACGACGCTCGAAACTCTCCTTGCTTTCAGAGCGCTCTTGATCGAGCAAAAGGGTGAGGTCGATCTTACCGTCTTTGGTCTTTCCAATGACCTTCGCTGTTACCTCCTGTCCGACTTTTAGAAAGTCCTCGACCTTTCTGACGTACCTGTTAGCGATGTTGGAAATGTGGATGAATGCCTCTTCGCCGGTGTCCAACTTCACAAACGCACCGAACTTCTTGATGCTGACCACCTTGCCAGTGACAACGGAACCTTGCTCCACAAGTATACCTCCTCAATAATTGTCACCGTACTTGCGGCGGAACCTATCTATTCTACCTTCAGAATCTACAAACTGCATTCCTTTGCCCCCTTTGTAGAAAGGGTGACAATTCGAACAAACGTCTATCCTCATGGTTTCCACGGTACTCCAAATCTTATGTTCCGCCCCACATGCACATTTAACGTCTATCAACTTCAACTCCGGATGGATCCCTTTTTTCATGAGATCACCTCCATTCTCAGCCGCCTTCCCTTTTCACCAATTCCAGAATAGCCATTTCTGCTCCATCTCCTCTTCTGCTTCCAACCTTTATCACTCGAGTGTACCCGCCAGGAACATCTACGTAATTCTTGGCTATTTCATCTACCACCTTGTTGGTTAACTTGCGATCGTTCAGCCATCTGTTTATCATTCGACGCTCGTGGACCCCTCCTTTTTTGGCAAACGTTATGAGTCGCTCCACTACAGGTTGTGCTGCCTTGGCTTTCACTGTGGTGGTCATTATAGAGCCGTGCTCGAAAACTTCCCTTACCAAATTCCTCAGCAAGGCTTTTCGATGACTGTGAGGTCTTCCAAGCTTCTTCTTTGCTACCCTGTGTCTCATCACTCTCCCTCCTTGCTTTTGCCGACGAGTGAAATGCCAAACTTTGCTTCCAATCGCTCTTCAACTTCTTCTAAAGACTTCTTGCCGAAGTTCTTGATCTTGAGGAGCTCAGAAGGAGCTTTGCTAACAAGATCACCGATTGTGAGTATCTTCTCCCGCTTGAGAGCATTGGCTACACGCGCAGGAAGATCGAGCTCCTCGAGTTTCCGACTGTAAATGTCTTCATATTCGCTCTCCTCGATCTCTTCTTCCTCCGCAGGTTCTTTAGGTTTTTCAACATGATAGACAATTTGCTGCAAAGCACCACTGGTTCCAATCCTTTCGAGTTCCTCATCAATGAATCGAAAATGATCCACAAGTATGTTGACAGACTGCTTCAATGCATCTACCGGCTTGATATTGCGTTTCGTCCAAATTTCGAGGATCAGCTTATCATAGTCAGTGCGTTTTCCTACTCTAACGTTCTCTGTCAGGAAGTTGACCCTCAAAACCGGAGAGAAGACACCATCTATTAAGATCGTTTCGATGTTATCGTCCGGCTCCATCTCCGAGACCGGTACAAAGCCCATACCGGTCCTCGCAAAGAGTTCTATGTAAACTATTGCATCATCAGCAAGGGTGGCAATGTGTTGGTCCGGGTTCACAACTTCTATCCCCGTTGGCACCTTGATATCCCCAGCCTTTACCTCGCCAGGACCCTTTTTCTCTATGGTCATCCGCACGAACCCTTCAACTGGGTTAGAAGAATACAGCTGCACTTTTTTCAAATTCAGCATGATCTCTATGATGTCTTCTTTAACACCATTGATAGTGTCAAACTCATGATACTTACCGGGGATACGTATCTTGGTAATCGCCAGAGCCGGTATCGATGAAAGCAGAACCCTCCTCAGGGCGTTTCCCAGTGTTATGGCATATCCCTTTTCCAACGGATGAATCGCGAACCGCGCGTAAAAGTGATCCTTTTCTTCTCTCTCCTCTTCGAGGATGAACTTCCTGGGCATCACAAATTCGAAAGCCATATCAGAGGCTCGAGCTTTGTCTCGAGCCCGCACCTCCTTTCATCACTTGGAGTAGAGCTCAACGATCGCCTGTACATCAACGGGAAGATCGATTTCATCCCGTTCTGGATACCTCAGGAACGTTCCCCTCAGCTCGTCGTAGTCAACCTCGAGCCAACTGTAGGGAGTCCTCTCCCTGGCAAGTTCCGCTGCTCGCTTAATCGGCTCTATGTCGCGACTCTTGGGTCGCACTTCAACTACATCGCCCGGTCTCAATCTGTAAGACGGTATGTCCACTTTTCTACCGTTGACCATGAAATGTCCGTGATTCACCAGCTGTCTTGCCTGCCTTCTACTGGTGGCAAAGCCTAACCTGAAAACGACGTTGTCGAGGCGCGACTCCACGATCTGCACTAGGTAGTCTCCTGTAACACCCTTTCTTCTTTGTGCCTCCATGAAGTATCGCTTGAACTGTCTTTCCAGCACCCCGTACATTCTCTTCATCGCCTGTTTGGCTCTGAGCTGCACGGCATACTGGGTCAACTTGGTTCTTCTGCGTCCGTGCTGCCCTGGAGGATAAGGTCTTTTTTCGAGTGCACACTTATCCGTGTAACAGCGCTCTCCTTTGAGATAAAGTTTTATCCCTTCTCTGCGGCAAAGTTTGCAGACAGGTCCAGTGTATCTTGCCATGCTTTTCCCTCCTCATTTCAGACCCGGCGTCTTCCGCGCGGACGACACCCGTTGTGCGGTATAGGCGTGACATCCTTGATCTGGCCGACTTCTAAACCTGCAGCCTGAAGTGCTCTTATGGCGGCCTCTCTACCAGAACCAGGCCCTTTCACTTCAACGTCTACTCTCTTGATGCCCAATTTGAGCGCATCACGTGCAACGCGATCCGCGGCCAACTGTGCTGCATACGGTGTTCCTTTCTTCGTTCCACTGTAACCTATGGTACCTCCGCTAGCCCAAAGTATGGTATTGCCTTCATTATCCGTGAGAGTTACAATGGTATTGTTAAAAGTGGACTTTATATGAACCACCCCACGGTCGATGAGAAGCTTCTTTTTTCTGGCCGAGCTTCTTGATCGCCTTTTCTTAGCCATGATCCAACCGACCCCCTCAACGTTTTTTTATCCTGCTCGGGCGCGGGCCTTTCCTCGTGCGCGCATTCGAACGCGTTTTTTGCCCACGAACAGGCAGGCCAAGCTTGTGCCTTATGCCCCGGTAGCATCCGATATCGATAAGACGCTTGATGTTTCGCTGTACCTCCTGTCTTAGTTCACCCTCAACCTTGTAATGCTCGTTTATGTATTTCGCAATGCGGTTGATCTCGTCATCGTTGAGCTCTTTGACGCGTTTTTCCGGATCTATCCCTGTGTTTTTGAGTATCTCCATTGCTCTGGCCCTTCCAATACCGTATATGTAAGTCAACGATACCCAAACCTTTTTTTCGTTAGGTATTTCAACACCTACAATGCGCGCCATTCAACCAACCTCCTTAACCTTGACGCTGATTGTGCTTGGGATTCTTCGAACATATAACTCTTATCTTACCTCTTCGCCTGACGATCTTGCAATGCTCACATCTTCTCTTCACAGAAGCTCTAACCTTCATCGATTTTAGCACCCCTTTCTTCGATTTCCTCTCACTCTCCGCGTTTCTTTCGATACACAATCCGACCCCGATTGAGGTCATACACGGTCAGCTCGACGATAACTCTATCCCCGGGCAGAAGTCTTATGAAATTCTTCCTCATCTTTCCAGAGATGTGCGCGAGCACTCTGTGTCCGTTGTCGAGCTCGATCCTGAACATCGCATTCGGCAAGGCTTCGATGACCGTGCCTTCCATCCTTATCATGTCATCTTTCGGTGCCATCAGTTCCCCCCTTTGCAGGTAGTAAGAATACGGGCACCTTCGGGTGTGATCACTACTGTATGCTCAAAATGAGCTGCCAAAGATCGATCCACTGTCACAGCTGTCCATCCATCCGACGTTAGTACCGTTCTCCAATCTCCGGCACTCACCATGGGCTCAATGGCCAGAGTCATTCCCGCCATCAACTTTGGTCCTGTCCCAGGCTTCCCAAAATTTGGAATTTGAGGTTCCTCATGAAGCTCTCTTCCGATGCCATGACCAACGTAATCCTTGATCACATTGAAACCGTTCCTCTCCACATGTTCCTGAATCGCATGAGATATATCCCCAACACGAGCTCCAGGTCTTGCCGCATTGATACCTATCCTCAACGCTTTCTCAGTTACCTTCAACAACCTCAAAGCCTCTTCTGAAACTTGCCCCACAACATACGTTTTGGCAGCATCTCCGTAATAACCCTCATAAACTGCCCCCAGATCAATGGAGACTACATCGCCTGACTTCAAAACAACCCTCTTAGATGGTATCCCATGAACTACCACCTCGTTAAGAGAAATACAGGTGGAGGCAGGATACCCTGAATAACCTTTAAAAGCAGGCTTTACTTTCTTTGAAATCAGGAACTCCTCGAGCTTTCGATCGATCTCGTATGTGGTGGTCCCTGGTACCACGAGCTCTTTGGAAAACTCCAAAGCTTCGGCTACCACGCGACAAGCATATTCCATTTTCTCGATCTCATCAGACGACTTGATTCTTATCACGTTTTCTTTGCTCCTTCAAGTAGATCAAACAACATCTTGGTTACGTCGTTTTGAGATTTGTCTCCTGGAATTCTTCTTAGGATTCCTTCTTTCTCATAATATTCGATCAGTGGGCGTGTTTTCTCAAGGTAAACCCTGTAACGATCCCGTACCACCTTTTCAGTGTCATCTTCTCTCTGCACCAGCTCCGTTCCACAACGATCGCAAATGTTGTTCACTTTCGGCGGATTGTTTTTCAAGTTGTAAACCGCATGGCACTTTGGACAAATCCTGCGGTTGGTTATTCTTTCAACAAGCGTATCCTCATCAACATCGAGTAAGATCACCAGATCCAGTTCGTTTCCAAGTTCTTGAAGGACCTCTTTGAGCGTTTCCGCTTGTTTGATAGTACGCGGGTAACCGTCGAGAATGAAGCCACCCAAGCAATCTGATTGAGAAAGTCGACTTTTGATGATTTCGGCCATGAGTTCGTCAGAAACGAGCTGCCCCGATGAAACGATCGCTTCCACGCGTTTTCCCAGTTCGCTCCCGGATGCGATGGCTTCCCGCAACATATCACCTGTAGATATGTGAGGGATACCCAGTTTTTCGCTGAGAATTTTAGCTTGGGTTCCCTTACCAGCACCTGGCGGCCCGAGAAAAACCAACCTCATCATCTTCGCCCCCTGAGTCTGCCTTTCTTGATGAACCCCTCGTAATGTCTCATGATCAGGTGTGCTTCCATTTGCTGGAGCACGTCGAGGGCCACACCCACAGCAATCAACGCAGATGTACCACCGATGTAAATGTTTATCAACAAGATGCTCTGGACGAAGGATGGTAACAGCGCAATGATCACGAGAAATATCGCTCCAAGAAACGTAACCCTGTTTAGAACACGCATCAGATAGTCTACGGTAGGTTTTCCGGGTCTTATACCAGGAATAAATCCTCCGTATTTCTTGATGTTGTCCGCTACATCATATGGATCAAAAGAAATGGCGCTGTAGAAGTAAGTGAAGAAGAAGACCAGCAAACCGTAAATAGAGATGTATAGAGCCGATCCTGTTGAAAAGAGTCTCATCATGATATCTGAACCCGTTAGTCTACCGATCATTCCGGGTATCGTCATTATAGCGGCGGCAAAGATGATAGGAATGACACCACCTTGGTTAACCCTGATGGGTATGTAAGTTCCAGCTCCACCGTAAACGCGTCTACCACTGATCCTGCGAGCGTACTGGATGTTTATTCTTCTCTCGCCCTGTTGGACGAAGATGATACCGAGAACCATCACCACAAAGATGCCTATCAGAAAGATCCAACCGAAGATACTTAAGTTGCCCACGACAGCTGCTCCGAAGTACTGTGGATACCTAGCCACAATACCCGCAAAAATCAAAACGGAAATACCGTTACCGATACCTTTTTCCGTGATGCGCTCACCAAGCCAGAGAAGGAACATCGTACCGGCCAACATGGTAACCGTGGAGATGATCACAAAGCCCCAGGGACTTACCACCATGAGGTTGGGATTCCGCGATATACCAAAGGAAACGAAAAAAGCTTGAAGTCCTCCGAGCACAACCGTAAGTCTTCGGGTGTAAGCCGCGAATTTCTTCCGCCCTTCCTCACCTTCCCTGAGCAATTCCTTGAGCTTGGGCATAACAGATGCCAACAACTGGAGCATGATGGACGCGTTTATGTACGGCGTCACGCTCATGGCAAAGATAGAGTACTGTCTCAATGCCCCTCCAGCGAAGACATCAAAGAAGCTCACAAGACCTCCGGCAGCACCAGTACTGAAACTTTTGAAAACGTTAGCCCATTCTTGGAGATTGATACCCGGAATGGGAATGAAAATGCCGAGCCTGAAGACGATCAGAGCCATAAGTGTGAAGATTATTCGATCTCTGAGCTCAGGTATTTTGAAGGCGTTCCTGAGCGCTTGCCACATCTCAAATCACCTCGACGGTGCCACCAGCTTGCTCGATCTTCTCCTTGGCTCGTGTGCTGAAGGCGTGCGCTTGAACAGTAAGAGCTTTGGTGAGCTCGCCGCTTCCAAGAATTTTCACACCATCCTTAATCTGCTTCACGATCTTCTTTTCTCCCAAAGTTTGAGGATTCACTATCTCCCCAGCTTCAAACTTTTCTTCGAGAGTCTTGAGATTAACTATCGCGTACTCTTTGGCATTGAAATTTTTGAAGCCTTTTTTCGGTAGTCTTCTGTTGAGAGGTGTCTGGCCTCCTTCAAACCCAGGCCGCACTCCCTGGCCGTGGGCCTTTTGCCCCTTGTGGCCTCTCGTTGAGGTCTTGCCGTGGCCAGAACCTGAGCCCCTACCCAAACGCTTTTCTCGTTTTCTCGATCCCGGTGTCGGTTTGAGATCCTCGATCCTGAGAGTCATTTCACCTACCTCCTCATTCATCGACCTTTTCCACCTTGACAAGGTGAGACACGACGTTTATCATTCCCCGAATTGGAGGTATGTCCTCTTTCACCACACTACTGTTGAGCCTCTTCAAGCCCAAAGCTTTCAGTGTGGCCCTCTGTTTCCTCCTGTTGTAGCCTATTGGACTCTTAACGAGCGTTATGCGGAGCTTCATCATTGACCCCCCTGTGCACCTTTGATTAGCTGGCCAACGTTCAGGTCTCTCAAGTCGGCATACTCCTTGAGAGATTTAAGCTCTTTTAAACCATTGAAAGTAGCGCGGGCCAGATTGAGGGGATTAGTGGAACCAAGACTCTTGGTGAGTATATTCTTTATTCCGGCAAGCTCCACAACCGCACGAACCGCTGCGGAAGCAATGATACCTGTACCAGGAGCAGCTGGTTTTAAGATTACCTTCGACGCATCCTGGCGCCCCACAATATCGTGAGGGATTGTACCTTTGGTAACAGGCACTTCTATCAAGTTTCGACGGGCATCGGCTATTGCCTTCCTTATCGCCGCGGGTACTTCACGCGCGTTTCCTATACCCACTCCAACCTTTCCGTTCTTGTTTCCAACGACCGCAACGGCTCTGAACGACAAGTTCTTGCCGCCCTTCACAACCTTGGTCACGCGCCTTATCTCCAGAACTCTCTCCTCGAACTCTTCGACCTCGATGATGGATTCTATGTCCACAGCTTAACCTCCCCTCTTGTCAGAATTTCAAGCCGGCTTCGCGCGCCCCATCAGCCAATTCCTTGACACGTCCATGGTATTTGTAACCGCCACGATCGAAGACCACGGTAGTTATACCCCTTTCAAGAGCACGTTTACCGACGAGCTTGCCAACCTCTCTGGCTGCATCTTTGTTCCAAGTCTTTTCGAGAGTGGAGCGAAGCTCTTTATCCAGCGTAGAGGCCGAGCACAGAACGTGCCCCGTAGTGTCATCAATAACCTGTGCGTAAATGTGCTTGTTACTCCTAAACACACAAAGGCGCGGTCTATCCGGAGTCCCTGAGATCTTCTTTCTGACTCTGAGATGTCTTCGAGCACGCAATTTCTCGCGATCAATTCTTTTGATCAACGCATCCACCTCCAAGAACTTGTCATACCTTCTTGCCAGCCTTAAGTCTTATGACCTCGTCCACGTATCGAACGCCTTTGCCCTTGTAAGAATCGGGTTCGCGCACTTTTCTGATGTTTGCGGCTACTTGTCCTACCAGCTCTTTATCCACTCCAGAAACCGTTATGACAAACCAATTTTTTTTAGCATCTCTATCCACAGCGAAGCTGATGCCCTCTGGTGGAACGATCTCTACGGGATGAGCATACCCAACGTTTAGAACAAGAGTCTTACCTTGCATCAAGGCTCTATATCCCACTCCCACAACGGCCAGTTTCTTTTCGAAGCCTTTGGTAACCCCTTCCAACATGTTTCGAATGTGAGACCAATACGTACCTTGGAAAGTCTTCATTCGTTTCTCATCGCTCTTCCGCTTGGCCGCCTTTAGGTTCGGCTGAACCCATATCTCATCACCATTTATCTCAACCATTACGAATGGATGTATCTTTCTCTCGAGTGTACCTTTGGGCCCCTTTACCCTGATCTTTCCGTCAGTGATGCTGACCTCAACACTTTTGGGAATTTTTATGGGCTTCTTCGCTAACCTTGACATTGCGGCACCTCCTCACCATATGTAGCAGATAACTTCGCCGCCAACGCCCAACTGTCGGGCTTCCTTGTCGGTGAGAACCCCTCTTGAGGTGCTCAACACGGCGATCCCAAGTCCACCCTTGACCCGCGGAATCTTGTCCTTTCCCACGTAAATGCGACGTCCCGGCTTCGAAACCCGCACGATCCCGTTAATCACACGGATCTGGTTTCTTCTATCTCCCTTATATTTGAGGAAGATTTTCAATATTCCCTGCTTTCCATCCTCAATGAACTTGTAATCTGAGATGAATCCCTCACGCTTCAAGATCTCGCAGATTTCTTTTTTCAAGTTCGACGCAGGTACCTCGACCGTCTTCTTGAACACCATGTTGGCGTTTCTGATACGCGTTAGCATGTCCGCTACGGGATCACTCAGCATCAATTCCACCTCCTCACCAACTCGCTTTCTTGACGCCCGGCAGTTTGCCTTCGCTTGCCAGTCGCCTGAAGCAAACACGGCATATACCGAATTCTCTGTACACAGATCTTGGTCGACCACATATCACGCAACGACTGTATTCTCGTGTCTTGAACTTCTTGGGTTTCTTCCACCTTTCGACCATTGCCTTCTTTGCCATCTCCAAACCTCCCCGTTTCAAACCCTCTTGAACGGAAATCCAAACAGTTCCAACATACGTCTCGCTTCCTTATCTGTGTGCGCTGTCGTGTTAATGATAATATCCATGCCCTGGATACGTTTTACTTCATCGGGCCTCAGCTCTGGAAAAACTAGTTGCTCGGTCAACCCAAAAGCGTAGTTACCCTTTCCATCAAAAGAGTTGGGATCGAGCCCTCTGAAATCTCTGACCTTAGGGAGCACGAGATGTATCAGCTTGTAAAGAAAGTTGTACATTCTCGCACCCCTAAGGGTAACCTTCACCCCCACAGGCATGCCCTTCCTGATTTTGAAATTGGAGATGCTCTTCTTGGCACGGGTGATCACAGCTTTTTGACCCGCTATCATCGTCAGCTCGCGCGCGTGATTTTCAACGATCTCTCGATTCCTCGCACCTTCACCAACGCCCATGTTTACCACAATTTTCACTATTCTGGGCACCTGCAACGGATTTTTGTATTCAAACTCTTTCATCATGGTGGGCACAACCTTCTTATCGTAGACATCCTTGAGTGGTACAAACTCGTAACCCATCTCCATTCCTCCCTTAGATTCGGTCAACGATCTCGCCGCATTTCTTGCAGTATCTAACCTTTTTTTCTTCGACAAATTTGTAACCAATCCTTGTCGGCTTGTTGCAACTTGGGCAGACCACCATAACGTTAGAAGCATGGATAGGCGCTTCACGTTCTATGATCCCACCTTCTCGTAACCTCTGCGTTGGTCGCTGGTGACGTTTCACGATGTGCACATTTTCCACGATAACTTTGTTTTCTCTCGGGATCACTCGAAGCACTTTTCCTTCTTTTCCTTTGTCCTTTCCCACTATGACTCTGACCAGATCACCCTTTTTGACTTTCACCATGATCACCTCACAAGACCTCCGGAGCAAGGGAAACGATCTTCATGAATCCCTTGTCTCTGAGTTCCTTCGCAACGGGTCCGAAAACACGAGTCCCTTTGGGTTCGTTACCTTTGGCTAACACCACTGCCGCATTGTCGCCAAAGCGGATATAAGTACCATCGTCCCTCCTGATTTCTTTCTTCGTGCGCACGATCACCGCACGAACAACGTCACCTTTCTTCACGTCGGTGTGTGGAATCGCCTCTCTTATAGAGCAAACAACGATATCTCCCACGCTGCCATACTTTTTATGGTATCCACCCAACACCCTTATAACCCTGAGGACCTTGGCCCCCGAGTTGTCGGCACTTTTGAGGTACGTCTCCTGTTGGATCACGATTCAACACCTCCAACTTCCTCAGAGTCAACAGCTTCGGGCTCTTCGGTTAGTTCTGACCTTTTAACGATCCTGACCAGCTTCCACCGCTTGGTCTTACTGTAAGGCTTGCTTTCTTCTATTTCCACAACGTCTCCGATCTGACATTCGTTGTTCTCGTCGTGTGCGTGGTACTTCTTTCTGCGACGAATGTATTTACCGTAGCGTGGATGCTTTGTCAACCGCTCGACGAGCACCACTATCGTCTTATCCATTTTATCGCTAACAACAACACCTGTGAGACGCTTCTTCGGCATCGTTCATTACCTCCTTATTCCCAGTTCGCGTTCTCGCAGTATCGTCTTAATCCTTGCTATATCTCTCTTCACCTGTTTTACCTGGTTCGTGTCCGTTAACCTTCCCATCGCTAATTGGAATCGCAAGTCCATGAGCTTTTTCTTGAAATCCTGCTCCATTTGTCTCAATTCCTCGTCAGTTTTGTCCCGCAGTTCAGAAGCCTTCATCAAAGCTCACCCCCAAGGTGGTACCTGGGCACGATCTTCGTCTTGATAGGAAGTTTCGTCGCAGCGTATGCGAGAGCCTTCTTAGCCACTTCATCACTCACTCCACCGATTTCAAAGAGGATCTTGCCAGGCTTGACCACCGCTACCCAACCTTCAACGTTACCCTTGCCTTTACCCATGCGCGATTCTGCAGGGTGTTTAGTGTACGGCTTGTCGGGAAAAACGCGGATCCACAGTTTCCCGTTGTGCTTCAGCGTTCGTGTGATAGCAACACGACAAGCTTCTATTTGCCTCGCCGTTATCCAATGAGATTCAAGTGCCTTGAGTCCCCAATCACCAAAATGAACAAGAGTGCCTCCTTTGGCTTTCCCCTTCAGCCTGCCACGTTGCTGCTTTCTATACTTAACTCTCTTGGGCATCAACACGCGCATTACCTCCCTTCCGCAGAACCTGCGTCGGCGAGTTGTACTCTTTTCAACAGAGGGGCATCACCCTTGTAGATCCAAACCTTGACGCCAATGGTTCCGTACTTAGTTTGAGCAAGCGCGGTACCGTATTCGATGTCTGCTCTGATCACCTGGAGAGGAACTCTGCCTTCCCTATACCACTCTTTCCTAGCAATTTCTGCACCGTTGAGCCTTCCTGCGACCATGATCTTAACCCCTTGAGCGCCACGCTTTAAAGCGTTGCCTATCGCGCGCTTCATCGCTATCTTGTAAGATGCCCTCTTCTCTATCCTTCCAGCGATGGACTCGGCCACTAATTGTGCATCCGTTTCGGGCGTTTTGATTTCTTCTATGTTCAAAAAGACCCTTTTACCCAGTATGGTTTCGAGCTTAGCCCTGGTGTTCTGTACCTCTACACCCTTCTTGCCGATCAGCATGCCCGGCCGTGCTGTGTAGATGTTCACTACAACATGGTTGGGACTACGCCGTTCGATGGTCACCTTCGAAATCCCCGCTGCGTAGTACTTAGATTTGATGAAATCCCTTATCTTCACGTCTTCTTCGAGATAAGCTTTGTAGTTCTTTTCGTTGAACCAGTGAGCTTCCCAATCCTTTATGATTCCAAGCCTGAACCCATGCGGATGAACTTTCTGACCCACCCAGTATCACCTCACTGTGAAAGCTCGCGTTCCTTGCTTTTATCCCTTACCACTACGGTGATGTGGCTCATCCTCTTCAGCAGGATGTCTGCTCTACCTCTACCTCTCGGCCAAAGCCTCTTCAACCTGGGACCTTCGTCGACATAACATTGGCTGACGTAAAGGCTTTCGGGGTTGAGGCCGTGGTTATTCTGCGCGTTGGCAATAGCCGAATTTAGAACTTTCAGTATAATTCTGGCCGCCTTTTTCGAAGAGAATTGAAGGATTGCCTGCGCTTCAGTAACGCTCTTACCTCTTATAGCGTTGATTACTGCCCTTGCTTTGAAAGGCGATATCCTCACATATCTGGCCACAGCCCGAGCCTCTATAACCGGTCGACTGGCCTCCTCTTGCTTTCTGGTACGATGAAGTATAGATCGCTTGGGTCTACTCTGCACTTTCTCTTCCATGAATCTCCCTCCCAAGTCTCATACTACCTTGCCTTTCTTCGCCTTCTTATCGGCGTGTCCACCGAAACGTCTGGTGGGAGAGAACTCCCCTAACCGATGACCGATCATGTTCTCAGTTATGTAAACCGGGATGTGCTTCAATCCGTTGTAAACAGCTATGGTGTGTCCAACCATCTCTGGTACGATCATTGACGCGCGGCTCCATGTTTTGATAATCTTCTTCTCCCCGGTTTCATTCATCTGTCGGACCTTCTTTAAAAGTTTAGGATCAACATAAGGACCTTTCTTTTGGGAACGTCCCACGTTCTACCCTCCTCACTTTTGGTTTCTACGCCTGACGATGAATTTGTCGGAAGGTCTCTTCCCTCTTCTGGTTTTGTATCCCTTCGCTGGGATACCCCAAGGGCTTCGAGGTATGTGACCTTTGCTTCTTCCCTCGCCACCGCCCATGGGGTGATCAACAGGGTTCATCGTCATTCCCCTGACATGAGGTCTGAAACCCTTCCATCTGCGTCTTCCGGCTTTGCCGTCAGATTCATTGGAATGATCCTCGTTGCCCACCACACCCACAGTAGCCATGCATCTGACATGAATCTTTCGAAGCTCGCCGGAAGGCATTCTCAAAAGAGCATAATTACCTTCCTTGGCCATGATCTGCGCATAGCTTCCTGCAGAGCGTGCGATCTGTCCTCCCGCTCCAGGAACGAATTCGATATTGTGAACGAGCGTACCCACTGGAATGTTCTCTAATGGCAACGCATTGCCTGGTCTTATCTCAGCTTCTGGACCGCTCATCAGCACGTCTCCAACCTGAACGCCGCTTGGAGCCAGGATGTACCTCTTCTCACCATCGGCGTAGACCAAGAGGGCAATTCTTGCCGTCCTGTTGGGGTCGTATTCGATGGCTACTACCTTTGCGGGTATTCCTATTTTGTCTCGTTTGAAATCGATAACTCTATACATACGTTTGTGACCACCGCCACGAAAACGCACAGTGATTCTTCCATGATGATTCCTTCCCCCTGACTTTTTAAGAGGTTTCAAAAGAGATTTCTCCGGCTTGGTCTTCGTTATCTCGGAGAAATCGGGAATCACCATAAAACGTCTTGACGGTGTTGTAGGTTTGAATCTTCTAACACCCACGACTTTTCACCTCACTCAGTGTGCATCGAGCTCGCTAATTCTATATCCTTCCTTTAATGTGACTATTGCTTTCTTCCACGAACGAGTTTTACCGAACTGAGTTGCATATCTCCTCTTCGGCTTTGGCTTCACATTGATCACGTTGACCTTTTCAACTTTCACATTGAACAGTTTTTCCACCGCTTCTTTTATCATGGGCTTGTTCGCCAGCTTCGATACCTCGAAAGTATACTTAGGTTTGTCACTAGCCATTTCGTTGTGAGATTTCTCGGTCAGGATCGGTCTGATCAGAATGTCGTGATACGTGAGTTTTCCCTGTTTCATTGCGTCAGCACCTCCTCGATCTTTTCGACCGTATCCTTGGTGAGAACCAGCACGTCGTGATTTATGATGTCGTAAACGTTCAACCCGTCGATCCTGACAGCCCTCTCTCCCGTCTTGGAGTTGTTGGGATTGTCAGCGATTATCACTTTCACGTTGGGTATGTTACGCCCCGAAAGCTTCACATTCTTGTATTCATCCTTCTTCCAAGGCAAAACGAAGAGAACTTTTTTGTCTGCAATGTTGAGATCTTGAAGCACCGTCCTCATCTGTTTGGTGCGTGGCGCATCGAAGCGAATATCATCGAGCACAAGAAGATTGTTCTCTCTGTATCTCACGCTCAGCGCGCTCTTCAGAGCGAGTCGCTTCATCTTCTTGGGAAGTTTCTTGAACCATTCCCTCGGCTTCGGACCGTGCGCAACCGCTCCATGACGCCACAAAGGCGACCTTCTTGACCCATGACGTGCACGACCTGTATGCTTCTGTGGCCATGGTTTTCTCCCACCGCCAGTAATCTCAGCGCGATTCTTCGTGCTCGCAGTACCCTGCCTCCGATTGGTCAGCTGCATGTCGACATACCGGTACATCACGTCAAGATGTGGTTCCACGTTGAAAATTTCATCCTTAAGCTCAAGCTTTCCAATTACTTCCCCTTTGATGCTCAGCACATCAACCTGTGCCATTTGTCACTCCTCCTCACTGCTTCGATTTCGGGGCCTTCTTTGCACTCCTTATCAACACCAAACTGCCCCTCGCACCTGGAACTCCACCCTTGACCGCTATGAGGTTGTTTTCCTTGTCTATCTTCACAACTTCGAGGTTCAAAATAGTAACGCGCTCGTTACCGTATCTACCAGGCATCTTCTTTCCTTTAAAAGTTCGTGCAGGCTCGGTGTGCTGACCTGTGGATCCCACAGCTCTGTGAAACTTGGAACCGTGGCTTTTTGAACCTCCACGGAAATTCCAACGTTTCATAGCGCCAGCAAAACCACGCCCCTTGGTCCAACCCGTTACATCCACCATTTCGCCCTCGCTGAAGACACTCACATCCAAAATCTGGCCTACTTCGTAGTCATCAGGATTTTCGACGCGAAACTCCTTCAATATTCTGAAAGGCTTCACATTGGCCTTCTTGAAGTGCCCCAACATTGGACGGTTAACCTTTCGTTCAGGAATCTCTTCAAAGCCCAGCTGTAAGGCATCGTAACCATCAGACTCCCGGCTCTTCTTTTGGGCGACCACACAAGGACCCGCTTTTATGACTGTTACGGGGACAGAAACATCGTTTACAAACAACCTGGTCATCCCGATTTTTCTTCCGATCAAACCTTTCATGCTTGCACCTCCTGTTCAGATCACATCGCTACAGTTTTATTTCGACATCGACACCAGCCGGGAGCTCTATCTTCATGAGTGCATCCACAGTCTTGGGAGAAGGATCGATGATATCTATCAAACGTTTGTGAATCTTCTTTTCGAAATGTTCTCGTGAATCTTTGTGCTTGTGCGGAGACCTCAGCACACAATAAAGAGTTCGCTCTGTCGGTAAAGGAATGGGACCGGAAACTTTCGAATTGGTTTCGCGCGCAGTCCCTACTATCTTCTTCGCCGACAAATCCAAGAGCGTGTGATCGTAAGCTCTGAGTCTGATCCGCATGCGTTTCGCCATCTTCCTACCTCCTTCGGCAAGTCAAGGGGGGCAGGGATGCCCCCCCAATGCATCACTCAATGATCTCCGTCACTACTCCTGCACCAACAG
>Ga0180300_10000243_pt1 | contig 22936 bp, 22 predicted proteins | sample GuaBasSediGuay15_FD_121798 | JGI IMG/M metagenome (GOLD analysis project Ga0180300, IMG submission 121798) | Subseafloor sediment microbial communities from Guaymas Basin, Gulf of California, Mexico - Guay15, Core 4569-2, 21-24 cm | ecosystem: Environmental > Aquatic > Marine > Hydrothermal...
ATCAAGGAGCATATGAGGCCCCACCTCCTCTGCGGTGGTGAACTGACCGATCGGGCGATCAGGAGGTTTCTGCGCGACCTCGGGGATGATTTCATCGGCGCCATGATCCTTGCCTGGGCTGATGGTAAGGCGACTGCGGGTAAGACCAGACATCTGAAGAAACTATATAAGCGGATCATTACCTTCTACCGGATCGAAAAGGAGAAGGCCTCATTTAAGCGGTTGATCAATGGATATGATCTGATCGAACTGGGGCTGAAGCCGGGTCCGATCTTTAAGCAGATCCTGAACGAGGTTGAGGAGCAGCAACGCGACGGTCTGATCAAGACCAAGGCCGAGGCCATCGCCCTGGCCAAGAAGTTAATCGAGGAGGTCTAAATGACCGTTGTCCTTGCCGTCTTTATCGGCTATCTCACCGTGATGATTCTGGTCGGTATTATCACCGCCAAGCTGACCAAATCCTTGGATGACTTCATCCTGGGCGGGAGGAGGATGAAGACCTGTGTCCTGGCCCTATCGGAGAAGGGGACCGACTTCTCTGCCTGGTTGTTGATCGGCCTCCCAGGTCAGGCCTTTAAGATGGGGATCGGCGCGATCTGGGCGGCGATCGGCTGCTGGATCGGATCCCTCTTCAACTGGCTGGTCATCGCCACCCCGCTTAGGAAGTTGACCGGGAAGTTCTCCGCCCTGACCGTTCCGGACTACTTCGAATCGAGATTCGATGATCGATCCCACCTCCTCAGGATTACCGCCACCCTGGCAATCGTCCTCTTCTTCACCCTCTATGTCTCAGCCCAGGTGGTTGGGGCGGGGAAGATCCTCGCCTCCACCTTCGGGATCGGACAGGTGAGCGGGATGGCGATCGGTCTTTCGATCATCGTCTTCTATACGATCATGGGCGGTTTTATTGCCGAATCCTGGACCGACTTCTTCCAGGCCCTGATTATGGCCGGGGCGGTGATCCTGATTCCGGTTGTGGCGATAATCAGATCCGGTGGTCTGGCGACGATTATCGGCAATATCCATGGTATTGATCCCAATGCCACCCTCCTTTCGGCCGGTAAGACCGGTGCGGCCCTGTATCTCGGTCTCATCATCGGCAGCCTGGCCATCGGCCTCGGCTATCCAGGTCAGCCCCATATCGTCATGAGATACATGGCCCTAAGGAGTGAGAAGGAGGTAAAAAAGGGGATGATCTATGCAATGTCCTGGACCACGATTGCTGTCTTCGGTGCGATCATGATCGGATTTCTGGCCATCCCCTACCTGAGAGGAGAGATCACCGATCCCGAACATGTCACCCTGGCCTTAGCGGCCAAGATACTGCCGAGCTGGCTGGTCGGTTTCATCCTTGCCGCCGCGACCGCCGCGATGATGTCGACGGTCGACTCCCAGCTGCTGGTTGCCACCTCGGCTGTGACCGAAGATATCTATCGGAAGCTGATCAACCCCGAGGCCACCCAGAAGAGGCTCGTCTTCCTCGCCCGTCTCTTCACCCTTATCATTGCGATCATCGGCTTTCTATTGGGACTGAAGGCAACCCAGCTCGTCTACTGGCTCGTCCTCTATGCCTGGGGCGGTCTTGCCGCTACCTTCGGTCCACCCCTCATCCTATCCCTCAAGTGGAAGGGGACGACAAAATGGGGTGCCTTCGCCGGTATGATTACCGGTGCGGCCACAATTGTCATCTGGTATAATATCCCCCAGCTTAAGGCCCTGATCTATGAGCTCGTTCCCGGCTTCTTCTTCTCCCTCTTTGCCACCTATCTGGTGAGTATCCTGACCAAGGAGCATCATGGCTGATGTCCATTTTCTCGATCTGAGGGAGAAATCCGAGGATAATTATCTTAAGCGGTTCTCCCGGTTACTCGATGAATCCGGCCTTCTGGACCGGATCGATAGGAACAGGCCAATTGCGATAAAGATCCATCCCGGTGAGGCGGGGAACCTCTACTATGTGAAACCGCACTATGTCCGGATCGTCTACGAGCGGTTGGGTAATCGGGCCTTCCTCACCGACACCACCACCCTCTATCCGGGCGAGCGGATGATCGCCCCAACCTACCAAAGGCTGGTCAAGGCCCACGGCTTTGGATTCGCCCCTTTCCTTGTTGCTGATGGTCTGAGGGGGGAGGCATCGAAACAGATCGATGGCTGTGAGATCGCCGCGGTGATTGATGCCGTTCCCCAGATGGTGGTCATCTCCCATATCAAGGGCCATATGGTCACCGGATTTGGTGGTGCGATTAAGAATCTCGGGATGGGTTGTTCGGCCAAGGCGGGTAAGCTCTGGATGCACTCCCGGTCGAAACCGAAGCTGCGGGAGGAGAGATGTCAGCGCTGCTATATCTGTGTCGAATACTGTCCCAACCAGGCCATCAGTCGAACCGATCCCCCGGTGATCGATTACCAGCGGTGCACCGGCTGCTGTGGATGCCTATCGGTCTGTCCCTACCGGGCGATCGGTATTGAGTGGAATGCCGAGGCCCGTTATACGACCGAAGGGATCGTCCGCTATGCCAGGGCGGCGGTTAAAGGTAAGACCTGCATCTATATCAACTTCGTCATTGATATCACCCGCCACTGTGACTGTTTCCATACGATCGAGCCGCCGATCGGCCCGGATGTCGGCATCCTCATTGCCACCGATCCGGTCGCAATCGATAAGGCCTCCTACGACCTCATCGAAAAGATAATCAGGAAGGCCCAACCCCAGACCGAACCCCACTATCAGATTGAGAAAGGGGTCGAGATCGGGTTGGGAACCGATCAGGTTCAGCTGATCAGGATCTAACCGCCTCATCGGTTGACCAGTTCTGATTGCGGGGTATAATTTTATAGATGATCGATTGGTTAATAAGGGAAGGAGTAAGAGATGACGAACTGGGCCTTGGTTACCTTTATACTTGGCCTTATGGCCTTTCTCTTTAATACCTTTGGGATCTTTACCTGGTTCGAGCAGTTCTGGGGCCTGATCATGATGCTCATCTCCCTCGGCATGTTTACCCGGATTGCTAATAAGGAGAGGGAGGGCGAAAAGGAGAAGCTCCGTGAGATGGTTGAGGATCTTAAACGAAGGATTGCCGAACTGGAAGGGGGTGAGGAGAAGGGATCTTAGATTGACAGCGAATTGGGAGATGGTAAAATAATCTCAACGATGGAGATCGATCTCGGATTCTATCGGGGTCCACTCGCCCTCCTCCTCTATCTCTGCCAGAAGCACGAGATCGACATTATGGATGTTCCGATTGCCCGGATTACCGATCTCTATCTGGCATCAATCGATAAACTTGATATCGATGAGGTTGGTGAATACCTCATCCTCGCCACAATTCTGGTGATGATGAAGCTGAGGGCGATCCTGAAAAGACCCGAAGAGGAGTCCGAGGCGATTACCTTAGAGCGGATCGCTGAGGAATTTCAGAGCTATAAGGATGCGGTGGACCACTTACAAACGAGGGTGAGGCTTGAGGAGCGTTACCTATCTCGACCCGGTGAGAAGAGCGAGGTTTTGCCCAGATTCGACACCATCCTCCTTGCGGAACTATTGAAGGAGATAAATCGCCGTCGGAGGGCCAAGATCCCGATCCCAACGGTCAGAGTCGATCGGAGTGAGATCGAGGCCAAGCTCGAACGATATCTGGATCAGACGCCATTTGTGGAGCTGAGCCAGATCTTCCAGGAGCTGGAGTCGATCGAGGCCTGTATTATGCTTTTTCTCATTATCCTCGACTGGGTGATGAAAAGGCGAATCACGGTCTTTCAGGAGAAACCCCTCGCCCCGGTCCTGCTCCGGCGCCGGTGATCTTCCTCCTCTTCACCCTCCAGTTCTTGGAACCGGAAGATAGTAACAACCTCTACCTCATGGATCTAATGCTTGCGACTCCGGAAGAGCAATTTGTGATTGGTTTTGATTCGCTCTTATCCGGCCTCTACACCAACCAGGGCTGTTTGGATCTCATGAACTGGTATATTGAGCTCCTCATCAAATCCGATTTTTATCTCTCCCGTAGAGTATGCCTCCGCTACCGGTATCGAAAACTGGGTGACTATGATCGGCAGATTGATGAGCATCGATTTGAACCGACCCTCAATCTAAAAAGGATCAGATTCCATCTCATGATCAGCCCGAAGTATTATAAGGGTGGGGATGAGATCGGGGCCGGGTTCTCACTTGGTGATTATCTAAACTATCTTGAGATCTTTCTTACCATCCCGGATTTTGATCGGAACTTCTCATTGAGAGATACCCCGGACACCCTCCCCCGCTATCTCTATAAGAGGTTTCCGATCCGACTTACTTTTGAAATCCGGAAGCGTTGGCAGCAGGGCTATGCCAAGCTTCTCCTCGATCGGACGATGACCTCATTCCAGGTATGGAGTGGGCATGAGACGAGGAAGGAGGATCGCTGGAATCTCCTCCTCTACCTCACCTCCTGGCACGGCCGGTTCAATCTGGAACTTAATACCAGGTATGATGAGAGGAACCGGAGGGATTTTCTACTCCCAACCCGGGAGCTCCGCCCCGACACCCTCAACTGGCTTGAGATCCAGCCCGGAATCGGATTCCGTTTTTCACCCAAGCTATCGGTCTACTTCCGCTACCGGATCGATAGCAAGCGCCACCTCCGAAACCAATTCGATTATCATCGGAGCGGTAACAGCCAGTATCTCGATCTCCACTATCGGATGTCCGATCAATATCTCTGGCATTTCGGCTATCAGGGTGAGTATCTCAAATCAGGAGAGTTGAAGATCGTCAATAATCACCGGTTTATCATCGGCCTTGAGTATATCTTTCCTAAGGGGAGATTTGTATTATGGGAGGGGATTGAGGCGGACCGTCCCTTCAGGATTTTGAGATTTCACAACCATACCTACCTCAGCCTGCTGGTCAGTTTCTGAAAGAACTCAAGGGCAGATCGAGATCGGTAGTATTGATAGTTGAGATAGGCGGACTTGAGATAGATCGATGAGATGAGGAAGCGGTGGCGGTCATCGATCCGGTCCGGGAGCCGGATCGTCAACCGGTCAAAGTCAAATGTGTCGGCCTCGGTTCCAACCCTCATCAGGAGTCCCTCCGGTTTGAGGGGAAGACCGGAGAGGGCCCGATTCAGATCCAGATCCGGGATGGGACTAAGGATATAGACCCGCCGATCCTTCCGTCCCAGCTCCACCATCCCCCGGATCAGGGCTTCGAAACGTTCCTGGATCAGGGCCCGATCATAGGGGAGGTCGTGTTCGAAGCGGAAGAGCTCCTTTCGGTAGGCTGAGAGTTGATCCTTAAGGCCTTCACAGAGCTCGGGATATCGCCTCCGGAGATAATCGAGATACCATGACCTCCGTAATAGCTCCTTGTCAATAAGCCAGTGGCCACCGGCCCGATTCTCAACCACATCGTAATAGAGAAGGGGGGAGTAGCAGTCCCAGACATTACAGATAAGCAGTGACTTTGATCGGAGGTGTTTGATGATGTTCTGAGCCAGATCATCGGCGAAGCGGTAGTCCCGGCCGTTCGACTGGGGGAGATGGATCAATGGGAGGAGAGCGAGCATGGGAAGATAGCGGAGTCTCAACACCGCCAGGCCCCGGGCAAGAAGAATCGCCACCATTAGTAGAGAGGGGATGAAATAGGATTCGACATCGGGGATGGAGTAGTTGATGCTATAGCCGATATTGAGTGCCAGGATGGCCAGATAGAGATAACCGTCTCTATGGAGTCGGATCAGGCCGAGGAGGAGAAGGGGGATGAGGATGAAGAGGAGCTCATGGGCAAATCTCACCAGAGCAGTCCCCAGATTCCCTACCACCTCTGATAATGGGAGGGAGAACATCCAGACGCGATACTGCTTGCCGGTAATATGCCAGATGAGACGCTCAAGAGTTGAGGGGTCGCCCCAGTTGAGGATCGGTGCCGACTGGGCCCGGATCGGAAGATAAAAGTAGAGTGATAGGCCGAGGAGGAAGAGGAGGGGATGGAGGGGTCGGACCCGCCTTTTGATAAGAAGGAAGATTGCTATGGGCAGGACGACCGATAGCCCGATCATATGATTGGTGAGGGTAAGTCCCAAGAGATACCAGAGGATGGTGTCGTGGCCTTTTTGAAAGAGATAGAGATCGATCGCAAGGAGGAGGTAGGTGAGGGCATATACTTCGGTAAGGTTGGCGATCGACCAGATCGTGGTTGAGAAGGCAAGGAACGAGACCGGGACCAGGGCGAGGAGCCGGTCCTTCATGAGTTCCTTGAAGAAGAGAAAGAGGAAGAGGGAGGCGAGGGCAGCGGCAGCGGCGGAGAGGAGATTGGTCCGGAAAGGGATCGATCCGATCGGAAGTAAGGCGAAGATCCGACCGAGGATGGTGTAGAGAGGGTAGCCGGTGGGATGGGCGATACCAAGGGTATAAAGCACTGCGGTCAGCTCACCGGAATCGATCAGACCAAGACCCGGGTAGAGGGTATAGAGATAGATGAGGAAGACAATTGTCGGAACGAGGAATCTAAGTAAGTCTGGCGATGATCTCTTTGCCGGTATACTCTCTCTGTTCACCACTCACCATATCCCTCAGGATATACTTCCCCTTCTTCAGCTCCTCGCTCCCGATCATAATGGCCCAGCCGCAATTGAGGCGATCGGCCTGGCGGAGCTGCTTCTTAAGACTCATCTCCGGATCACCGAGGATGACGGTCTTGCCTTTACCATGGAGTTCAAGCTGAAGCGATCGGGCCTCCTGGTAGAGCCCGCCGATCTGGGCGATGAAGATTGGACGGGGAGGTTCGATCCGTTTCTTGATCAGAAGGAGGGTCCGATCGATCCCGAGGGCAAAGCCGACCGCCGGGGTGGGATTGCCACCGAAGAGCTCGATCAAGAGGTCATATCTTCCTCCCCCGATGATCGTATTCTGACCACCGAGTTCGGGCACGACAAATTCGAAGACGGTCCGGGTGTAATAATCGAGGCCCCGGGCCAGACCAGGGTGTTCGGTGTAAGGGATGGCGGATTTCTCCAGATACCCCTTGAGTTTATGGTAATGCTCACTACAGGCAGAACAGAGGTGTTCGATGATCTTGGGTGCCTCTCTCTTAAACGGCTGGCACCGTTCCTCCTTGCAGTCGAAGAAGCGCATCGGATTCTTGATGATCCTCCGCCGACAATCGGGACAGAGGTCATCCCGATGCTTCTCGAGGAAGGTGTTGAGCCGGGAGTAGTAGGGCCTCCGGCAGTCCGGACAGCCAATCGAGTTGATAAGGAGCTGGCAGTCGATCTTGAAGTGGGTGACAATCCGATGGCCGATTTCGATCACTTCCCGATCGGCAAAGGGGGATGGGTTGCCAACATATTCGATCCCGATCTGAAAAAATTCTCTCAGTCTCCCCTTCTGGGGCCGCTCCCGACGATACATCCCACCATAATAGTAGAGTCGAATCGGAGTCTTCAGATTGTTCTCGATCAGGGCCCTCATTACCGGCGCCGTCCCTTCCGGTCTCAGGGTGAGACTCCTTCCCCCTTTATCCTTGAAGGTATACATCTCCTTCTCAACGATGTCGGTCGTCTCACCGATCGATCGGATGAACAACTCCGTGTTCTCGAACACCGGGGTTCGTATCTCCTGATAACCGTATAACTCCAAGATCTGCCGAATCTCGGTCTCAAACCACCGCCAGGTGGATGCCTCTTCAGGGAGGAGATCCTTAGTCCCTTTTACCCTGTGGTATCTCATCCACGTAACAGAAGAGGAAAGAGCCCACCAATGAGATTGGCACAGAGATCGGGGAGTTCAACCGAACGGAGGGGAACGAAGAGCTGCTGGAGTTCGCTCCAGAAAGCGATCCCAATCACAACCAGGAGTGCATCTCTCAATCTTAAAACTCTCCGGGCGAGGATGGCGAGGAGGAAGAACATACCGAAGTGGATGATCTTGTCGTAGGGAAAGCCATGGAGATGGATCCTTTCTGGGATTGGGATTGCAGTAACTGTGAGGATGAGTGCGGCGTAGAGGATGAGGATCTTCACTCCTCCTCCCGGGAGTCGAGAAAGCGGATGATCTCCTGGGGCGATTTGATCCGGATCAGGTGTTTCTGAATCGACTCCTGGGCCAGGAGTTCAATAAAGGTGGCGAGAATCCGGGCATGATCAGAAGAGCCCTTGGGGATGGCAAGAAGTAGGGCGATCTTGACCGGGCGCCGGTCAAGTGATTCGAAGTCGATCGGGTTCTTCAGGATCGCCAAGCAACCGAGGGGCCGATCCAGACCATCAATCAGGCAACGGGGGATGGCTATCCCGTCTCCGATACCGGTGGACATGATCCGCTCCCGTTTGATCACCGCCTTATGGATCTTTCGCCAGTTTTTGATCTTCAGATTTTCACACAATTCCAGGAGGAGGTCCTGTTTATTTTCAACGGTGAGATCGATCAGAACCCGTTCTGGGGTAAGTATCTCAGTCACCATACTCCCGATAATAGTTGGCAGCGATACCGAGATTTAAACAGAGCCTCAGGGATTTATATATCCTGAGGAAATCGGGATCGTTAAATTCAATCTCGACCCCTGAGGTCCGGCTTACCCCAGGTATGAGTTCAATCAAGTCAGCAATAAGAGTATCAGCCAGCCGAATCTTGATCTGATAGGGAGGAGGTGGGAGGATCGGTTTGATCCTATCTATCTTTACCACCGCTTTCTGAGCACACTCTTTTAGTTCCTTTCGCACCACCCCCGGTGGTCTAATCCGAGCCGAAAATCTTGAGATCCCATATTTGGTGACAACGAATTCGCAACCGGGATCGAGTTGTTCCTGGATCGAACGGATAAAAGAGTCATCGCCACTCACCATGATCACCGGTTTCTTAAAATAGCCAGCGAGATAGGTGTTGATAAGGCCCTCATTAACGATCTTCCCGTTTAGTAGGAGTTCCTGAATCGTCCGCGAGGAGAAGGTGTGATCCATAACCGAACTTTGTAATCCGATCCCGCCGTGATAGGAGGCAAGGATAACTCCATCGACCAGTTCAACCCCCTCCATCATCCCAAGTGGTCTTGGTCCCCCCCGGATTAACTCACAGTGCTCCGGCAGAAGATCGGGTAGGATATTTCTTCCCCCGGCATGGGCATCGGTTATGATAAGGGTGTGTTCCTTTAAACCAGAAGCGATGGCGATAACATCCTCGGTCATCATCCGCCTCTGGAATTCGGATGGTTCCTTCCAGTGGACGACTCCAGAGCCCCCTTCGTAATCGATTGAGATGAGGATCTTCACCAGATCTTGGTAATGATCAGATCGGCGACCTTCTTGCCGGAGAGGAGCATACCACCGAAGATCGGACCCATCCGGGGTCCGCCAAAGACCGCATTGACCGCCATACCACAGACATAGAGATTGGGATAGACCTCTCTGGTATTTTCCACAATCAGTCGCTCCCCTACCTCGGCCCACATCGGACCCTCACCTTTTAAGATCTTCTGGTTTGTTTTTGACTCCAGTTTTCTCACCACCTCTGCGGGATGCCCGGTGGCATCGATGACAAAGCGGGCATCGATAGTAAGAGGGTCGATGTGGAGTCCTGCTCGTTCCACCGGAGTCCAGTTGATGACCACCCCACATACCTTATCCTCAATCACCTTAAGATCCTCAACGGTAATATTGTTGAAGATCTCAGCCCCGGCCTGGATGGCGCGGAGGGTGATCGCCGCAGTCGCCTCCAGGGCGGAGGCGAGATAATAACCCTCCCGGAACTCTCGACTCCGAATCTGGAAGTGGTCGAGAAGCTCCTTGGCCTCCTTCTGGACCACGATCTGGTTGAACATCATCCCACCGCCGGGCATACCACCCCCGAGCTTCAATTCCCGCTCGAAGAGGGTAACCTTGAGCCCCTTCCTGGCAAGAAAATAGGCGGCCACAAGACCAGAAGGGCCAGCACCAGCGATGACCACATCGCTTGAGACAACCCGCTCCAACCTTTGGAGATACTCGGTGACGATTGCTCGGGTGATGATTTTCTCTTCGATCACGCGCCGTAGCTTTCCACCCGATTTCCGCCCAGCTCCTTACACCGGTAGAGGGCAACATCGGCGCAGTTGATCAGCGTCTCAACATCCCCACCATCCTCGGGGAAGCCAGAGATGCCCGCTGATATCGTCGTCTCTTCGACCGCTGGTGAACCGGGGAGGAAGTCATACTGATAGACGAGAGCGCGGATCCGGTCGGCCAGGATCTTGGCATCCCTCTTCCTGGTCTCGGGTAGAACGATGAGAAACTCATCTCCACCATAGCGGGCGACAAAGTCGACCCCCCGGGTATTCTCCTCAAGTAGTTTGGAGATCGCCTTCAGTAGTTCATCTCCCCTTAGGTGGCCATAGGTATCATTAAACCTCTTAAAGTTGTCGATGTCGATCATAATCAAAGAGAGATGACGTCGATAGCGGGCACAACGTTTCAGTTCTCGGGCAAGCTGGTTGTTGAGATATCTTCGATTGAAGACACCGGTCAGGCTGTCGAGCCAGATCGAATGGCGGATCCGGGAATAGAAAGTATTGGGCTGGAGGAGATGTTCGACGAAGACGAAGGGATGGAGTTTTAAGACGTCCATCACCTCGAAACTGGTCATCTTCTTAGCTGGATAGAGACAGATGAAGACGAGCGGTATCCGGGGATCGGAGAGGAAGTCATCGAGCATGAGCTCATAGGGTTCTTCAACCGGTGATTTGATGAGAACGAACACCCTCATCGCCCGGAAACCTTCGGCCATCACCCTCCTCACCTCGGTCTTGAGCCAGCTGATCAGCCGCTCGGTAGGTGGGACGCGGGTGGCAACCTCTAAGGAGTTGGGTGTCTTTTTCAGGAGGTCGGCAAGTTGTTCCCTAATAGTTTCGCCCATCTTCTTGGTTCCAAAGAAGTAGCACCGCTCACCATCATTGATGCCCTCTCTAATGAGTGGGGTCACATTCTGGATGAGCTCCGAGCGATTTCGGAAGAGGTAGAGGCCATGGACCGGGAGCTCCAGTTCGATGTTATGGTAACCGAATCGGACGAACTTCTTCATCTCGGGATATTATATCCTGGTTCTGATTTCTGACAAGGTTATCCCTTGGAACCGAGGAATGGCCTGAGGAGTTCGATCGGGATGGGGAAGATGGTTGTGGAATTATTCTCGGTGGCGATAGCGGAGAGGGTCTGGAGGAAGCGGAGCTGGATCGCGGCGGGATTCTTGCTGATGATCTCGGCCGCCTCGGCCAATCTCTTGGCCGCCTGATATTCTCCTTCGGCATTGATAATCTTGGCCCGCCTCTCCCTTTCGGCCTCGGCCTGTCGAGCCATCGCCCGCTGCATCTCCTGGGGTAGATCGACATGCTTTACCTCAACCAGGGATACCTTTATCCCCCAGGGGTCGGTCTGCTCATCGATGATCCGCTGGAGCTTCTGATTCACCTTCTCCCTTTCTGAGAGGAGACCATCCAGTTCTGTCTCACCGAGGACACTTCTCAGGGTCGTCTGAGAAACCTGAGATGTCGCATAGAGATAGTCCTGGACCTCGATAACCGCCTTGGCAGCATCGATCACCCGGAAGTAGACGACCGCATTCACCTTGACCGACACATTATCTTTGGTGATGACGTCCTGAGGCGGAACGTCCATCGTTACTACCCTGAGGGATACCTTCACCATCCGGTCGATGATCGGGAAGAGGATGATAAGGCCTGGTCCCTTTACCCCAACCAATCGACCGAGACGGAAGACCACGCCCCGTTCATACTCCCTCAGGATCTTGATCATACTCTGGAGTATGATCAGGATAAATATGATCAGGAATACTGCCAGTCCCATTGCTCCTCCTTTGCAATATTTTATCGATTATCCATCTTCCTGTCAATGTATAGAGCTACTTACGAAGAGAATAAAGAGAGGTGAGAGATATGCAGGGGTAGTATCTTTGAGTTATCCTCAGGTTCTACACCCTGAGGTGTCGGGAGGGATTATTTCAGGATGAGGATCTTATGATGGATAGGCCCGGCCTCGGTCTCGATCTTGAGGAAGTAGATGCCCGGGGGTAGGGTGAACTGGAGATGGGGGGATGGGGAGAGGTGGTGGATCAATCGGCCCGAGGCATCGAAGAGGGTGAGATTGATTACATCAGCAGGCAGGGCTAAATTGATTAGACCATGGGAAGGGTTGGGATAGATTTTTAATTCCCTGAGTTTATGGGATTTCCGCTCTGATATCCCGACCCCGATGGCAAAGACAGAATCGGTAAAGTCCCAGCCCACACCTGGCCCATAGGCCCAGATCATGAGCATACATTGGGCTGAGGTTGTATCTGGAACTATCCAGTTATAAGTTGTCTCTGATGCTGGAATACCGGTCATGATAGTATCATAGGTATAGCCGCTGTCGGCTGAGAAGAAGAGTGATAAAGAATCGCAGCCGGGAGGATCAAAGGTCCGCCATTTGATTTCAACCGTATCCCCGGGATTGAATACCTCACCACCATTGGGATATAACAGCCTCACCGCCTCGATCTCCCAGATCACCGTCTCGGTAGAATCATTGGGACCGGTACCATTGGTGCCCCCGGTCTCGATGATCTCCGGATAACCATTGCCGTTCAGGTCATAGACATAGACCCTGGTCTCGTTGTGCCAGTTATAGTCCGGATAGGCGGTAAAAATTCTCTGGAAGTTATTATTCCCAAATGCCTTGTAGATATACCAGTTGTCCTCGATCGCCCAGATGATCTCATCCTGACCATCAAGGTCAACATCACCGCAATAGCTGCCCCGGCCCACCCCAAGATTGTAGGGCCGATAGATGATATCTGAGGTATAACTTACTTCATAGTCATTATCCCCCACCGCCTCGTAGACCCGAAACTGATAGGCACGGGAACCACCAACCCCAGGCGCCGAACTGATGATGAACTCTAACTTACCATCCTGATCCAGATCATTGCCGAAGAAGATATCGTGGGAATTGCTTGGATTATCCAATTGAGAGATCGGCCGATATCGGTTATCCCCACAACATTCATACACCCAGGAGCCGCCACCGACATTTCCGGATGGAAACTCTATCAAGCCATCGCCATCAAAGTCACCGGAGGTGAAGTTATAATTGCTTCCGAGGACAGTATCCCAGACCAATACATAACTATTGTCACCGTAATTTTCATAAACATAAATTCCTCCCAGAGCATTAGAAAACAGAAAATCCATCCTTCCATCCTGATCTAAATCGGCGACATGGATGCCACCAAACGCAAAATAAGTAGAATCTGAGCTCCAGACCTGTCTGGTAGGATAGGAATCTGGTGAAGGAGACTCTAAGACATAAAAATGGCCGCCTCCCCAGGCCAGAAGATCACTTTTGTCATCATTATCAAAACTACCGAGGTTAATGAAGATATAATCTCTTATTGAATCACCCACCAAGAAATAATGATTAAAGTTTTTATATTCCCATATACGGATAACCGCAGGCTGAAGATAGCGATAAGGATGGTAATATATTTCAGGAAATCCATTGTGATTGGCATCATACCCTTTAATAGGAAGAATCGTAACCGAAGTTCCTCCCTCAGGTAGATAACCAATCCGCTTGTAATTCTGACCATTAACCACCACCCATAAGATGACTAAAAGGATAATTCTCATATAGATTCCACCTGGGAGAGGATTAAAACCTCTCCCAGGTGTTGTCTTTCTTGCACTCAACGCCTGAGAACCACTTTCTTTGCGGCACTTCTACCCGCTGTCTCAAGAATCAAGAAATAGATACCGGAGGCAAGCCTTTCCGGGAGAATCAAGGATAGCTTCTGTTTGCCAGCAGAGAGCTTTCTATCATGGAGGACCGCAACCCTTCTACCGGTGAGATCGAAGAGGTTGATCCTGACCAGAGAAGGGGTAGAGAGTGAGAAGGTGATAGAGAGTCTGCCCCTGGTCGGATTGGGACCGATTTGGAGTCTGGGAGCCAGAGAAGCCTCTTTGCCGCCAGACTGACCACCACCGCCTCTGGATTTATGGTCAAGACAGAGTAGAACCAGACCAGCGTTTGCCGCAAATGGACCTTCCGCATTCCGGAATTCAATTCTCGCTTTCCGATCCTTAGCATAGGACTCGTAGGGGATCTGGACGATGGTAGTCTCCAGCCGATTCGGCTCGAACTTGAACTCACCAACCAGCTCACCATCAATGAACCAGACCTCTTTTCTTGATTTCCCTTCGTGATAGGAAACAGCGATAAGATAGTAATCATAGATCGGATCCAGGAAGGAGAGTTCGTAGATCAGTTCCTTGAAATCAAAGTCGATCCGGTGTTTCCCATATTCCTTTATCCCCTGACGCTGGATCAGGAAGGGGGACGGTTCAGGGTTTCCTGCCTCAACCGAATACCAGCTCGCCTCACCAGCAAGGGGCAGGAAAAATCTCCGATCCGACAGGATCTGAAAGGGTCTTCCTAGAATTTCTTCAGTCCAGATGGTGTAGAGGTAGAAACCACCAAGGTCTGGACGGATCGCAGTATGAGGATAGTAGGATTCAAGATAATCACTCTGGTAGATCCAGCCGGAGCCGAAGTTGTAGGAGAAGTAACGGATATCGAAGTCCCACTGCTCGGGATCGCGTTCGGACCAGACCGCAAGCTCATAACTGGCGGTAGGATAATTGGAATCCTCACCTGTGTTGCTGATATTGTCAGGCAGGGCTGTCCACTGACCGGTGGAGAGATCCCTTATCCTCCGGTAGATGTCACCGGCCTCGGTCCAGACCACATAGGCGTAATTCCCCCAGACCTCAATGAAGGGGTGGTGGGAAGGGACGATGGGGTATCCGGAGACAGGGTCATATTGATCCCAATAGTTATCCGGATACCACCTTCGCCGTGCATACATTATGCTATCTCCGTCCTGCCAGACCGCATGGACCGCCCGATTGCCATCGTATTGGATCGAGGGAGTGTAGAGTGGAACAAGATTTGGTGAGGTGGATTGGCGAACGATGTCAAAATTTATATTATTCGGATTGGTCTCATCGAAGCGAAATCTCGCACACTTAATCCAGCTCTCAGTTTCCGAATTCTCAGCGAAGATGACAAAGACGGTATCCTCAACCGCGGTTACCGCTGGTGGATCGAGATCGTTCTGGGAGGTATATACTGGCAACGGATCAGACCAGGTCTGGAAGAATGGGTCGTAGTAGCGGTAGTAGATTGTATCGGTAGTCGATGGATCTTCATTGAGGTAGACCAGAGGCACCGGGATCGGAAAGACCGGACTGCTCCAGTTACCGACCGCGGGATAACGACCATAGTTGAGCCAGGTATAAGAAGACCAGTGCTCACCACCATCGGCCGACTGAGCAAAGTACACCCAGTTCCGATCATGCTGACCACTACCATCCGGAGCAAAATCGGTCTGATAGGTGAGATAGAGCTCCTCACCGAATCTCCGGGTGAGATGACGACCATTGTTGTGATCGGTCGCGGTGAACGTACCGGAATAGAGAGCATTACGGCTGGCAACATAACCGAGATAGTCATTCTCATTAGAGGGAGAGACCTGAAACACAACATGGCGGCCGAAATAGCTGGAAAAAGAACCCAGTTGATCGAACGTGGCATAGGTCTGAACTGCAATTACCGTTTCCGGACTCCAGACTCCACTCTCATCGCTCCGGAACCGATAATAGAGATAGCCATCGCATCCGTAGATGAAGTTGACCCCTCCCCTCGTCGCATCATAGTTAAGATGCTCATCTGAAGTCGGTACACCGGCCGGACCGAAGAAAGAGAAATCACTCCATCCTTGACCATGGTCGGTTGATCGACAGTAACAGGACTTGTCATCATAGTGGGGATAGTCCCTATCTTCACGGAAGGCAAGATGGAGAACCGATTCATCAGGGCCCTTATCAAACGCTGAAGGATAGAGGGGACCATAAGAGGAGTTGTATATCCAGTTGCCCACCCACTGATTCTGATCGTTCTTGCGCAGATGGACAAGGACCCCAATTCCAACAAAGCGCCAAGCACAGACGACATGGGGGGTATCCTGCCCAGCTTCATTAAGAGTAATTATTTCGGAAAATTGAGAGAGATAGGGGTCGGAGAGGACAACCTCATATGGGGATAACCACGAGCCAGAAGAGACATCGAAGACCGTATAGCCGATTTGGGGTGTGCCAGAGACATTGTAATTGTAAAAAGTGAGATAGAACCTGGAATCCTCACCCCATAGTGAAGGGTAGTAAGGAACAGGAGAAAGAGGTAACTGGATATCATCATTGATCAGGTCGATCGTCCAGGTCCACCCCCAGTCGGTGGAATAACCAAACCACAACTGATAATAACCAGTCAAAGGGTCACGTTGGCTCCAAGACGCAGCAATCAGTGAGAAAGTCCATCCACCTCGGATTAGGTCGTAATATTCGTGTACCTCAACGTTGGGATTGGAGATCAGACAGGACCAACCCCAGTGAAAACCAGCATCATCGGAAGAGCGGAACCAGAGTTCACGATAGCCATCATGTTCCTTTAGGAATCCCTGGTAAAGGAGATGAGAATGCATAGGCGGAAAAAGATTTCCACTTAGAACCGGAGATTTTTGACTCAGAGCACTCGGGAATCGTTGCCACTGATCCCAGCCCTGGGGTGGAAGGGCCAGAACTACACCCCAGCTTAAAAGGATCAATAACTTCCTTAACATCGCTACCTCCCTTTTGAAGGATTAACAACCGCCCACCGTTGGATAGTATGGTTACCCTTCAACCGGCCTCCTCAGGGGACCGGTAGGAGGTAGCCTCCGATCGTCTCTCCTGAAGGATTGATCCACTCCCGACGTATAATCCTCCGAGAGAGAGGTTATCATAGTATCTTATTATATCCACCTTTCCCAAAAGATCAAGCGATTCGCTATCTGGCTTCTCTCCACTTTTTATCTTGAAATTTAGCGGATTTTATCGATAAGATTAGGCAATGGTAGTGATTTTCTCGAATCCGAGCCAATGAGAGGAATTTGCGTCAATATTCTCTTTTGGCCTACACCTTCTGATCCAGATCGTCTCTCTTTCCACATTAACTTCAAAATAAGGTGAATCTGGTAGTTGAGTATCTCTCTTCCGGGGATCATCTTAAGGAAAGGTCACGAAAAGTGGAGAGGAGACAGAGTGTTACAGTGGTAACAATATAATTGCTTAGAGTATTTTATCGATAGAAATTGAACTTAAAAAAAAATTATAATTATTACTTGACAAATTTAGGTAATTATGTAAAATTGTGCATCATTGAGGTGTGCGATGCCATTGTCACCGAGAGAGATTGATCCGGAGAAGCTTTACACTACCGAGGAGACATCGGAATTGCTCCGCCTCGGTCCACAGACAATTCGGAAGAAGCTCCGGGAGGGGAGCATCCATGGTAAGAAAGTGGGGAGGAGGTGGTTGATCAAGGGTAAAGAGATTCGGAGGTATATCGGCGAATGAAGCGGGGTGTGTGATGTTCTTCAAAAAGAAAAGGGCAATCGGACTGGATATCGGATCCAGTCTGGTTAAGATGGTCGAACTTTCTCCGGGCAAATCACCGAATCTGGTCAACTATGGGGTTGCCCGGATTCTTCCCGACGCAATTGTGGACGGCGAAATCATGGATCGAGAGGTTGTGCTCGATTCTATCCGTGATCTCATCCAGTCAAGGTCGTTCTCAACCAAGAATGTCATCTTTGGCGTTTCTGGACATGGGGTAATTATCAAGCGGTTAGTGATGGATCGGATGTCAGAACGGGAGACCTCGGATCAGATCCGCTGGGAAGCGGAACAGCATATCCCATTCGATATCGATGAGGTTTCGATCGATTACGAGATCGTCAATCCCGAGTTTGGTGAGAATCAGCAGGAGGTTCTGTTGGTGGCGGCGAAGAAGGAGTTTATCAACTCCTGGACCGCACTCCTTTCCGAGGTTGGCCTCAATACCGTTGCGGTTGATGCGACTGCGATTGCGCTTCAGAATGTCTTTGAATATAGCTACCAGCCTTCGGAGACTGCTACGGTTGCTCTCATCCATATGGGTATGGCGACCACAGTTATTAATGTAGTGAGAGGGGGAGTTTCGCTACTTGCTCGTGATATCTTCTTCGGTCTCAATAACTTCATCACACGACTCCAGCGGGAGCTCGGTCTAAACTATGAGGATTCGGTTGCGGCAATGAAAGGTGCCCTCCCCTCTGGTACTACCAAGGAGAGCGTCGGGACCGTCTTTAATTCCTTCGCTGATGAGATTATCGGTCAGGTGGAAAGGAGCATCCACTTCCTCTCATCGGTAGGGGGTGAGCAGAAGATCGACAAGCTCTACCTGAGTGGGGGTGGCTCTTTGGTCTTCAACATGACCGAACTTTTCCAGAGGAGATTTGACCTTCCCACCGAAAGACTGAGACCGCTTACTGGTTTCGAATACGATCCTGCGATCTTCGGTGGTGAAGATGTGGATGAGGTTGGTGCCTTACTGGCCCCAGCACTCGGTTACGCCCTCAGGGGGGAGTGAGATGATCAAAATCGATCTACTTAAGAAGGAAAGGCGGCCCAAGGCCCCACCTCGCCGGGTAGGGGTGCCAACGGTTGGTCTCCCACCGATTCAGGGTATCATTGTTCTGGTCGCGATTGTCGTGATTGTGGCGATTATACTTGGTGCGCTCTATATCGGACAGAAGAATCGGATCTCTAATCTCAATCGAGAGATTGTTTCGCTCCAGAACAAGCTCGATACCCTAAGGGTCTATGTTGATGAGGTTGCCAAGATCGAGGCCAAGGAGCGGGAAATCGAGATGCGGATTCGTCCGATTCGGGAACTCAATCGGGATCGTTTCTTTATCGTCCATATCATGGATGATATCTCCACCGCGCTCCCTCAGTTTACCTGGCTCACTTCATTAGACCTCAGCGAGACCAGCCTGAAGCTGGTAGGGCAGTCGGTTTCCAATCTCCTGATTGCCGAATTTATGGAGAATCTGGAGAAGTCGCCCTATATCTCTAATGTCGATCTGGAGGTTCTTGAGAAGAAGGAAGTTGAGAAGCAGGAAGTGATGGAGTTCAAGCTTACCGCAGCTTGCATCAAAAAAGGATAGGGGGTTAGGATGGCCATCGATGCCAAAAGTCCGGCATTTCAAAGGTTTCTGGTTGTGGTGATAATAGTCGCTGTAGCAATCTTCCTCTTCTTTAAATTCGTCTATGCCAAAAATCAGAAGACGATCCAGACCCTGGAACAGAAGCGAGCCGAGCTTGCCGAAAAGGTGAAGAAGGCGGAGGAGGCCAAAGCGAAGCTACCAGAGCTTGAGGCGAGATATCAACTCAGGCTTAAACAGTGGGAGATCGCCCAGACTATGCTTCCAACCGAGAAAGAAATTCCCAATCTGATTAATATCATCACCAACTCGGGGATCAAATCTGGGGTTCTGATCTCTTATTTCAAACCGAGCCATCCCCAGCCCAGAGGTGACTATGCCGAGATCCAGCTCAAGCTTAAAGCGACGGCTGGATACCATAATCTCGGAAAGTTTTTGGCCTACATCGGCAACCTCCCCCGGATTATCAAGATTTCTTCGGCCAAGCTTGAGGCGGATAAGGATAAGAAGAAGGTGAAAGGGGCATTCGGAGCCGTAACCTATACCATGGCTGGGAGACAGGTGATGACCAAAAAGCCCAAACCAAGAAGGGGAAGGAGGTACAGATGAGAGGCATGGTGCTGATGCTGATTTTTGCCGCCATACTCTTGGCGCAAGTTCCTCCCGACTCCATCTTTCCGGTTGAACACTTCCAGTATCAGACCAAAGGAAGAAGGGATCCATTTATCCCCCTGATTGCCGGGGAAGGGAAGACGAGGGGTAGGCTCAACATCGACAATCTCACCCTGATCGGGATAATCTCCGGTGATCGGGGGCGTATCGCTCTGGTTAAGGATGGTCTCAACAAGGGCCATATCCTGAGGAAGGGCGATAAAGTTGCCGGCGGATGGGTGAGTGAGATCACCTCCAACTCGGTAATCTTCGCCATCGAACACGCCGGCATCGTCTCGAGATTCGAGATCGAACTTGAGAAGAAGGAGAGGTGAGTTATGAAGAGATCGTTTTGCTTACTTTGTCTGGCTACCATCGTTTATGGAGCGGTAATCACCGATATCGAGATCAGACCCAAGGACTCTAATACTCAGTTGACCTTCCTTTCCGATGCCCCCCTTGCTCCGAGTATCTATACCCTGAAGAACCCGGACCGACTCGTTGTTGAGTTTACCGGCGTTGTCTGGACGCTTCCCGGATACACCTTCCCGGACATCAACCTGGGTGGGATCAACCGGATATCTGCCACCACCTTTACCAAACGTCCCGACTTCCTGAGGGTAATAGTTGAGATGGCCGGTCCTTACTCCTATCTCACCGGCATCGAGGGCAACAACTTCGTCCTCACACTCCTAACCGGGACAACAACCCCATTCGAGGTGTGGCGAGCATCCCGTGCCAAGACTGCACCCGCGGTGGTGGAAGAGGCGCCTCCATCACCACCGGTTAAGCGGAGAGTCACCCCCCGGCGCGGGCTTATCTCCCTCGATCTGGAAAATGCCGACATCCTGACGGTCCTTCGGGCTTTGGCCGATTATGCCGGGGTCAACATCGTCGCGGGAAAGGATGTCAAAGGCAATGTTACCGTCCGGCTCCACAACGTTCCCTGGAAGAAGGCATTGGAGGTGATCCTAAAGGCTACCGACCTCTCCTATCGGGAAGATAGGGATGTGATTAGAGTTGACTACGCTAAGAACTTGGAGAAGCAGGATTTGGATCTTCCCGTAGCCTCTGTAGTCTATCGTCTCCAATTCGCAGATGCCAAGGAAACCGAAGAGCAGATCAGACAGATCCTCTCCAGCAAGGGGAAGGTGAAGACCGATGTGAGGAGTAACTCCGTCGTTGTCACCGATGTCGCTCCAATTCAGGAGAAGGTTAAGGCGCTGATCAAGAAGCTCGATGTCGAACCTCAGCAGGTCGAGATCGCAGTTCGAGTAATCGACATCGACCATTCCAAAACCAACGAACTCGGCATCGACTGGACCCTGAAGGGCTTAGAGACGAGGATCTTGAGAGGTGAGATCACCAGCAATGTCGCCCCTTCGATTGTTGGATTCGGCCGGGTCAACATCGGTCGTGTCGACGCGCTTGCCAATCTGGATGCCAACCTTAGAATACTGGAGTCCCAGGGGCTCACAAAGACCTTGGCCAATCCCAGGATTGTCGCCCTCAACAACCGGGAGGCCAAGATTCTTGGGGGTAAGAGATTCTCGGTTACAGTTCTGGATGAGCGGGGGAACCCAGTAACCCGTTTCTATGAGGCTGGAACCAAGCTCGAGGTAACTCCCACAATCAACTCCTTAGAAGAGATCACCATGCATATTAAGGCTGAGGTGAGTGAGGTCGACGAGGCATCTGTCGCTGCTGGTAAGCCGATCATCACCACATCAGAGGCCGAGACCAAGGTCCAGGTGAAGAATGGCGGCACGGTTGTCCTCGGTGGATTCATTTCGCGAAAAGAAGAAAAGACCGTGAAAGGAATTCCCATTCTTCGCAGCATCCCTATTATTGGTGCCCTCTTCCGGGAGTCGGTGAAGACCTACAAGGATCGAGAACTCCTCATCTTCATTACACCCACAATCGTAAAGGAGGTCTCCGGCTAAGCCTCTCTTTGAGAATACTTGCCGGAAGCCTAAAGGGGCAGAAGATCTTAATTCCCAAGGGGATCAGGGTCACCAGGCCTTTGGTGCGGAAGGTTATGTTCGATATCCTACCAGATCTTACTGGTTGCTTATTTCTGGATATCTGTGCTGGATCGGGATCGGTTGGACTTGAGGCGATATCTCGGGGTGCACAGAGGGTCTGGTTTGTTGAGAAGAATCCAAGGGTGGCCCGGGTGTTGAGGTCAAACATTCAGAGGCTCGAGATCGGGGAGAGGGTAAGGGTGGTGATCGGTGATGCGGTTAAGGTGCTTAAGACCTTAAAATCAGATTTCGATATCGTGCACCTTGATCCACCCTATCGGTCGAGACTCCTATCGACCCTGCTCCCAGAGATCGCAAGGCTCAATCTGCTCCGAACCGATGGGATTGTTGTTGTTGAATCGTCACGACGCACTACCTTCTCCTCTGCACCGTTTCAGGTGGAGAAGAGGAGGATTATCGGAGAAACCGTGCTGAGCTTTCTAAGCCGATCATGAAGCGGGCGATCTACCCAGGGACATTTGATCCCATAACCCTCGGCCATGTTGATGTAGTCCAGAGAGGGCTTAAGATCTTCGACGAGATCTATGTTGCCGTTGCCTCCGGTAAGAGTAAAACGACCCTATTCACCCATCCGGAACGGATCCTCCTGGCCAAAAAGACCTTTTCATCCAATCGAAATGTCAAGGTGATCGGGTTCGATGGGCTCTTGGTCAATCTCTTTAGCCGAATCGATGCCTGTGCGGTAATCCGTGGGATCAGGGCGGTCTCCGACTTCGACTATGAATTTCAGATGGTGTTAGTCAATCGCCGATTGAATCCGGCCGTGGAAACGGTCTTTCTGCCCCCCTCAGAAAACTACTTCTATATCTCATCCTCATTGGTCAAAAATATTGGCCTTAATCGAGGGGATGTGAAGATGTTCGTTCCAAAAGAGGTTTATGAGATTATAATGGAGAAATTTAAAGATATCCTTATTGATGAAGCTCAGGTTTAAGATCCGGGCTGGTAAGGGAGGGGATGGTTGTGTCAGTTTTCGTCATCTCCGTCGCAGACCAAAAGGTGGGCCAGATGGCGGTGATGGGGGTGACGGTGGCGATGTGATCCTGCTCGGGGACCGATCGGTCGATGGTCTCCATCACCTGAGTGGGAGACTGGTATATAAGGCGGGGGACGGGCAGCCGGGAGGAGGTAACGGCAGACGGGGGCGG
>Ga0180300_10000245_pt1 | contig 22870 bp, 27 predicted proteins | sample GuaBasSediGuay15_FD_121798 | JGI IMG/M metagenome (GOLD analysis project Ga0180300, IMG submission 121798) | Subseafloor sediment microbial communities from Guaymas Basin, Gulf of California, Mexico - Guay15, Core 4569-2, 21-24 cm | ecosystem: Environmental > Aquatic > Marine > Hydrothermal...
AAAGATATGATGGCAGCAGTAAGTATAACAATAACAACTCTGGATAACAAAAAAGCCGCTGTTATAGAGCCAAATGCTCCTTCACCACTTAAAAGGCTGAAGGCGTTGGAAAAACTGCACAGAAACGGCATACCATGCTCTGTGAGGCTTGATCCAATAATACCTGGGGTAAATGATGAGGAGATTGAAGAAATTGTTGATGCTGTCTCATCTTATGCCAAGCATATCGTTGCTTCCACAATTAAGCCAAGAAATGACTCAATAAAGAGATTGAAAAAGGTTATGAATGTCGAAAAATATGAATGGATTAGATATGGAAATTCTTTTTATCTTCCGAAGGATCTGAGATTTGATTTATTGAAGAGAGTGGAGGAGGCATGCAGAAAACATGGACTATCTTTCGCTGCATGTAGAGAAGGATACAAATTTAAAGCAAAAAGTTGCGATGGAAGTCATTTAATAGAGACAAGGGTTATTAAAGATAAATAAATGTAAATTTTTATATACCAAAACTCTATATCCTCTTGATGTTAGCTTTCATAGCTTCGACAGTATTTTGTTTTGTTATGTGGCTGTTGCTCACGTTTAATGGCAACTTCTGGCAAACAGATGAACTTGTTGCGGGCATTGTGATGGCATGCATTGCAGGTTTTGCCTCTAGAAAAATACTTGTAAAGGATTTTAAACTGGCAAACCCTAAAAGATGGCTTTTTATTCTGGCCTATTTGCCCCGCTTCTTCTATGAAATGGCAAAGGCGAACTTTGATGTTGCCTATCGTGTTCTGACAGGCAGAATAAATCCAGGTATTGTAAAAATATCCCCTGGATTAAAAAGTGACGTAGCCATAACAACACTTGCAAATTCAATTACTTTAACCCCGGGAACCTTAAGCGTAGATGTCGATGAAGAAAAAAACCTGTATATTCACTGGATTAATGTGAAGAAAGAGGTATTGAAAAAAATGCCCCGGGATTATAAGCCTATTTGCTCCAATTTCCCGGATTGGGCAAGGAGGATAGGAGAATGAATCCGTTCATGATAACACTGGTATTGGTATTGTTATCGATTGCAATAGCAATAATAAGGGTATTACTCGGACCAACTGTTCCAGATAGAGTGGTTGGATTGGACACAATAAACACTCTTGTAATTGCCTCCATGATTTTATTTGGAGTGGCAAAAAAGGAAATTATTTACATAGATGTTGCAATAGTTTATGCTTTGCTTTCTTACATCACAACCTTATTTATTGCAAAATATTTGCAGGGAGGGAAACTATGATTTGGGAAATAATTTATATATTTCTGGGAATAGGCGTGGCATTTAACATACTTGCTTCAATAGGCTTGCTTCGTTTTCCTGACGTCTATACTCGTTTACATGCGGGCACAAAATGCACAACATTTGGAAGTATATTTATATGCCTTGCTGCCATGATATATGGGTTATGGAAATGGCATGCTGGCGATAAACAAATGATTGTCATCACCATTCACACCCTCTTTGCTCTAATAGCAATTTTGTTGACAAACCCAACTGGAGCCCATGCAATAGCAAGAGCAGCTCATAGGAGTGGAATAAAGCCCGTTAAAGCAGTTGTAGATGATTTGGAGGGAAAAAATGTTTGAGATAAGCTTATTTGAAGTATTGATAATACTGCTTTCAGTATTTATGATAGCATCTGCCATTATTGCAATATGGTTTAAAGATTTACTTGCAAGTGTGATAGCGCTGGCAGTAATGAGTTTGCTGCTATCCTTATATTTTTACATCCTTCACGCTCCAGATGTCGCCATTGCGGAAGCAGGAGTGGGAGCCTGTTTAACAACGGCAATATTGATAATAACGATTAAGGCAACAAAAAGAATGGAGGGTGATGAAGAATGAAGAAACTGGCTTTTATTGCATTTGTTGTATTTTTCTTCTTTTTGTTTTACTCAGCATATGAAATACGCGACTTTGGCAATCCGCCATCAAATGTTAAAGAAACTTTTCCAGATGCAAAATATAAAGTAACCATGGATGATAGAATCATCGGGAAATATAATACTACAACAGGAGAATGGGAATATGGAGCTGTGGAGGAAACAGGTGCAAACAATGTTGTGACAAGTGTTGTCTTTGATTACAGAGGATATGATACTCTTGGCGAGGCCACCGTGTTATTTACAGCGATAGCTGGCATTATGTTGCTTTTCGGGAGGGAGAAAAAATGAAAAATGAGGAAATGAATGAAGGGAAAATGACCGTTATTGTCCAAACAATAGCAGCATTATTGTTTCCTCTTGCACTAATTTTTTCCTTCTATGTCATAATGCATGGGCATCTAACACCCGGAGGAGGTTTCCAAGGAGGAGCCATAGGAGCATCTGCAGTTGTTTTACTCATAGTTGCTTATGGAGTAAAACATGTTGAAGAAAAAATGTCAGAAGGAGGATTCTCTGTATTTGAAAGTTTAGGGGGCCTAATATTTGTTGTTGTCGCTATCTTTGGATTGTTTTTAGCCACTTCCTTCCTGGCAAACTTTTTGGTAAACGAGCCAATATTTGGAAAGATTCCAGGGTGGGGTGAAAGCCCATTAAATAGTGGAGGTATTTTACCAATTTTAAACATTGCAGTTGGAATGAAAGTTATTGGAGGATTATCAGCAGTTGTTCTTATACTCGCCTTAATTTCAAGGGAGGGTGAGGAAAAATGATTTACAATCTGCCTTTCCTAACAGTTGTTGCCTTAATAGCAATAGGGATGTATGCAATTATTTTCAAGAGGAATCTTATAAAAATAGCAGTAGGCATAACAATACTGGAAAGCGGTGTGAATCTATTTTTGATTACTCTTGGCTATAGGGAAGGTGGCGTAGCTCCAATATTTACAAATTTGCCGCCTGGCATATCTCCAGATCAAATCCCAGAAAAAATGGTTTTGCCAGTTCCTCAGGCTTTAACACTTACAAGCATTGTCATAGGAGTAGCTGTTCTGGCTTTGATTCTTTCGTTCACTATCAATATATATAGAAAGTATGGAACCCTTGATGCTGGTAAAATAAGGAGGTTGAAAGAATGAATGTTATGGAGCATTTGCCGGCTCTGATTATTGCAATTCCTTTGCTAGCCGCCTTTTTGACGCCTCTAGTGGACAAAATAAGCAAAAAAGTAAGAAATGCCGTTGTATTCATTGCTTTAGCTGCTACCTTCATCTTAACAATTTTTCTTGTTCAGGATGTTTTTGAAAATGGGATAATGATATATGTGATGGGTGCATCAAATCCAACTCAAACCATACCAATGCAGGCGGCGGTTCCAATAAGAATTGTTCTTGAAATAGATGGGCTGAGTGCCTTCATGGCTTTAATAAGTGTACTCATAGCATTAATCGGCTTAATTTATTCATTCTCTCATGTAGAAGAGAGGGGAGGAAAATTCTATACTTTATTTTTGCTCATGCTCGTCGGAATGCTCGGCATGGAGCTAACAGGCGACTTATTCAATTTATTTGTATTCCTCGAAATCGCATCAATAGCATCTGCGGCATTAATAACATATGAGTTCAAAAGAGGAAGCACAACAGAGGCTGCCTTAAAATATATTGTAATTTCATCAATAGCTGCTTTGTTTGTGTTGTTTGCCATTGGATTGCTGTACGGAGAATATGATTTATTGAATATGGCGGCGATAGCAAAAGCAATCAAAATTACAGGCCTGTCGAATATAGACATGATTGCTCTCATTTTATTCTTCGCAGCCTTTGCCATGAAGGCAGGGGCGGCGCCAATGCACATGTGGATGCCAGATGCTTACGGCGAGGCCCCAGGAGCAGTTTCAATGGTGTTGATTGCAGTTACACAGGCAAGCTTATATGCATTGCTCAGAATGTGCTTCACAATATATGCTGATAGCCTCCATGTGGTGATTCCGGCGGCAATAATTATTTTCGGCTTGATATCAATCTTTATAGGAGTTACCATGGCACTGATTCAGGATGATATAAAAAGGCTTATTGCCTATGCTGCTGTTGCAGAAGTTGGCTATATATTGCTTGCCATAGGCGTTGGCTTATATGGTGTGTTAAATAATGAAGTGGAGTTATATGCAAGAAAAGCCTTGCAGGGAGGGATATTCCACATATTCAATGATATTCTCGACATTGGCTTACTGTTTTTAGTAGCTGGAGGAATAATCTACATTACAAAAGAAAGGAATTTAAACAAGCTAGGAGGACTGGCTCATTCAATGAAATATACATCCATACTATTTTTAATAGGGCTAGCAGCAGTAGCTGGCCTGCCTCCAATGAATGGATTTGCATCCAAGATAATGATATATGAATCTGTGTATAAAGTAAGCCCGATTTTATCAATAGTTGCGATACTGGCAAGCATTATAATGCTTGCAATATTCGTTAAAATATTCCATTCAGTCTTTACTGGACCAAAAATAAGCGAGCAAAAGGATGTACCCAAATTGATGCTTGCGAGCATGATTATTCTGGCAGCTTTGATTATATTCTTTGGTTTGTTCCCAGATATCATAATAAACAATGTTGTTAATCCTGCTGTAAATGCACTGATTGAAAATGCTGCGTATATATCAAATGTTATGGGGTGATAAAATATGTTAATAAAAACTGTTGGTGGGTATTGGGATCCAATTGTCTGGATTGTTGCGTTCATAGTCATAGCAATAATTGCCTATATAATAAGGGCATTTGGAAAAGGAGAATATAAAGGAGGAGAGCAAACAAAACCATTCCTATCCGGCGTGGAGGAACCATCCAAGGAAAAAGTTCATGTAAGAGCATCCAACATATATTGGGGATTCATTGAGGCATTGAAAGGATATTATGACTATATGAAAAGGATGCATTCCGGAGTGGTAAATGATTATGTTGCATGGTTTGTTGGTGTAGCTGCCATAATGTTTGTGGTAATGTTTGCGGCGGTGATAATATGATTCCGAAAGCATTTAAAAGGGCGTTATGGGTATTCCATGTTAATAGCGGCTCATGCAATGGATGTGACATAGAGATTATAGCAGCTTTAACTCCCCGTTATGATGTTGAAAGATTCGGCATCAGGCTGGTTGGCTCACCAAGGCATGCTGATGTAATCGCCTTTACGGGCCCTGTTACAAGTGATATGGCAGATAAAGTGAAACGTATATATGAACAGACACCAGATCCAAAGGTTATTTTGGTTGTTGGATCTTGCGGTATAAGTGGAGGAGTATTCCATGAATCATATCATTTAGAAGGACCAATAGAAAAAATAATACCAGGAGCAAAGTGCTTTTATGTTCCTGGATGCCCACCAAGACCAGAGGCAATCATACAGGGCGTCATTAAAGCATGGGAATTCTTAGAGGGGGTGGAGAAGAAATGAGTGCTGAGGAAATAATGCAGAAATTCCAGGAAGCTGGATATGAAGTATGGGTTAAGGAAAGAGAAGCTGGGGTTAAAAATAAGGTGAAAAGAAAAAGCGTATGGATTAAAGTAGACAGAGAAAAAATAAGAGATGCTGTTGAGTATTTAACAGAACTGGCAGAGGAATATCCTCATTTCAGCATAATCTCTGCAAGTGATGAAGGAGATGAAGTAGAGCTGAATTATCATTTTACTCTTGGCTATGGAAAATTGCTTGAAGAATTTGTAGTCACTTTTAAAGTTGCATTGCCAAAGAGTGATTTGAAAATAAAATCGATAACAAATTTGATACCAGCAGCAATATTTTCTGAGAGAGAAATGAGAGAGATGATGGGCGTAGAATTTGAGGAATTGCCAGATAAGAGACATTTATTCTTAACAAAAGACTTTCCAGATGGCGTATATCCATGGAGAAGAGATGAAACAGCTCCAAAGGAAACCAACAAATTATATGAGGGGTGGAAAAAATGAAATATGAAGTTCCTATTGGCCCAATTCATCCTGCTTTAAAAGAGCCGATAATGCTTAAATTTACTCTGGAAGGAGAGCGCATTGTGGATGTTGATGTTATTGCCAGCCAGAATCATAGAGGCATAGAATGGATTGGAATGAATAGAAATAACCCTGTACAGAGTATTTATCTTTCAGAAAGGATATGCGGCATATGCAACTTCTGTCATCCTGCCTGCTTAGTGATGGCTGTTGAAGAGGCAGCGGGCATAGAATCTCCTGAAAGAGCAGAGTACATAAGAGTGATTCAGGGAGAGTTAGAAAGAATACACAGCCATTTGTTGTGGGCAGGTGTTGCCGCCCATGAGCTCGGCTTCGATTCATTGCTCCACTACGTGTGGATGGTGAGAGAAAAGGTAATGGATATCTTGGAATTGATAAACGGGAATAGAGTTACTAAAGCAATTATAATGTATGGTGGAGTTAGAAGAGATATTAAAGATGAACACATTCCCAAAATAAAGAGGATGCTTGATTATTATAAGCAGGCATTTGGCAAGTTAGCAAAGCTTTTCCTAGAAGATAAAACAATAAAGATGAGGACAAGAGAGATAGGCATTCTGCCATATGAAGAAGCCATTAAGCTCGCTACAGTTGGTCCCACTGTAAGGGCAAGTGGCGTTAAAAAAGATGTTCGCCAAGACATGCCTTACTTTGCTTATCCGGACTTTGAAGTTAAAGCCATCACGCCTGACATGCTTACCGGCGAAACAATAGGCGATACATATGACAGAATCATTGTAAGACTTCTGGAAGTAAAGCAATCAATAGAGATAATTGAACAGGCCTTGGATGAAATGCCTCCAGGCGATATTCTTGCAGAGCCAAAAATAATAAAGTTGATAAACCAGATAAAGAAGGCAGAAGGAGAGGCGGTTGCAAGATACGAGGCGCCAAGGGGAGAAGATATACATTATGTCAAGCTCAAGTCAGGTTTCGAATATTTATATGCATGGAAGGTAAGGGCACCAACTTACATAAACATATTATCTTGGCGTCCAATGTTGCTAGATATGCAGATTGCAGATATACCGATAGTGGCAGCTTCTATAGATCCCTGTCTATCCTGTACAAATAGAGTTGTTATCGTCAGAAACAATAAGGAGGAGATTTTAACTGCTGATGACTTGCATCGTCTGTCTGTTAAAAAGACAAGGAGGTTGTTAAGATGATTGGTGAGTTATTATTTAAAACAGTTGTTGCAAGCATCGGTATCTCAATTTTTGCGGTAATTTTTGGCTTAATTTTCAAGGGCATAGATAGAAAGTTGGTAGCAAGAATGCAGATGAGAGTCGGCCCCCCAATAAGGCAGCCTTTCCTGGATGTAGTAAAATTGATGAGTAAGGAAACAATAGTTCCAGAAAATGCGATAAAATGGATGTATAACCTGGCTCCAATTGTATGCTTGGCTTCTTCCATCATAATACTGCTTTACATTCCAATAGGAGGTTTCAAACCATTACTTGGTGGACATGGCGACATTATCTTAGTAATATATCTTTTTATCCTGCCTGCATTGGCGATGGTTGCAGGAGGTTTTGCCTCAGGTTCCCCATTCGCTACTGTCGGTGCCCAGAGAGAAATGGTTACAATGATGTCATATGAATTTCCTCTGGCAGTTGTAATAATTGCAGTTGCATGGAAATTGAGCCAGATAGGAGGTGATGTTTTCAGTTTGCAGTTTATTTCAAGTCATCCGATATGGGCAGAAATTGGACTGCTTGGATTGATTGGAACACTTGTTTTACTTTTAGCATTAATAATCGTAACACCTGGAGAAGTAGCAAAAATACCATTCGATGTTGCTGAAGCTGAGACAGAAATAGCCCATGGATTGCTTGTCGAATATTCTGGAAGAAATCTTGCATTGTTCTATATTGCAGATGCAGTGAGAACATTTGCTATGGCCTCTTTAGTAGTTGCAATATTCTTCCCATACAGTTTATCTGGCCTGATAAACATAAATGGAATAAATGAGAATATCACATATGTGATTGATTTTCTATTTTTCTTACTTAAGGTATTTCTGGTAATGCTGTTTTCAATCACTCTAGTTAGAGCTGGAATGGCAAGACTTCGTATTACTCAGGTTGTCAGTGTATACTGGATTACTGTAACTCTCCTCGCTTTATTTGGCTTGGTGTTACTAATGTGGGATACTCAATTCAATATAAGGTGGTGGTAAAATGCTTCCAATGTTAGGGCAACTGTTAAAGCAAATGGTAAGAAAGCCATTTACAAATATATTTCCAGCAAAATACGCTCCAAAAAATGTGAAGAAATTTCTGGAAGGAGTACAGGCTGGAAAAATCAAAATTCATCCCCCTGTTGAACTACCAGAATGGTTCAGAGGAAAAATACTGTACGACAGGGAAAAATGTATCGGCTGCAAGGCTTGTATAAAAGTTTGCCCAGCAAAAGCTATAGAGTTCAAAGAGGAAGAAAAGAAAATTAAAATATACATAGGACGTTGTATTTTCTGTAGCCAATGTAATGATGTTTGTCCGGTTAATGCGCTTTCAATGAGCAACGAATTTCTACTGGCAAGCGACAATAAATTAGATCCGAATCTCATCGTTGAATAACCCTATTTTTTCCTTCCTATTCTTAGAGCATTTAATATTACAGCTAAGCTCAGCCCCATATCGCCAACAGCAACAGCCATCCATAAAGTTACAATTCCAGGAAATGTAAGAATAGCAAAAGAACCCTTAATCAGAAGGGAGGCAGAGATATTTTGCTTTACAACTGATATTGTTTTTTTACTTAGCCCTATAAGATAAACTATTTTTGATAAATCATCATGCATTAAAGCTATATCTGCTGTTTCAATGGCAACATCTGAGCCAATAGCCCCCATGGCTATGCCAACGTTTGCCTTTGCCAAGGCTGGTGCATCGTTGACTCCATCGCCAACCATGATAACGTGGCCATATTTTTCAAGCAATTTTTCAACAATTCTTACCTTATCTTCTGGCAAAAGCTCTGCATAGTATTCATCGATGGAAAGTTTTTTTGCAATTGCCTTAGCTACTCTTTCATTATCTCCAGTAAGCATTATAGTTTTAATCTCCATTTTCTTCAATTCCCTTATTGTTGAAAGCGAAACATCTCTTATTTTATCCATTAGTGCAATTATGCCTATTACTTGGCTATCATTGCCAACCATAACAACAGTTTTTCCCTCATTTTCAAGTTTTTTTACTGTTTCCACTGGGAAAACAATATGATTGTCATTGAAAAAACTTTTATTTCCTACATAAAATGCTCTTCCATTGATTTTACCCTTCAACCCCTTCCCTACAATAGATTTAAATTCTGAAACCTCCACCAATGAAATTTTTCTTTTTTCTGCACTATTGACTATAGCCTCTGCTATAGGGTGTTTTGATTTTGCCTCCAGAGAGGCTGCAGTCTGTAAAAGCTCTTCTTTGGGATATGCATTAAAAACAACAATATCCGTTACTTCCAGCTTACCCTCTGTGAGTGTTCCTGTTTTATCAAAAACTATTACCTTTGTATTTTTAATCTCCTCAATGAAATTTCCCCCTTTAATTAAAACGCCGTTTTTCGCAGCAGAAGTAATCGCAGAAACTATGGATACAGGGGTAGATATTGCCAGCGCACAGGGGCAAGAAATAACCAGCAAAACAAGCCCTTTATAAAACCATCGCATAAATGGGAGACCAAAAATTAAAGGAGGGATAACCATGACAAAGAATGATAATATTATTACCGCAGGAGTATAATATTTTGCAAATCTATCTATGAAGGCTTCTGTTTTTGATTTCTGTTTTTCTGCTTCCTCAACAAGTTTAACAATTTTTGAAAGCAGAGTCTCATCGGATTTTTTGGTAACTTTTATTTCAAGATATCCTTCTTCATTTATTGTTCCTGCAAAAACTTCATCGCCTCTTCTTTTTGTTACAGGGATGCTTTCTCCTGTTATAGGGGCTTGATTTACAGAAGAATTTCCTTTGATGATCACTCCATCCAAGGGTATTTTATCTCCAGGCTTAACAACAATTATCTCACCAACATCTATTTCATGCACATGCACTTCTATTTCCTTTCCATTTCTTCTAACGATCGCGGTCTCTGGAGCCAAACTTAAAAGAGATGCTATGGATTTTTTTGCTCTTTCTTCTGCATAATCCTCTAAAAATTCTGCAATAAAGAATAAAAATATTACTGCTGCTCCCTCTTCTCCATGTCCTATCAAAAAGGCTCCTGCTGCGGCGATGCTTATTAAAAAATTTATGTTGAGTTGTTTTTTAAGCAATGATTGAAGTCCTCTTTTCACTATTGTGTAACCGGATAATATTGCAACAAAGAAGAATAAAATCTGGGCAAAGAGATGATATCTGGTGAAAAATTCAAGATATAAACCAATTGTAAGTATAATGCCGGATACTATGATAATCAAAATTTTATTGCTATCTAGAACTGCATATCTCTCAGAATCAACCTTGCAGACAGTGCATCCTATTTCATGATTATGCTGATTATTCTTTTGCATGCTCAATCCCCATTTCAATCAACTTTATGACGTGCTCATCTGCTAAGGAGTAATAAACAACTTTACCTTCTTTTCTGAATTTAACAAGGTTATATGCTCTCAATATTCTTAACTGATGAGAAACTGCAGAATGAGATATGTTAATCAGAGCTGATAAATCACAGACACAAAGCTCTCTTTTAGCCAGTGCACACAATATTTTTACTCTTGTGGAATCTCCTAAAATTTTGAAAATTTCTGCTACTTTTAGAAGAGTTGCATCATCCAGCATTTTTGATTTTACTTCTTCAACCGCCTCCTTATTTACATACTCTATCTCGCACACATCCTTCATATGAATATGTGAATATATATTCATATATAAATATTTTGGATTGCATCGTAAATGATTAATATTGCCTTGCTATTGAATAACATGGAGAAAGTGGCAATTATAGGAATAATTATTGCATCTATTTTGTCAGGATGGCCCAAAAAGGAAAAGACTAAAGAAGATTTGACAGTAAAACTTGAATTTGATGAGTTTCCTGTAAAGCATACATGCGACGGAGACGATATCTCCCCAAAAATAATGATTGAAGGACTAAAGGAGGAAGTAAAATCATTGGCAATCATTATGGATGATCCAGATGCTCCATTTCGTACATTTAATCACTGGCTTATATGGAATATTGAACCAACAGATACCATACCAGAAAATATCCCGAAAGAAAAGGAAGTGAGTGCTCCAATAAAAGCAATACAGGGAATAAATGACTTTGGAGAAATTGGTTATGGAGGGCCATGCCCGCCTCCCGGCAAACCACATCGCTATTATTTCAGAATATATGCCTTGGATGCATTGCTAGATCTAGAAGCAGGGGCAGACAGAAAAATTTTGGAGAAAGAAATGGAGGGACATATAATTCAGTATGGAGAAGCAATGGCAAAATACGGAAGATGATGCGACATTAAATTTAATTGATAGTTCAATAAGGAAGTGAAAATTTAAAAACATCTTTACAATATACTCTCATGAAATCTCTGGCAGTAGTTATTGCAATTTTGTTTTTGGCATTAAATGGAATAGGTACGCTGAATGAAATTGTCGTTAAAGACACAGCAGATATACAACAGAATATGGAACAAATTGAGTTCTCTCAGGTTATTGTTAAGGAAGATATGGTATACGTGGAGAACTGTGCAAATCTGATAGCAGAAAATAAGCCAATCGTGCCAGTCTATATAAAAACATATATTTTGCCTGCAGGAAGTAAATTTAGCGTTGAAGCAAAGCCAGTTGAAATTAAAAATTTGGGAAGAGTTAAGCTGCCAGCATCGTACATTCCTGCCCCTCCAGAGTATGAAATAAAGGAGGGCAGTTATGATGAAAATATTGTTTATCCTGAAAAATGGTATTCATATGAGGCAATAGGTGGAATAAAGGATGGTGAGCATGTTGTTATACTAGTTGTGCATCTATATCCTGTAAGATATGTTGCTGGAGATGTTTTATTTGCAGATAAATTTGAATTGAAAGTTGATTATACAAAGCCAGAGAAACCATTGTTCAACAAGCAAACATACGATTTGCTCATTATTTGCCCCAAGGAGTGGGAGGGAATGCTGGAAACATTTGTACAGCATAAAGAAAACCATGGAATAAAGACAAAACTTGTATGCCTTGAATGCCTATTAAATGGAGAATATTTTGCAGTCCAAGGGAGAGATGACGCAGAGAAGATAAAATACTTTATCAAGAACGCAATAGAAGAATGGGGCATAAAATATGTTTTGCTTGTTGGAGGGAGGAAGCCAGGTATAAAAGAAGAGTGGTATATACCTGTAAGATATGTCCATGTTTACTGGGCAGATGAAGGCAAATACATCAGCGATTTGTATTATGCAGATATATATGATGCCAATTATTCCTTTTCCTCATGGGATACTGATGGCAATGACATATTTTCAGAATGGAGAAGTTATGGCGAAATGTTAGATGATGTGGATTTATATCCAGATGTTTACATAGGAAGATGGGCATGTAGAAATAAGGCAGAAGTAAAAATAATGATTGAGAAAACAATAAGTTATGAAAATAGCAAGACAAGTAAGAAAATTGTTCTTGCAGGCGGAGACAATTTTGAGATGGAAGGAATAGAAGGAGAGATTGTATGTGACAAAACGCTGGAATATTTGCAGGGTTTCGAAGCAGCCAAGGTATATGCAAGTGAGATGGATGTTACTGCTGCTGCCATAAAAAATGCACTGGGCAATGGGGCAATGTTTATGCATTTACATGGACATGGTAGCCCAATTTACTGGAGTACCCATAAGCCAGATGGATTTGACAAATGGGAGAAAGGAATTGGAGTATGGGATTTGCCAACTTTTTTCAATGAAGAATATCCAATAACAGTGATAGGAGGTTGTCATACAGCAATGTTTAATGTCAGCTTAACAATCCATCCATGGACAGGTGGCATACCGTCTCCAGAAGGACTGAGCTGGTGGTTTGCCCGCAAATATAATGGTGGGGGCATAGCCTCCCTGGGCTATACCGCATTTCCTGTTGCCACTCCAGGTGAGGAGGGAGATTTGGATGGAGATGGCATAAATGAGCCTGATTGTGTGGAATCTGGCTATGGATATATGCAGCTTGGTTTATTCTATGCTTATGGTATTGAAAGAAAGGAATATCTCGGCGAGTGCTGGGGATATGCCGTAAGCAGATATGTGGAGCATTTCAAAATACCATATGAGAGATGGCATTTGCATACCATACAGGCATTTGTATTGCTTGGCGATCCAACTTTAAAGATAGGAGGCTACTAATTAATGAGTGCTTACGAGCGTGAGTTAAGAGAAATACTTGCTGGCAACAGGGAAGTAATAGAAAAAATTACAAAGAGTTATAGTGAGGAAGAGAGGAAAAAATATCTCAAAATTTTGGAAAAACCATTCATAACTGTAAGAGCAGCTGGCTCACTTGGCATAGCCGACATAGTAGCAATAAGAGGAGAAATGTCTTTCATCATAGAGATAAAGGTGAGAAAAGAGAAGGAAATATTGTTCAGCCACGAAGGCGGAAGAATGCAGCGCAAAGCCAAGGAAATGCAGGAAAAATGCGTTGCTGCAAAAGTTTTACCTCTATTCGCTTTCAGAATTAAAGGAAAGCGAGGAGATGCATGGAGATTGTTTACAATGGAAATTGATGGAATAGAGGGGAAAAGCAAAAAGATATACAAGAAATTGCCGAAACTGGAAAAAACTAGAGACGGAAATTACATAATGAGATGGGAGAATGGGATGAAACTGGCTGATTTCATTGATTTAGTTTCCTCTTGTCTATAACACGCTTTGCTTTTCCTTCGTGCTTTGGCAGGCTATCTGGTTCAACAACTTCTACATTTACACCAAGTGTTGTGATTATTTTGATTTCCTTTCTCAATTCCTCCTCGATTCTTTTTCTTTCTTCCTCACTATATCTTTTCTTTCCTTCCACTTTAACCAGAATAGTATCCATATCTCCTTTTTTATCCACAATCATCAGCCAGTTATTGCCAACCTTGTTATTTTTCAATATAGCCTCTTCTATCTGACTTGGAAATATATTTGTTCCCTTTACTATGAGCATATCATCGCTTCTGCCCTTTATTGGAGCATGTTTTATATGCGTTCTTCCACAATTGCACAATCCATCATAAATGAATGTTATATCTCTAGTTCTATATCTTATTATAGGCATGCCTTCTTTTGTTAAAGTTGTTAAAACCAATTCTCCTTCCTCTTCCTTTTCAAGCTTCTCTCCTGTTTTAGGATCTATAATTTCTGCATAGAAATGGTCTTCCCATAAATGCAGGCCATCATGCTCATCGCAATCAGTGGATACTCCAGGCCCACACATTTCTGTTAATCCATAAATATCATGAACATCCATATTCCATTCTTCCATTATTCTTTTCTTTGTTGCTTCTGTAAACATCTCGGCTCCAAATATACCATTCCTTACGTTTAACTCTGAGGGTTCGATACCCATTTTTCTGGCAACATTGGCAAGATGCAATGCATAGGAAGCAATGCCTGCTATGAAGGTTGTGCCATAATATTTCATAAGCCTTATCTGTCTTTCAGATTCTCCTTTACCAGTGGGAACTATCAAAGCTCCTATTTTCTGCCCCCCATAATGAAATCCAAAAGCTCCTGTGAATGTGCCATATGGTATTGGAATTTGGAAAATATCCTTTTTTGTCAGTCCAGCCATTGCAAGGCAACGAGCCATTACTTCTGCCCATACTTCTAAATCATTTCTTGTATAACATACTGTAACAGGCTCTCCAGTTGTGCCAGAAGATGCGTGAAGCTCCACATACTCTTCCATTGGCAGGGCAAGCATATTAAAGGGCATGTTGCGGCGCAAATCATCTTTTGTGGTGAATGGAAATTTTTCCAGCTCGTCCAGACTTTTTATGTTGGGATTTACACCTGCCTCGTCGAACTTTTTTCTGTAGAAAGGGACATTCTCATATGCATGATTTAATATTTTCTTGAGTCTTTTCAGTTGCAATTCTTCAAGTTTTCTTCTTGGCAACTTTTCCATTTTTGGATTGAACATGTGCATTTATTGATGGCAGATATAAATTATTTACTCTCTGAAATAAAACAAGATAATGAAAAATTTTCTTTGTCAAAATAAGAAGGAAAATCGAAAATTTATGTTATCCTGTAATCAGCTAATAAGATTATTATTTCATCTTCAACAAATTTATTTTTTACTATTTGAAAAAAATCGAGATACATATATAGTAGTGGCTCATAGAATATCAATAAAATAATGAGTGAGGGGAACGAGTTGGGGTAGAAAGCTCTCTTTCGAGGAGGCGATCCCTCGTTCCCCTCATCATGATAGCAGTTTGCTATCAATTTATTATCAGCAGGTGGTATATAAATTTTTCTAAATTTCTCAAATTTGATAGCAAAAAGCTATTTTTCTAGTTTCATCTCCATTAAGTTGCCTTTTCTTGCTCTTTTTATTCTTATCTCATTCAGAATATATAACACAATCTCATTCACAACTTTTACTTTTCCTTCAAATAAATGCCCACCCTTTAGCACATGGTCTCTGCATGCTAATCCCACATGAACATGAATGATATACTCACTGCCACTTTTTCCGATGTTTCCTTGCAGAGATACGAGTTCTGCTGGTTCTTCTATTTTCTCCTTCAAATATTTTTCTCCATCAAAATAGCCAATAACGGCATTTTCAAGCATTCCTATGCCATTCATTATGATGGCTGATTCTGCATCTATTTTTTCCATAAGCTCTTTCAAATTTTGCATGATTTCTCCATCAACAAATTTTGCCACTACTATGTTTCCTTCTCTTTCCATCATGACTGATAAACAGGAAAAGAGATTAAAACTTTCTTCATGAAGTCTTTTCATAATATTTTTAAGGCATTGTGCTTTCATATCTCGGGGATAACATTCTGGAAATACTAGATAAAATAATTCCATACATAAGTGGCATCTGGACTCTGCCTTGGATAGTTGTTGGTTTCTTTATAACTATTTTCCTTACAAGATTTTTTGGCGAAGAAAAAATAGATGCGATAATGAAAAAGGTAGGTCTTGTGCTTTTATTTGTTTTCATTCCTATTCTTCTTTTCAGGCTTTTTCTCGATGTCAATTTCACCGAAGAAGAAATTGATTTTGTTGTCGTGTCGTGTGTAGTAATGGCTTTTCTCTATATAATCGCCTATTTGTTTGCCATGAAAAAGGTGAGAAGAGTTTGCGATAAAAAAGAAAAAAGGATAGAATTCATAAAAACTGTTATTGTTAATCAGGGAAGAAGTGCAGCCTTTGTTGGTGGAGCAATGCTGGCAATTGAAAGGCTAGCGGTGTATGCAGCTATATATATAAGTCTGCTCGGCATCTTTCTTTTTGCCATCATCCCATACATACTTGCTGTGCTTCATAAAAAGGAGATCGAGGGAGGGGAAGAAAAAAATCCTCTCCCATTATTCCTACGGATATATCCATGGTATCTGTTAATATTCCCAATAAGTGCAGCAATAATACATGCCCATACCGGATTGACCACATCTACCTACGAATGGGGAAAAATATTGAGGTTTCTTGGAGCCATTACAATACCTGCCGCTTTATATTACGTAGGCGCAGGGATAAAAGTCAAAGATTTAAGTAAAAAGGAGTTGCAAAATCTATTTTTCAGCAAAAAAGGAGAGCTTGCCTGGGTTAAAGAAATTATTTTTCTTACAGTAATTTTAACTCCTATAATTATCGCAGCTATTTTTGGCACTCTAATGCTACTACACTTGATACCCTCAGAATGGTTTGTTGTATTACTACTCAATTCAATTTTACCAATAACAAGCACCAATATGTTTTTGATTCCATATGGAATAAACGGAAGAGTAACAGCCCTTGCTGTCACCTGGACAACTGTGATATCTGTGCCTCTTTTTGTTGTTCTGCTGAATATCTTTTCCTTCTTCCTTTTATAATTATTCTTCCACAACTCTCTTTGCTTTTCCTTCGCTTCTTGGCAGAGTGTTTGGCTTAACTATTTCAACCGGAATACGGAGATTCAGAATGGTGTAGATTTCCTCTTCAATTTTCTTTGCTAGTTCATCAAGATTTCCTTCTTTGTATCTCTCTTCAGTGGGCTCAACTCTGACCTGTAATGTTGTAATTTCCTTTTCTTTTTTCTTAACAAGTTGATAGTTTCCGCTCACACCCTCGACTTTCATCATTGCTTCCTCTATCTGGCTTGGAAAAACTATAACGCCTTTAACTTTCATCATGTCGTCGCTCCTTCCTTTGATACGGGTTTGAATTGGCAGAGTCCGTCCGCACTCGCATGGCTCTTCAATATAACCCGCTATATCTCTCGTTCTGAAACGAATTGCTGGAAACGCCTCTTTAGTTAGAGTAGTGAATACAAGTTCTCCCTCCTCCCCTGGCTCGAGTCTCTCACCTGTTTTGGGGTCTATAATTTCTGCCAGAAAATGATCAGCATTTATATGGAGTTTTTTCTCTTCGCATTCTGTAACGACACCTGGCCCAATTATCTCCGTCAAGCCATAATGCTCATGGGCAACAATTCCCCATATCTCCTCAATTTTTTTTCTCATTTCGTCGCTCCATGCCTCAGCCCCAAATAGCCCAATACGTAATTTGAAATCATCTTTTGGGGAATACCCCATTTGCTCAGCAACCTCTGCCATATAAAGGGAATATGAAGGTGTGCAAGCTAAAGCTGTTGTTCCAAAATCCTTCATTATGTTTATCTGTCTCTTTGTATTACCTGAGCTTGTTGGTACAACCATTGCTCCTATCTTCTGTGCCCCTTTTTCAAATCCATGCGCACCAGTAAACAAACCATAGCCATATGCGTTCTGCATTATATCGCTTTTTCTCAAACCATTTGCCCACAATGAGCGAGCCATTACTTCTGCCCATACTTCTAAATCATTTCTTGTGTATACTGCCACCACTGGTTTACCAGTTGTGCCAGAAGATGCATGTACTTCTACACAATCTTCAAGCTCAACACACAGCAAGCCAAAAGGATAATAATTTCTTAACTCGTCTTTTGTTAAAAAGGGTATTTTATTCAGATCATCCAGACTTTTTATATCATCTGGCTTTATACCAGCTTCATCAAACTTTTTATGATATATCTTATTCCTTTCATAAGCCATCTTTATAACTTTTTTCAGCCTTTTCAGTTGCAACTCCTTTAAATCTTTCAATGGCATTGTCTCTATTTTTTCATCCCAAAATTTCATGGTGCTAAATGTCTAACCAATATAAAAAATTTTTAATGAAAAATGCATTACATATGCATGAAATTTAAATACGATAAAGAATATTACCTCAACGTTAAGATGCAACCATTAGCAGGGAGTTCATTTACAAACTGGGTGAGATTGCTGGCCGAGAACAGATTCTGCATAGACTGGCGACTTATACCTCGCGCTCTTTATGTTACATCCATGATTACATTCATCACACCCTTCAGAATTTATGAGAGAATAAAATTTGATAAGAAGATAGAGAATGTGAAAATTTCTCCTCCTCTTTTCATAGTGGGACATTTTAGGAGTGGGACAACTTTTCTGCATTATTTAATGGGTCAGGACAAAAGTCTGGCTTATGTATCAACGCTTGAAACGATGGCACCATGGGTTTTCTTGGGAAGTGAGAAACTGTTTAAAGAAGTTGTTAAAAAACATTTGCCCAAGAAAAGGCCTATGGATGATCTAGAAATGGAGGCTGGCTTGCCTTATGAGGAAGAATATGCCATAGCCAATTTCTGCCCATATTCTCTTCATCACGGATGGTATTTCCCAAAGAGATTGTACTATTATTTCAAAAGATATGTGCTATTTGAGGGCGTTAGTCAAGAAATCATAGAGGAATGGAAAAAATGGTATATATATCTGTTGAAAAAGATAACTTATAAGCATGACGGGAAAAGAATATTGCTTAAAAGTCCAATAAATACTGGAAGGATAAAATTACTCCTTGAAACTTTTCCAGATGCAAAATTTATACATATATACAGAGATCCCTATAAAGTGTATCTTTCTACATGGAGACTATATGAAAAGATTTTGCCAATATTTTCGTTCCAGCATATTGAAAAGGAAGAACTGGATAGATTTATCCTAGATTTTTACAAGGAGGTGTATAAGAGATATTTTGAGGAGAAAAATTTGATACCTGAAGGAAATCTCGTAGAAATAAGCTATGAAGAATTCGTTAAGGAGCCAATAAAAACCTTGAAGAACATTTATAAAAAGCTTGGACTGACAGGGTTTGAAGAGGCAAAGCCTGCATTTGAAAAATTTGTTGGAAAACATAAGGACTACAAACCATATAGCTATACCCTCACCGATGAAATAAAAGAAAAGGTATACAGAGAATGGAAATTTGCATTTGAAGAGCTAGGGTACAAAAAATAACAATCACATTTTTATTTATAATTTCATTAGTTATTATGGAAGAAAGCTGGAAAGAGAAATTCGTAAACTGGTTTGAGGAGGAAATTGCCGACTCTGATAAGCCTTTAGATGAACACTGGGATGTTAAGGTAGACGAAATAAATAACAGCATATGGATAAAAGCAACAAGCCCCAGAACACCATACAGTGTTTTTGTTAATATAAGCAGAGGTTTTGCCTCCCTTCAAATTTATACTGGCATAGAAACAGCAATTATGGAGATAAAAGAGAGACTCAAAATTTATCGCACATTGCTGATGCTAAATGGCAGATGGAAAATGGCAAAGTATGTTATTGGTGGAGACAATGATGAAATAATAATACTGACTGATTTAGATCTAGCAGCTTTAAATAGAGAGGAATTCAACGATGCTCTAACTGTTACTCTGCTTGCTTTAAATGATATGGTGGAAAAACTTGGTTTGGATGAAGAATACAGGGAGGCCCAGTTGATGCATGTTCTCAAAATAGTAGATGAAAAACTGGAGAAGGGAGAGACGAAAGAACAGATTACTGAATATCTTATAAAAACGTTTGGTATCAGCAGAGAAACTGCAAGAGAAATTGTAAGGGAAGCGACGAAAAATAAAGACGAGCCAGACTTCCCAATTTACCGATAAATTCAGAAAGTTATCTAAATAACAATGCATATAATTGCATGAATGAAAAAAATAATTATAACGAGGCAGAGGAGTTTTTTCAGTTAATTATTAAATTCAGAGAACAAATGGAAAATTTTCTGAATAGCCAGGAAGCAAATCAACTATTTTCAGAGGGCCGTTACAAGGATGTGGAAGATGGTCTCCTGAAGTTGCGGAAAGAAATTCTGGATGATAATAAAATTACGCAAAAAGTTCTCCTAACTGGCTATCTAGACACCCTTATCAACAGGCATCTCTTAATAAAAATACTAGGAATACTCCACAATATTGAAAAGAAAATATCATAACCAAGAAAGATATTTATACCGAAATTATATTGAAAAGAAAATGAAATTGAAAACAATATTTGTTCTAATTATCATTTTCCTTCTCATTGGAATGCCCTCTACCAGCAATTTGTTTTCTAAAGAAGATAACATTGAAAAAGCAGGGAGATCTTCTCTTTCCATTTTATCATATGCAAAAGGCAGTGGTTGCAAGCTCGTCATGGCCATAGCAAACGCCACCGCCGGCAATTACAATTTATTGATGAAGGTCCGCGATCCAGCTAGGCCAGGCTTACAGGCGCTTTGCCCCATTCCAAAGGGTTATGAGTATGAATATCATCATCCATGGTTCGGCTTCAAAATGCATTTCAAAGTGAGGCATAAATTTATAGGTACAACAACCGTGAAAGACATTCCTCCAAATATTACAAAGCCAGGCATGATATTGAATGATGCTGGCATAGCCATAGCAGATGCTGATACCCTTTCTTATCTAGTCAACCCCTCCAAATATGCGTGGGATGATTTTGACTGGATGAGGTATGCTATCCAGTCAGCCGATAATATTGATGAGGCAATCAGCCTGCTAACTCATGATGCAGTGGATAAACTCCATGCTACATCAGTAGCTGAAAATATGTTTGTTGTTGGAATTGATAAGGGGGCAATAATAGAGGCGGATGCTTTCAATTATCGCGTGAAAGGAATTAAAGATGGAATAGCTGTTCAATCAAATTATCCCAAAATGCTATGGAATATACATCTTCTCTATCCATTATTTACTGCATCACAATTCAACTCAACTTTTACCGGCTGGGTGGAAAAAGGAAAAATAATACGCCTTGGTGGTTTAATGGGCATTCATATTGTAAAAATTTCATCAAATTCAATCACTGCCCGCCTCTTCCCATTTGGATTAAAAAAAGAAATTTTTGTTGGGGAAGGAAGGCCGATAGGAAATTTCTGGCTCAGATTGCTTGATATCAATGGCAGCAAGGCGAAAATTTTCCTCTGTTTCAAATACTATGAATGGGAAAGAAAAATGGAAAACATTATTGAAAAAAGAATTGGCAATATTACGGTAAAAGATATGATGGCATGGTCTCGTATCCATAGCAATGATTTAGAAGGATTGAGGGGAATGTGCCAAGGCGGCTATGAAGCAGCAACAGTATACAAAATCCCAAAAGAATATCCAGAATTTTTAAGCACACTGTGGTTTGCCACAGATCAGTGTGCTTCAATATTTGTGCCTGTGCACATTGGCTCGCTGGATATTTATGATGCTTATGAAAATGGTGGAGCTCATTCTATTGCCTTGCAGCTTTTAGAAAAATATGGACATGACAATCTTACAAGCATATTTGAGAAAGTTGAGGCTGAGTTTATCAACGAAACTGAAGAAGCAGAAATAAAGGCAATAAAGCTGCTGCAGGAAGGAAAGCAGGAAGAAGCAATGCAATTGCTTACTTTATCAGATATGAATATGCAAATGAGGGCTATAGCAATAGAAAAAATGTGGCTTAATGCAAGTTATTTGAGTAATGAGGCATTTGCTATTGTGTATCCCGAGCTTATAAGAATATGCAAAGAGCACGCAAACGTTAAGAGGATTAATAATGCCATTGATTATATCTCAACTCTTATGAAAGAAAATGGTATTGACATATCAGATAAAATTTATCTTAAAAACATTGAGGAGAATCTACAGGAATTATTCCGTATCATTTTAAACCATCAAACATTTTTCATTTTATACAACTAGAAAAATACATGCGGGCGCCGGGATTCGAACCCGGGCATTGAGCTTGGAAGGCTCACATCCTAACCAGCTAGATCACGCCCGCTGAGGTATAAAATAGAATGTGATTTTAAATTTTTCCTCTGAAAGTTTAGGAAGCAGAGGAGTTTTTGAAAGAAGATTTTGAATAAAAAATGAGTGACATGATACTGTAGTGCTTCACCTATGAATGTGCACAAAGCAATGCTTCCCATTCTAGAGTTTAAAAATGAAAAATGTTTGGGTTAACTATCGATGCTTCATCACCCTCTGCTTCTTCTCATGAATACAGATAGAAACAATCCATTAGGTCCTTCATCATCGCTATTTTTTCATGCTATTAATCTTCTATCTCCTTTACCTTTACCGAAAGGTTTATAAAAAATAGCTGGCTAGATAGTAGAACTTCTCCTGTTTGACAGTGAAATACACACACCAAAATTTTTATAAACACCGGCTATATTATGGGTTTGGTGACCCAAGTAACCGGCTATGCCCCTGATTTATGAGGGGGCTTATTCCGCTTGGGTCTAAATTGGTGGGGATTTGAGAAAACTACCCGTATGAGGGTAGGCTATCTCAAATCCGACAGACGCAGAAGCATTGGCTATTGGTAAAGCTTGGTGGAGATGCGACCGTATTCCAACACCGGTTGATCCTGCCGGAGGCCACTGCTATGGGAGTCCGACTAAGCCATGCG
>Ga0180300_10000249_pt1 | contig 22790 bp, 19 predicted proteins | sample GuaBasSediGuay15_FD_121798 | JGI IMG/M metagenome (GOLD analysis project Ga0180300, IMG submission 121798) | Subseafloor sediment microbial communities from Guaymas Basin, Gulf of California, Mexico - Guay15, Core 4569-2, 21-24 cm | ecosystem: Environmental > Aquatic > Marine > Hydrothermal...
CCGGAATGTCGGATTGAGGGTTGGAGGCTTGGAGAAGGAGGAGGCCCCCATGAAATTCGAACAATAACTCTCTTCTAAAAGAATTTTTCTAAGATTTAAAGATATATTTTTCTGGATGGTTCTTGGAAAAGGAGGTAGAGATGGTGGCACTGAAGTTCATCCCGATCCTCATCTTCGGGATCTGGGATGTGAAATATCACGACGCCAACAACATCAGGTGCGGTCGGCTACAATTCAAATTCCGGGAATGGCGAATTCGTTCCCGGCCTGGTGAGGCAGGGGACGACCGCTGGCCCCTCAGGAGGTGCGCACTGATGAAGACTCCTGGTCCTGTTTCAATGACAACCTACACCATCCCTCACTGCTATATCGGGATCTATCCCGATTGTGAGATTGGCTTTGCGAGTGATGACGTCTACCGGTTGATCCTGAGAAAGTGGTTTCCTCAGGGTCAGGATTCATTCTATATCGATGCCCTCCCTTACTGTTATGACTATGATTGGCAGGAGCCGGGCTGGGATTCAGTAGGAGTCATCGGTTCTATATGCTTGAGACCCCGGATAGTAATGGTCCGACCGCTTGTATGGCCTTCACCCTTGAGATCGATCCTTCCTGGGACTGGCAGCGATATCTACTCATGAAGGGGATCGACTACCGGAGCGGGGATTCGATCGGATTTATGGAGGGACCATGTGGGCCGGACGATATGAGATTTCTCTTTTCCACCGGTCCATTCTCCTTAGAACCGGAGGATGTCAAGGAGTTTGCCTTCGTCATCGTTCTTGCCTATGATACGATCTCGATCGCCTATCGGGCCAATGAAGCCAGAAGATTCTGGGAGGAACAGATCGGGGTGAGGGAGGGATCGGCTTCTGAGATGACCGGACATCGGATTGTGACGATCACCAGAGGCCGCCTTTCCATTGGCAGTGCCGATCGGATTGAGATCCTCGATCCTCTGGGCAGATCGATCATGAGGATTAACTCACCATCTGAGGAGATCGGGCTCGATCTTCTGCCTCAAGGGGTTTACTTTATGGTTCTGAAAGAGGGGGAAAGGTTCTCCCACCGTAAGATCCTGATCGTCCGGTAGCTGAGACATAAGAGCTTGATCAATAAGCTAACGCAGACCTGCTCCCGGGTATGAGACGAAAGCACCGGAGATCGCCCCGATGATCAGTGAGATCAGTATCATGACAATTATCACCACAATGGTATATCCCAGACTCTTCTCCTTGGGGGATTTCATCAGCACCGGAAGTCCAAGATAGAGGAGATAGAAACTATACAGACCCAGGATCTGCAGAAAACCCAGAGCCGGAATCAGCGATAGGATCCCAACAACCCAGAAGGGGGTAAGGGAGTAGGCGGCGACCTTTAAGGCCTGAAGCCGGTTCTTCTCACCGGCGAAGCTGGGAGCGAGGGCATCGATGATCAGGGCAAGAATATAGACACTGATGACGCTGATGATGTAGCGGACAATCGCAGAGGCAAGCGAGGTTCCCAAGGGGACACGGAATGTCCCGATCATCGGGACGGTAACACCCACGATCGACATTCCAATGATCGAGGCCACCGGTCCGATTGCGGCCAGGATCAGGATGTAGCGCTGATAAAGTTCCGACACATTGGTTGACTCACCGGCAATAACCGGCCATTCCTCCTTGGGTCGGAACAGTATTGCCTTTACCCTTGCTTTAAGGTCCATTATAACTCTCCTTTCCGACAAAGATCCGAGTATCTCTCATATTCGATTCTATCCGGCATCCTGATCAGAGGCAAGTTTTTTTTCTTCACCCCATGATCGCGAATGGCATTGACACAACCTGTCCAATCGCTATCATAGCTCAAGGAGGTGTGATGCCGGAGAGATTGATCGGACATATCACCCACTACTTCGGGAAGATCTCGGTCGGGATTGTCAAGCTGACCGATGAGTTGAAGGTCGGCGATAAGATCCGGATCAAAGGAGCCCATACCGACTTCACCATGACAGTAAAGTCGATGCAGATTGAGCATGAGAATATCGATGTTGCCAAACCGGGTGATGAGATCGGCCTCAAGGTCGATCAGAAGGTGAGGGAGAAGGACGAGGTCTATTTGGTTACTGATTCTTAACGAAATTCAATCTCAGGTTGGTGAGACGGAGCTCTAAGTCCTTCTTCTCCTCGGCCGAGAGCCTCTCTTCGATCAGCTTATAGATCGCATCGATGGCATCGATCGCCAGTCTTGCTTCACCGGTATCCTTTTTTGGCTCTTTGGTCTCAGGATGGGAGATGAGGCCGAGATAGGCCCAGGCCTTCCCCTCCAAGGAATAGATGGTCATGAGCAGGAGATCCTTAACCCGGATCGGTTCTTTCTTCTCTTCGGGCATGGCGAATTTTATCGGCTGATAGGGTGCCGTCAATATGGAAATCAGGTTTAAGTCCCGGCGTGCTCCCGTGATCCATGACTTCCCCTACCCAAGGAGAGGAAGGAAGTGCCCTCATGCCTCTCTCATCTCGATCACCAATCCGGGTGGATGCAGTTATGCCTGTCCAATCTGTTATGCCCGGGCCTATCCCTGGAGTGATCCGGAAACGATCGTCATCTATCACGACATCCCGGAGCGATTAAAAGCGGAGATCGAATCTTCCTGGCTCCTCTTTCCTTTTTATCTCTCCCAGATCACCGATCCACTCCAGCCCATCGATGAGGTCCGTGCACTCACATTGAGGATCGTTCAGCTCCTGATCGATTGCGGACTGAGTTTTCGGATCGTCACCCGTTCCAGTGATGGGCTAAGGTGGCTGGTGAGAATGATTCCTGATCTTGCCTCCTACCCTTATTTCTTTGTTGAGCTGACGGTGGAATCCGGGAATGAGAAGGTGGTGGTGACCAGTCCTGATGCACCACCGATACCGGATCGGCTTGATGCCATTGCCCAGCTCACCGGATTGGGGATCGAGGTTGTTGCCCGGATTGATCCCATCATCATCGGCCTGATCGATGAGGAGGATCTCGATTCGCTGATCGGCGCGATCGGTTCTACCGGCGCATCACACATCATCAGCTCCACCGGTTATTTCAATCACCGATCGATGAAGAGGCTCCTGATGAGGATGAGGGAGTGCGGCTATCAGGATCGGATCCACAGAGTGGTGAAGGCCTACCGCTATCATCCAGGAGCAAAACGGCGGAGATTCACCACTTCCCTTCAGTTTCGCAAGAGATTCCATCGGGAGTTGAGGGCTAAGGTCGAGGCGAAGGGGATGACCTACAGCGTCTGTCAGGAACTACCCCATGAGTATGACTCACCCGACCTTGCCACCTGTGAGGGATCGAGGCGGAATCCGGTCCAGATACGGATAGGGGAGAGGTTTGAGCCACTACCCTGTTATGGTGACTGTCTTTGCTGCCCGCGCCCGGATGATCCCCCCTGTGGTGAACCACGCCTCCAGCAGGAATATCCCTACCGAACAGCCACCCTCTTCCGCTTCCGCCAGCCTCCCCTTTTCGGGGAGGATAAGAATTAAAAGGAGGTTTGAGATGAAGCAAGTATTCTTGGCAATAATCATTGCCCTGATGACGGTTGGGCTTTATGGACAGGAGCCGGTTGTGGATCAAGGCGAACCGAAGGTAAAACTCAAGGTCGTTTATGAGAAGTCCTTTGATGAGGAGATCCTGGATGTGATCTTTGACACTGCGACGGTAAGTATTGAAGAGGCGAAGCAGATGGGGTGGAAAGAGGAGGCGTTCACAGAAGAAGAAAAGGCCAAAGGGAAGGTTTCGATCTCTTATCCCCGGGTTGTATTTGTTTCTCGTGGAAGGAGGTTGAGTTGGCTTCCAGATGAACGAAGAGGGTCTTATCGTACGAAAGAGATAGAATTTCACGACAAGAATGCTAAAATAATAAATAAATTAATTCTGGGGAGGAAAACATCCCAACAGGTTTTCTTTTCTCCCAATAAGAAATACATTCTTGTGAATCGGCTACTTTCAGAGTGGGGTTCTGGGTACTCGTTAGGTGGTGCGGTATATGAGCGCATTGGTAAAAAGATTTGGGAAATCGATGAGTTAACACCTATGGCAGTCTCCGATGAAGGCTATGTAATCGCAGGTCATGTTGATTGGATGAATGGTCCTCCTACACGCGGAGGAGATTTTTATGTGTACGACCCACAGGGAGCACGAATTGCAACCATTGTGAATCCAGACAAAAGACGACTGGCATCATTACTGGCCAACTTCTCAAAAGATGGAAATTATGCATTACTATGTTTCAGTCCTGAGGAGGCACAACCAGCAGTATTTGTGTTAATCGCAAAAGAGGGCAAGATCTTATGGAAAAAAGAGATAGCGTGCATCTATTCTCGCTGGGTAGGCGAAACTGATATATTTCCCCAAAAGGGAGTGATAGGCTGTATCTATAAAGGTGGATTACAGCTCTTCTATATAGACTGGACCGGTAATTTGAGGTGGCTGATTCCATTAACCGCCTCCGGTTATGCCTGTTGCCGGTTTGCTCAGGATGGTAAGAGAGTTTATGCCTCATCATCTAAGGGTTATCTCTGGTGTTTTGATCTCAAGACCGGTAAGGTAATCTGGAGACATAAGGAGCCCTGGAGTCCACCGGTAGAAGGAAAAAGAGGTGTTCCAGGAGCACCTGAATTCTTAGAGCTATACGAACTTGGTCAGAATATAGTCGTAAATGCTACTTATAAGGTGTTAGTTTTTGACAGCAAGACAGGTAAACTGGTGGCGGAGTCTGACTATGGAAAGGATACGAGAATATTTTTATCCCTGCACAACGGCAGAATCTTCGTCATTGATGTCAAGGGTAAGCGGGTGTTAGGTCTTGAGGTAGAGGAGGGATAAAATGGGTGCCATTATTTTAACAATACTTATCTCAACCTATCCCTGGCCGATAAGGCCATTTGGGATAGATCATCCAGTTAGTGCGACACTGGGGGATGCCCGTGGTAGTATGACCGTTCCGAGATTTCATTGGGGCATCGATGTACCAGCTGATAGTGGAACTCCTGTATACTCAATAGTTTCTACTGATTCAGCAATATGTGGTGGTAGCAACGAAAATACTTATGTCCGGGTCGAAAATTATTGTTACATCCATATAGATACACTCGTTAAGACCGGTGATTCTGTGCTCGGTATCCTGGACACGATCAACACCCCTCCTGATACCATTGGCAAGGTCCTTGACTACCCCAATGGTGACCATCTCCACTTTCAGGTAGGTCCTGCTGGCGGCCCTTATGAAAATCCCCTTTCCCATGATGGTGGACCGGTTGGTTATGAGGATACTGCTGCTCCCACCATCTCAATCGACTTCTGGCGTCAAGGTTCGGAAGGAGCAACTGCACAGCGATTGGTCGGTGTTCTTGATGGCCGGGTTGACATCCGGGCTTGTTGTCAGGATACCCAGACCTCAGGCGGGGTAAATAATACCTCCGGGATTTACCGGTTAGTATATCTCATCACTGATACTCTGGGCAATGTGCTCCATTCTGATACCACCATCACCTTTCCTCAGGTCCAGCCACCCAATAATGGTGCTCCGGTCCTCTTAGTCTATGATCGGCATAATTATCGAACCTCAAGCCCATTCTATTACTGGGCAACAAATCCAATCATCAACAATCAGGTTGAAGACCACTACTGGAACACCAAGCAGAAGCTCAACGAGCCCGATACGGTGGATGCGGAGTCAAGATTGGTGTTGACTTTTATTTTTCAGATCAACTATAATTCATTATGTTATTTCAGTTAGAAGCTAAGAGGAGGTTAAGATGAAGAGGTTATTATTGGTAGTGATTGTCGCCGTTATGGCAATTGGCCTTTATGGGCAGGAAGAGGGTTCAATTGAGGATCAAGGGAAGGTGAGGTTAGAGCTTATCTGGGAGAAGGCGTTTGTAGAGCCGATATGGGATTATATAGTTGAGAATAATGAAAAGGGTGAACCTGAACTTAGGTTTGTTGGCTTCCTTGGGGATGATTCGATAAAGACAAACTTCATTACGCATGGTGGTAAGATCGAGAAACAATTAGATCTGAAAACGATCTATGGCGGGAAGATTTTAGTCTCTGCAAATAAGAAATACATTGGAATATCTCAAGTCACGAAGAGGACTTCGGAAGGTATATCAGAGGTGACTTTTTCCCTCTATGATAAAGATGGTAATTTACTATGGTCTAAACAAAAACTTAAAGCCCGTCCAACAAGGGTATTACCTAATAGTCTGATGCTCTCCGGCGAGAGTCCGTGGAGTAGTTGTCTCTGGACATTGCGGGATCAATCCGGCATTAGGAAATGGCTTAAGGTAGGCAAAGAGACTGATTTTGGCACTGGATCGCTCGATATTTCCCAAAACGGTTATATTGTTTTTAATATTATGGACCGTGATGGTGCAGTATTAGTTCTCTATGACAACACCGGGAACGAAGTCTGGCGGAAGCGATTTGATTGGAAATGGACTGGAAAAGTGAACATTTCTAGCACTGGTAAATACATTGCCACCATAGGAGAACCAGATAGAGTCAAACTCTACCTCTTCTCATCGGATGGGGGAAAATTGTGGGAATATCCTTCAGACAATTGTGAATTCATGGCCTTTTCCCCAGATGAAGAATATTTTGTGGGAGGCATTAGGTTAGATAGAATCCAGCTATTTCACTCTAAAACTGGAAGATTACTCTTCAGTTATGAACTTCCAGATCCTAAACGAGTTTTTTCTATTGCTGTGGCTAAAGAAGGTAGTTTTGTCGCCGTAATTGATGGAGTAGGAAGTGAGGTGCCCGGAAATAGAATCTCAACAGTATATCTTTTTAACAAAAGTGGAAATTTGGTCTGGCAACATAAAATTGAGATTCAGCCCGGTCGGACGCCTAATGTTCGATTTACTGACGATGGTAAGTATTTCCTCATCTGTAATAGTAACAAACTTCACTGTTATCGGCTTATGGAGGGTGAATGATGAAAGTCATTTTATTAGCCATTCTAGTATTAATTACAATAAGTCTCCAGGCTTATGACTGGCCGATGAGGCCGTTTAGCAGGCAGCATGGGATCAATGCCACCTTGGGAGAGTATCGAACTGGACATCTCCACACCGGAGTCGATATTGCCCCCTGGGATACAAGTTCCACCGGGCCTTACTGGCTGGTCTATTCTCTGGAAAGTGATACGATGAAACGGTATACTTATCCTCCAGATACTTTTAATAATGGAGTTTATGACAAGGATTCTGTCTTCTGGTATATTCATCTTACCAATCGTATCGCTCATAATTCTTTTGCGACTGCTTTTGTTGACTCTATTGGACGGATTTTCCGGACGGAAGCACATCTTCATTTTACCGAGCGAATCGACGGAGACCTGCGGCTTAATCCGTTAAGGGAGAATGCTCTCACCCCATACGAAGACTCTACCCGTCCCCATATTGATTCGGTCAGGTTCTATCGTCAGGGGCCGGGAGATACTCTGCTCATCGGTCCGCTCAATGGTAAAGTTGATGTCCTGGCGGTGGCTGGTGATACCCGGACTGATTCTACCGGTCATTCGGCTGATGGAAATGTTTCCATTTATCGGGTCGGTTATGAGGTCAGAGATACCTCAGGTAATCTGAAGAAATCATATTGGGAGAAAATAAGATTTGACTCTATTCCTCGTAATGCTGTGCTCAATCTGGTATATGGTTCTGGTTCATCTGAATCCCATTTCCGTTACTGGGTCAGTAATGATCCATTCAATGATACGGTTGCTCATCGCAACTGGTTCTGGAACACGAAGCAGAAGATAAATGAGCCCGATACGGTGGATGCGGAATCCTTAGAGGTGGCGAAGTTTCGGGACTGTTACTACTGGGTGATTGTCAAGGCCTATGATATCAGGGACAATTTTGATGCGGAGACGGTCAAGGTCTGTGTTGATAACTTTGCCCCGAAGGTGCGGGCGACCGATCCGGTCGATGGTGCGATCAATGTTCCGGTTCACAAGAAGGTAACGATCACCTTCAATGAGCGGATGGACTCGACCGTAAATTTGAGGGATGCGATCACCTTCTCGCCCGGGGTTTCCGGTGATTGGGTCTGGCTCGATTCGATAAGATGTCGGTTCACTCCGGATCCGGCGTTTAATACTGGAACGACCTATCAGGTTACCGTATCGACCGAGATGCAGGATAAGTCTGGTCGGAATATGGAGAACCCCTATATCTTCCAGTTTACCACCTCGGATACTGGTGGCGGTGGGAGTCCGGGTATGCCGGTTGGCTATCCCACCCGGTATCAGTGGGAGACGGTGACATCCTGGGATGTCTCGGGAAGCTGGTTTACCAACTATTATTATTTCCAATATCCCAGCTTCGCCTTTCCTTTCTATGGCGATCTTTATTATCTGATTATCTTCAATCGGCGCGGGTCGATCTGGTTTACCACCAATTATGATCTGGCCTATTTTGATCTGCCGACTGCAGGGGGGACCGGTGAGCCGGTCATCGCGGTCTATAACGATTCGCTGCGTCATCTCTTCGGCCACTCCAGTTTTGGTGGTTCCAGGGAGCTTTCCAACCCTGCCCGGGAGGTTGTCAGGTGGCGTTATACCTATTACAGCGATACTACTGAATTCGAGGCGGTGTTATATGAGACCGGAGTAATAAGGTTTGATTATCGGAAGTGTGAGATCAATAGATTCTATATGGATGCCGGCTCTGGTATCAGCAAAGGCGATGGGGTCAACTATTTCAACCTCACCGCAAATTATGGTCCGGTCTATGATTTAGCCCCGGCCTCTTTTATCTTCACCACCGAGCCGCCGCCAGGGAGGGTGCGAGAACTGGCCGCCTATCATGCCAGTCCCAAGGTGGTGCTCACCTGGCGTCCGAACCCGGAGTCAGATCTTAAAGGTTATAATGTTTACCGGAAGGAGCCTGGTGAGGAATTCTATTCAAGGATAAATCCGACGCTGGTCACCGTTACTACTTACACCGATACCAATGTCCAATCGGGTAAGACCTACATCTATGCGGTAACTGCTCTTGATACCTTTGATCTTGAGAGTCCATATTCCGATTCGGTTGTGGTGACTCTTGCCCCGGTCGGGATAAATAATTACTATGCCACCGCCTTCGGCAAAAAACTGGCCAGATCCCCGGATGGTCGACTCCACTTAGTCTTTGCCGATATCGATAAGGTTTTATATCAGTATTCCCGGGATGACGGAGAGACCTGGTCAGAACCGGATACGATCGGTTGTGGTAAATTTCCGACCATTGTTGTCGGATCGGATGGCAATCCAGCCGTCATCTATGGTCGTTGGGTTTCTGATCCCTCCGATACCCTGAAGGGCTGGCAGAAGCTCTATCTTACCCGTTACTCCGGCCTGATCTGGACCGAGCCGAAGGAGCTCTTCTCCACCGATCGGATCTCAAGGCCGGTTGAGATCTTAAAGGTTCCCAAGCCTTTTGCGGGTATTGATTCCGGTGATACCATCTCAGTGGTTTTCATGGCCCATTACCGGGACAACCTCTTCGCCAGTTATTTCGGCCGGTTTTATGCAGGCTGGCCAGCATTCTTCTATCTCGACACGCTCCTGACTCAGGAACATCCTGAAAGCCCCTGCCATGCCTTAGCGGTAGATGATTCCGGGGTTGTCCATATCGTCTATGAGCGATGGGGGGTGGGGGCGAGTAAAGCTTACTATCGTTATTATGATGGTAATCTATCCAGTCCTGAGATGGTCTGCTCATCAGCGGTCTATCCCTATCTCGATTATGGACATACCCCGAATAACCTCCTCCTGGTCTGGAATGAGTATATTCCGGATATGAAACAGTCGATCCGATTCCGCCAGAAGGAGATTCCTCATCCCTGGCAGGATACGATGACCGTCTATGGCCCTTATCCCTGGCCACCATACTCATATCCGGTCATCTCCTCCTGGTACTGTGTCTGGGCCGATTCTAACATCTACTTCTCAAGATTCAATGGCTCCTACTGGGAGCCGAGGGATACGATCGCCACCAGTGCTGAGGCGAGATTCCCCCAGGTATTATTCTATCAGGACAATCAGGATACCTTCCTCTTTGTCGCCTATACCGAGGGTAAGAAACCCCCTTATACCATCCGTTTCCGCCGGCGGGAGGTACCCGGTGTCCCGAAGATCTATGCCGATCTCGGTCGAAAGGAAAAATCGCCCTATTGCATCAGGAGAAAGGGTTACCGAAGTTATGGGGCTGAGCCTTTTAAGAATGTCGACTGGGACCGGTTCCGGCTCCGATACAAATTTCCGCTCGATCCAGATAAGGGCTACCGGATGGAAGTGGTCTATTACTTTGAGGCCGAAAGGTTTGATGCTGTGGATGTAGGTGATAGGGCTGAAGTACTGAATATGGATCTTCAGCGTTTTGTTGAGCGGGAAATGAAGAGAGATCCGGAGTTTAAAAGGGCGATCATGGCTCCGGATGGTTTCCGCTTCATTGTTCCACTGCTGGTGGTTGATTGCCTGCCACTAAACATCTGTCTGGTTCGAGCCGGGATCGCAAAGCGGGTTGTAATTGATATTCCTGAGTGCCTCTATCAGGATGGTGAGATCGTGGTTGACATCTGGCGGATCCTTGGGAGGCTGGTAACCTGTGGTGAGATCAAGATTTATGAGTTTGAGGAAAAGGGTCATGGTCGTGGAGGTCCAGCGACAGCGGAATCCGCTTCTTCACCAGCCCATCATTTTGGATTAGGTGTGAGACCGAATCCGGTCCTGAGACGGATGCGGGTGAGTTATTCTCTGGCCCGGGATGGAGATGTGAGGATTCGGCTTTATGATGTTGTCGGGAGATTAGTCAAGACACTGGTTGCTGGTTTTCATCGGGCGGGTCGATATCACAAGACCGTCTCCGGTCTGAAAGGCGGAGTCTACTTCGTTCGGATGGAGGCAGAAGGGTTTACCAGGACGGAAAAGGTTGTCGTTTTGAGGGATTAAAATTTTAAAAACTTCGAATTCCACAATTTCGAAAAAGTGAAAAATAGGAAAGGAGACGAAACTCAATGACCCAAAACAAACCAGAATGTCTTCCATCCCCCATCTGAATGAACTGTTTCCCAGCTGTAATCATCCCGACCGATAAAAGCAGAGAGGGCCCGGTTGACAGGGGGGGTAGATTATGGATAATTGGGCATGAATCGTGAGGAGGCCCTCAGACTGATTAAGGAGAAGGTCCACAAGGAGAACCTGATCAAACATATGATTGCGGTTGAGGCCTGTATGAGGAGGCTGGCAGCCCACTTCGGCGCTGATGAGGAGAAGTGGGGACTTGCCGGACTCATCCATGATCTCGATTATGAGGAGACCAAGGACGATCCGTCCCGCCATGGTCTGGTCACCGGCGAGATCTTAAGAGGGCTCGGGGTCGATCCCGAGATCATCTATGCGATCGAGGCCCATCCCGGTCATAAGCGTCCCAGATCAAAACTGGACTGGGCCCTATTCTCGGTTGACCCAACCACCGGTCTGATCGTTGCCTCAGCCCTGATGCATCCCAGCAAGGACCTCGGTCAGGTCGACACCGACTTTGTGATGCGCAGATTTAAGGAGAAGCGTTTTGCCATGGGGGCAAATCGGGAGCAGATCAAGGCCTGCTCCATGCTCGGACTGAAGATCAATGACTTCATCACCCTCTGTCTGGAAGGGATGAGAAAGGTTGCCGATGAACTCGGACTGGGGGGAGAGTGATCTCCTTCCAGGATGTGATCATGAAGCTCCAGCGGTTCTGGGCCGATCAGGGCTGTCTCATCTATCAGCCTTACAACTCCGAGGTCGGGGCCGGAACCTTCAATCCCGCCACCTTCATTATGGTGCTCAAGCGATCCCCCTGGCATGTTGCCTATGTTGAGGTGACCAAACGACCCCGGGATGGCCGTTATGGTGAGAATCCCAACCGGACCCAGCAGTATTATCAGTTCCAGGTGATCATGAAACCATCGCCCGATGATATCCTCGACCGCTATCTCAGGAGTCTCCAGTATCTTGGTATCGAGCTCGACCGCCACGAGATCAAGCTGGTTGAGGATGACTGGGAATCACCGACCCTGGGCGCCTGGGGTCGGGGCTGGGAGGTCTGGCTCGATGGGATTGAGATCACCCAGTTCACCTATTTTCAACAGATCGGCGGTTTTGATCTGAAGGAGATCCCGGTCGAGATCACCTACGGGTTGGAGCGGATCACCGTCTATCTCCAGGACCGACCATCGATCTTCGATATCGACTGGGATGGGACCCACTCCTGGGGTGAGATCTTCCATGAGAATGAGGTCCAGTTCTCCCGCTACAATTTTGAGGAGGCATCGATCCCTCTCCATAAGCGACTGTTTGATGAGTATGAGCAAGAGGCCTACCGGCTGCTCGATCAGGACCTGATCCTGCCCAGCTACGACCTCTGTATCAAATGTTCCCACCTTTTCAATCTCCTTGAGGCCCGGGGTGCGATCAGTGTCTCGGAGCGGGCCAACTATATCGGGAGGGTCAGGAGGCTGGCCCGGTCCATCGCCCGGAAGGTGATCGGTGGCAAATCTTTTGATTGAGATCGGCTGCGAGCCGATCCCGGCCCGATTTGTCCGTGATGCTGCTGAAGGGCTTAAAAAGGGTCTGGAGAGGATTCTGGAGGAGAGCCGGCTCGACCATGACGGCTTTCACCTCTACTATACCCCGAGACGTCTGGCGGTTCTGATCACCGGTCTACCCCGAAGACAGCGGGACCATAAGGTCAAGATCCAGGGCCCACCGGAGAAGGTTGCCTTTGAGGATGGGAGACCGACCAGGCTCCTGCTCGGTTTTCTTAGGAGCAAAAAGGCCGGGCTCGAGGATGTTGTTGTCGAAACGACCGAGAAGGGGAGATATGTCCAGGTCCTGGTAACCAGGAAAGGGAAGCCGGTGCCCGAGCTCATCGGTGACTCCTTAGCCGAAATCCTGGCCCAGATCGAGTTTCCCAAGCCGATGGTCTGGGACGAGACCGGTTTCCGATTCATCCGGCCGATAAGGTGGCTCGTCTTCCTGTTCGGGGCCAAACGGATTCCGATCCGGCTTGCCGGTATTACCGCCACCAATCGATCCCGGGGCCGGCTCACCGACCCAGGGTGGTTGATCATCCGCCGACCCGAGGAGTATGAATCGGTGATGAGAAAGGCGGGGATCATTGTCGATCCCGGAAAGAGGATGGACCGGATCGAGCGGTTGATCAACTCCTCGGCCCGTCGGCTCGGTGCCCGACCCATTATCGATCCCGAACACCTGGTCGAACTCACCGGGATGGTGGAGTCACCCCTGATCGGGGTGGGAAGTTTCGATCGAGAATACCTGAAACTGCCCGAGCCGATCCTGATCCGGATCATCCGGGATCTCATGCATGCGATCCCGCTTAAGCAGAAAGGCCGGCTCTACCACCACTATCTCATCCCCCTCGATGCCGATCGGAAGGCGAGAAAGAATGCGGTCTCCGGTTATGATCGGGTGCTGGAGGCCCGGCTGGCCGATGCCCGCTTCTATTATGAGCAGGATCTCAAGACCGGTCTGGAGGCGATGGTCCGGGCTGAGGGGTCGGTCACCTGGCTGGAGGGGAAAGGGACGCTCCGGGAGAAGACCGATCGGTTAGAGCGGATCACCGCCTGGCTGGCCAGGAAGGTTGGGGCTGATCCCGGGGTTGCCCTCCGGGCTGCCCATCTGGCCAAGGCCGACCTCCTCTCGGCCCTGATCCGGGAGAAGGACTTCACCCCCCTGGAGGGGATTGCTGGCTCCTTCTATGCCCGTGCCGAGGGTGAGGAGAAGGAGGTCTGGCAGGCGATCGGAGAGCAGTATCGGCCGAGATTTGCCGGTGATCAGATCCCGAGGACGACCACCGGTGCCCTGCTCAGCATCGCTGATAAACTGGACAATATCCATGCCGGCTTCGCCATCGGCAGGATCCCTTCCGGTTCCTTAGACCCCTTGGGCCTGAGACGTCAGGCCTATGGGATCATTCAGATCATGGTCGAGCATCGGTTCTCGATCCCGATCACCGAGCTCATCGGCCATCTCCTCTCCTACTATCCTGAGCTGAGTGAGAGGATGGATGAGCTGAAGGGTTTCTTCTCCGAACGGCTCAACCGGTATCTGATCGATCGGGGACTCCCTTACGATCTGGTTGCCGCTGTTCTTGATGTGTGTGATGACCCCTTCGATGCCTGGCTCAGGGTGAGGAGTCTCGTGGAATTCCGACGCCGGCCAGAGTTTGAAACCCTGGTGATCGGCCAGAAACGGCTGGCCAATATCCTTAAGGGGGTGGAGACGATCGGAAAGGTCGAACCGGCACGGTTTGAGAGTGATGCCGAGACCAGGCTCTTCCAGCTTGCCCGGAAGACGGAAGCAAAGATCGATAAGCTGTGGCCATCCCGGAACTACAGCGGGATCCTGAACCTCCTCCTCTCGATGCGAAAGACGATCGACCGCTTCTTCGATCAGGTCTTGGTTATGCATGAGGATGAGAAGTTGAGGGCGAACCGGATCGCCTTGGTCGCCTATGTCCGGGACCTCTTCCACCGTTTCGCCAACTTCTCACTGATTGTCTTAGAAAAAGATGCTCAAGGATAGTTATTGCGGAAATCTCAGCCCGGCCGATTGTGGCCGTAAGGTGAGACTGGGGGGATGGGTGAAGCGGATCCGCCATCTCGGCGGGCTCGTCTTCATCGATCTCAGGGACTCGACCGGTGTCATCCAGGTTGTGGCCGATCCCGGGATCGTCCCCGACCTCTCCCATGAGGATGTTATTCTGGTGAGGGGAGAGGTGGCGAGGAGGCCGGAGGGGATGGTCAACCCCAGGATGAAGACCGGAGCGATTGAGGTGAAGGCGGAGGGGATCGAGCTCATCAACAGGTGTCGGACCCTGCCCTTCATGATCGAGGAAGAGGTGAAGGCATCTGAGGAGCTCAGGCTCCGTTATCGCTATCTCGACCTGAGGCGGGAGCGGCTGGCCAGCAATATCCGGCTCCGCCACCGTTTTGTCACCGCAGTCCGAAAATTCCTCAATCAGCAGGGCTTTATCGAGATCGAGACCCCGATTCTGGCCCGTTCGACTCCGGAGGGGGCGCGGGACTATCTGGTTCCGGCCCGACGCCATCCGGGCAAGTTCTACTCCCTGCCCCAGTCACCCCAGCTTTATAAGCAGATCCTCATGGTGGCCGGATTTGAGCGGTACTATCAACTGCCGAGATGCCTCCGGGATGAGGATCTGAGGGCGGATCGCCAGCCCGAATTTACCCAGATCGATATCGAGATGGCCTTTGTTGAGGTCGATGATATTATCGATCTGACCGAGAGGCTACTTGCGGCCGGTTTTAAGGAGACGATCGGGGTGGATCTGAACCCTCCCTTTGTAAGGTTCACCTATGATGAGGCGATGGCAAGGTTTGGCACCGACCGGCCCGATCTCAGGATCGAGGAGGAGATTGAGGATCTGAGGACCTTCTTCCTCGATTCCGATCATCCGGTTCTGGTCCGGGCGAGGGGTGAAGGGCTCGATGTGCGGGGACTCAGGTTAAAGACCCCGCTCTCCCGGTCGAAGCTGGATCGGCTGGCCCAGCCCCTCAAGTCGAAAGGGATCTCCCTCCTCTGGCGGCGCGGGGAGAAGGGGACACTGCCGGAGGTTCCAGAATTGAGGCCGAAGCCGGATGAGACGATCATCGTCCTGGTTGGTCCCGATGTCCTTCCCCATCTCGGTGCGATCCGGGTCGAGTATGGCCAGAAACGGGAGGGCTTCTTCCCCTGCTGGGTTACCGATTTCCCCATCTTTGAAAGGGATGATAAGGGAGAGCTCACCCCGAAACATCATATCTTCTCGATGCCCACGGAGGCGACGATGGAGTATCTCGATTCCGATCCGCTCCAGCTTCGGGGCAAGATCTATGATATTGTTATCAATGGTTATGAGTGTGGGGGAGGGAGTATCCGTAATCACGATCGGAAGCTTCAGGAGAGACTCTTCGCCCTGATCGGTCTCACCGGCGATAGGTTGAATCGATCCTTCGGATTTCTGCTTCAGGCACTCGAGTATGGTGCCCCACCCCACGGCGGTATCGCTCTCGGCCTCGATCGGCTGGTTGCGCTTCTGGCCGGTTCAGATCGGATCCGTGATGTGATCCCATTCCCCAAGACGACGATGGCCCAGGGTCTGATGGAGGGATCCCCTTCCGAGGTCGATCCCCAGCAGCTTAAAGAGCTGAAGATCAGAGTGGAAGATGAGGATTAAGCTGATCGCACCCGCCCTGGCCCGGGAGAAGGCAAAGAGGCTGGAGGGGGCCGCATTTCAGCTCCCTCCCTTGGCCCTGCCCGTCATTGCCGGTCTCACCCCGCCCCATCATGAGATCGAGCTCCTCGATGAGAATATTGAGAAGATCGACTTCAACTCCCCGGCCGATCTGGTCGGGATCACATCAATGACCTCAACCGCACCGAGGGCCTATGAGATTGCCGACCGGTTCCGGAAGCTCGGGGCTAAGGTGGTGATGGGGGGGATGCATGCCTCGGCCCTGCCCGAGGAAGCGCTCCAGCACGCCGATAGCGTTGTCATCGGTGAGGCCGAAGGGGTATGGCCGAGACTCCTCTCCGATCTGGAGAGGGGAGAATTGAAGCCGATCTACAAGAATGAGCAGTTCCCGGAGCTCAAGGGCCTGCCCCGACCGAGATATGATCTGCTCAACTCCCGACGCTACACCCTCACCTCGGTCACCCATGTTAGCCGGGGCTGTCCCAACGCCTGCAGCTTCTGCACGGTGACGAGGTTCTTCGGTCGGAGATACCGATTCCGACCGATCGAGGATGTGATTCGGGAGGTGAGGGGGTTTAAGAGCAGGTTTGTCGGCTTCTTCGATGACAACATTGCCGGAAGCCCCCCTTATGCCGAATCTCTGTTCGATGCCCTGAAACGGGAGCGGATCATGTGGGCATCCCAGGCCTCGGTAGCGATCACCAAGAATCGGAGGTTGTTAAAGAAGGCAGCCGAGAGCGGGTGTAAGGGCCTCTTCATCGGGTTCGAATCGATCCATGAAGAGGGGATTGAGGAGATCCACAAACCGGTGAATCGGAAGAAGGACTTTTATGAAACGATCAAGATCCTCCACGATCACGGGATCGTTGTGATGGGCTCTTTCATCTTTGGCCTCGATACCGATCCACCCGATATCTGCGAACGGACCCTCGATTTTGTGATGGAGAGCAATATCGATCTGGTCCAGTTCTGTATCCTCACCCCTTTCCCCGGGACCCCGCTCTATGAGAAGTTAAAGAAAGAGGGGAGGATCCTCCACCACGACTGGTCAAAGTATGACATCGGAAATACCGTCTTCCGGCCGAAGAATTTTGATCCCGATGAGCTGAAGGAGAAGGTCGACTGGATGTGGCGGGAGTTCTACTCCGGTCGGAAGATCATGACCCGGATCCTTAAGCTGGGTAAGCGGTTCCTCTTCTTCGCCATCCCGATGCTCTTTCTCAACTACGCCTTCAAGCGGATGGTGACCTTGACCCAGCGCTAATCCTCTTTCAGCTTCTCCTCTGCCTCTTCCGGTGTAATCCGACCGGCCTCAAGATCCCTGAGCACCTCAACCTTTACCTTCCTCCTTCTACTCCGCTTGAGAAGGGAAAGGAGACCGATCACGATCAGGATGACCGGCCAGTCCCGGGCGAAGCTGATCAGATGGTAGTTGTTGAGCCAGAAGAATAGACCGAGGAAGATGAGGAAGATAATTGTTGTGGTCTTCATCGCCAGAACCACTCCTTCCTCTTATGGATCAGATAGATACCATAGATCCCGATCAGGATCAAGAGGATCGGCCAGTCCCGTGAGAAACGGAAGAATTTGACCAGACCATAATTTGATGCCCAGATCCAGGCTCCGATAATGATGAGGATGATTGGTCCAAAGATGCCGCAGCCCATCTCACCTCCTCTTGAGAATTACCTTCCCCCCTTTACCTTCGATCCTTAGCTGATGTGTCCCTTTTCCAAGTCTCCCCCGGAAGGAGTTCCTTTTCTCCTCCAGGACTTCCAGGCCCGCCTCGTTCTTAATCCTTCCCCCTTTTTTCAACCTCACCTCGACCTCAATATCTTCATCTGGAAGGCCGATCACCATCTCGCCGAATACCGCCTTGATCTTCCCATCCTCCAGATGCTTAAGATCGAGATCGAGATCGCCGAAGACCCCACCGATCTCTATCCTGCCGGCGAACTCTCTGATCATCAGATCGCCAGCCGCAACCTTGAGCTGTAGTTCACCCTCAAGATCACTGATCTCGACATCGCCTGAGGCCGAAGAGAGCGAGAGATCGATCCGATGGGGGAGGACCGCCTTGAGATCACCGCTCAGGGCCTTCACCCGGATTCGATTATGATCCTCCTTGGTGAAGAGGAGGCCGCCACCGGTGAGGGTGATCTGATCGGTGTCACGACCTTCGATCGAGATGTCGCCACTCATCCCCTTGATATCGATGCTCCTCTTGGCTGGAAAGCGGAGGATCTTCTTCCCGGTCGCAATCTTACCGACATCCTCCATCTCTTCGATGAAGGTGAAGATCCCTTTATCCCTCCTCCGACCCGGTTCCAGGGCCTCGATCAATCGGGCCGCATCCTCCGGGGTGATCTTTTTCTCGGCCACCATCCTTAAGATCCGCTTCAGCTCATCATTCATCTCCGCCTCCTCTTTCTCAAAAGCTCAACCGCCTGGTCCACTGAGATCTTCCCTTTCTCTAAGGCATCGAGGATATCCTCCTTCTCCTCTACAGTGGTAAGATTGAGGGCTTTGAGGATCTCCTCGAACTCCCGTTTGATCTTGGGATAGGAGATGGATAGGACCTGTCCCACTTTGGAGATATTCCCTTCACATCTCAGGAAGACCTTCAAGAATTCGATCTGCCCCTTATCCAGCCGACAGAAGGGACAGCCCCCAAACTCACCCGAGATCCGGATGCCACAGTCCGGACATCGGAGCTCGACCACCTTCATCTCAGCACCACAGCGGGGACAATTTAGGATAATCATACAAAATTTTATATTAGCTGTTAAAATTGTCAATAGAAATATTAAATTTTTTAATAATCCTCGTATTGTGTCAGGGGAATACGGAAAAAATTTTTTCTCAAAAAAATATTGCCAGATCGACTTAGGTCGTTAAAATTGGGTGAATATGAGGACAGAGCGATATCGGATCATTGAGGAGATCGGAGAAGGCTATTATGCCAAGGTCTATCGGGCCTGGGATCGCCAGCGTGGGACCGAGGTGGCGATAAAGTATGCCAAGCCCTTTGAGGATGCCCAGATGAAGATTCATCACGAGTTTACCGTCCTCTCTAAGTTCAATCATCCCAATATCCTCAAGGTCTTCGATTTTGACGGCTGGGGAAAGAAGCCTTATTTTACCTCGGAGTATGTGCCCGGGAAGCCGATCACCGAGTATTTCACCACCCACCCGCTTTCGGAATTACCCAATGTGATGAATCAGCTCCTTGCTGCTCTGGCCACCATCCATTCTCATGGTTATCTCCACCTCGATCTTAAGCCGGACAATATCCTGATCATCCCCAAACAGAATATGGTCAAGGTCCTCGACCTCGGCTTTGCTGAGCTCCTTTCGGAAAAGACTACACCCGTTGGCACCCTGGGCTATCTTGCTCCAGAGTTCCTCTCCCGTGCCGCCATCGACTATCGGGCCGATCTCTATTCGATCGGCGTTCTCCTGTATTATATTTATACCGGTCGTCCACCATTCGATCTTAAGAGTCCGATCTCAACCCTGAAGGATCAGCTTTCCGGAAATATACCGGAGCCGATCGAGATCAATCCCAAGGTCCGGCCTCGGATCAATAATTTGATCATGCGCCTCCTCTCACCAGATCCGATGTCTCGACCATCGACCTGTCATGAGCTTCTGGCTGAATTTGAGGCGACCTTCCGGCGGGTGAGGAAGAAAAAGAAAAAAAGGGTTTTCCTTCCCGAGCTGAGCGGGATCCTTTTTGCTCCGGGTATCCTGGGGAGGGATGAGGAGATTGAGGACTTTAAGGGTATTCTTCCCCTCAAAGGGAGGACGATCTATGTTCTGAAGGGAGAATCTGGTTTTGGGAAGACCACCCTGATTAACAATTTTGGTTTTAAGGTGCAGTTAGAACGTATCGATACGATAAAATATCTCCCCTCCAGTGGTCGTCCTTCATTGATCCAGTCACTACTTGAACACTTAAGTCTGGATATAAAAGGTTGTAGGATTGAGGACCGCGATCTTATCTATGAGCGGATCTTCCGGAAGATAAGGGAGAATCTACCTTTTGCAATAGTCATCGATGATGCCCATTCTCTTTCCGATTCAGATCTTGAGCTCATCCGCTATATCGTCTTCGGATTTAATGAGGATGATAGGTTTCTGCTCTTGATTGCGGGTGAGTCCGGAGAGTGGGAGGAGATGCTGGCTGCAATTGATGATATCCACCTCCATGAATTAAAACCCTTCGATCGCAATCTGATTGAGGAGTTACTAACCCGTATCTTCGGGGTTGTGATTAATCCCCACTGGCTTTCTAATTGGCTCTATCAGAAGACCGGTGGCCGTCCCCAGGCAATTCTTGACATCATCAATCTCGCCTTCCGGATTGGAGCGATGAAGTATGTCCGGGGCGGCTGGGAGTATGATCCGGTCCGACTGGAAGCCCTTGAGACCCCGGATAGCCTTATCGAGCCGACTATCGATTCCCTCTCAGATGAGATGAGGTTTGCGGTTGAGGCCTTGATGGTCTCCCGCACACCGGTTCCTATCACCGCACTTTATCTTGCCCTGAGGGGTGAGAAGGTCGACATCGCTCGCGAGTTCCGTAGGCTGTGGTTCATTGAAGAGGTTAACACCCCTACTGGTAGTGCTTTCCGGATTCGAGGCGAGGGTTTGCGTCAACAGCTTGTCGATGGACTGGCCAAGAAGAAGAGATCCGACACCGCGGCAGCGCTACTTAAGGCGATGGAGAAGATATCGGGGGGTGACGGTCGAGATTATATCTACGCCCTTGCCGATCTCTCGATCGAGGCGAATCTCTTAAGAAAGATCCGGCTCTACTGCCGGAAGGCAGCTGAGACCGCCTATAAGAACTTCCTCTTCAGCCGTGCCCTCCATTATTTTAATGTCTTAAAGAGAGCGGGTGAGGTCGATGTTGATGAGTACATCGGTGACTGTTACTGGATGCTGGGGAATCTCACCGAGGCCCTTAATAGCTATAATCGGGTTAGAGAATCGACCGAACTTCTGGTCAAGAAGTCACGGGTACTGAGAAATCTGAAGAATTATCAGGAGGCACTCCTTCTCCTCACCAAGGTAAAGGCTGCCGATCCCAGGATTCTGGTCGAGCGGGGCGCCGCCCTGATCGGATTGGAACGAATTGATGAGGCGAAGCGGACCCTCAATCGGGCATTGGAGCTGGCCAGAAAGAGACGCAACCGTGGGATCGAGTTTAAGGCCCGCTATTACCTCTGCGACCTCTACTATCGGGGGAAAAGGTATGATGAGGCATTGAAGATGGCCCGGGAGGTGGTGAATCTGGCCCGGGCACTTGATCCCGAGGATCTCGCCACTTCCCTCATCCTCATGGCGAATATCCTGGAAGTGAAAGGGGATAGGGATGGATTTCTCACCACCCTTAATGAAGCGGAAAGGATTATCGATGAGAACGGTCTGCTACGACTCAAGCGCTACATTGTCGAGTGGCGGATGACGATCAGCCATAATAGCGGTGATCTGATTGGTGCCAGCCGATATGCTCGGGAGTTCTTGACCGTGATGGAGCGGGTAGGGGAGTATACCGGTATCGTCCGGGGCCTGATTATGGAGGGGGTAATCGCTACCTATTTACTCAATATCGATCATGCCCGCAGGCAGTTTCAGCGTGCCCTCCGGTTGGCCGGAGAGAACAAAGCCCTGCGGGCGAACTGTCTACATAATCTGGCTTGGCTCTATTGTTCAATATTCGATTTTTCCAGAGCAGAAGATTATCTAAATAATGCCCTTAATCTCCATTTGGAACTGGAAGATAATGATTTTGTCCTCTCATCTCAAGCAATGAAAGCAAGGATTTATATCCGACAGAAAATGCTGAACCAAGCTGGTGAGATTTTGAAGAAGATTACTGTGGATAAGCCAGTGCTTCGTATGGTGAGTCTTTATTACAACATCGAGCGAAAGAATCTTAAAGCAGCATCTGCAACACTTGAGCATATGAGAAAGATTAAACTCGACTTCTCCGATGCCATTGAGCTGAGGATCCTCTCCGCTCGCCTCCAGGCCAGGAAGGGGAATGTTGAGGAGGCAATTGAAACGCTCAAGAGATTGATTGAGGAGCTCGGCCAGACCAACAATTATCTCTGCTATCTCCATTCTCTGCTCGCCCTCGCCGATGTGATAATTGAGAATAATGCCTATGGTCATCTCGATCTCTTTAAGAATGCCCTGAGCCGGATCGAGTCCTTGATCAGAGGGAAGGGTCTGGAGTTTATTGAGAGGAGAGTAAAGGTTTTGAGGGAGGAGGCATTCGATCGGCTTATGGTCAAGGGGGTAGAGCCCGGTGTCACCAAAATCCTGAGGAAACTCGCTGATGCGGTTAATCTCTATATGGGCGATGAAGGGATATTCGACGAGATTCTTGATATTCTGATTGCCGCGACGAGGGCCGAGCGGGGAATCATATTCATTAAAGGGGAAGGCGGTTTGAAGATAGCGGCGGGGAGGGGGGTTGATCGGCAGACGATC
>Ga0180300_10000250_pt1 | contig 22732 bp, 19 predicted proteins | sample GuaBasSediGuay15_FD_121798 | JGI IMG/M metagenome (GOLD analysis project Ga0180300, IMG submission 121798) | Subseafloor sediment microbial communities from Guaymas Basin, Gulf of California, Mexico - Guay15, Core 4569-2, 21-24 cm | ecosystem: Environmental > Aquatic > Marine > Hydrothermal...
CGCGTTGGGAGGCATCCCGGGAGAGCCAGGTGCCACGCTCGCTGCCAGCGGCTCGTTGTGGCGTTAGTCTCTCGCGGGCTTGCCGGTGCCACGCTATCACGTTTCCCCTCTCCGTGATGTAACTAGTCCTTAACTTCCTGGGCACACTTCTTAACCCCGGCGTAACCACGTGTGGGTTAGACTGGTATTACAGCTCGTGCACACTCGCAATGTACTATCGTGCACTCAACCCCGGGGGTGGGGGCTAGCCATCGGGGGTGCCAGTCTTATGCGGCACCCCGACAAGTGACAAGTAGGAGGATGAAGAGGAACATGAACAACAGGTTCGAGAGACTGCTGACACCGGGAACGATCGGCAAGTTGCACATCAAGAACAGGATCGTCATGCCGCCGATGGTCAGAAACTACGCCACCCCTGACGGGTTGGTGAGTAAGCGCCTCGTCGACCACTACGCCACCATAGCCAGGGGCGGCGTCGGCCTAGTCATAGTCGAGGCCACCAACATCACGCCTCAAGGAAAGGGGTTCTACCAGCAGCTGGGGATATGCACCGACGGCTCGATTACAGGGCTCAGCTTTCTGGCCGAGTCCATCAAAGAATGGGGTGCAAAGGTGGCCATACAGATTCATCACGCAGGCAGGCAGACGACGTCGTCGGTCACTGGCACGGAAGTGGTGGCGCCTTCGGCAATACCCTGCCCCGTGCAGATGGAGGTACCCAGGGAGCTGACTACCAGGGAGGTGGCCGACCTGGTGGAGGCGCACGTTCGCGCTGTGACCAGGGCCAGGGCGGCGGGTTTCGACGCGGTGGAGATCCACGGTGCTCACGGGTATATCGTGAACCAGTTCCTGTCACCGGTGACCAACCGCAGGACGGACAAGTACGGGGGCGACCTGGAGGAAAGGATGGCCTTCGCCCTGGAGATCATCGAAAGGGTGAAAGAGGAGACTGGCGCCGATTTCCCGCTCATATTCAGAATGAACGGGGACGACTTCGTAGAGGACGGCCTCACCATAGAAGATGCCAGGAAGATCGCTGAGAGGCTGGTAGCAGCCGGGGTAGACGCCCTGCACGTGACCGGCGGGATGTACGAGACAATACTCAACCCGCGCTGCACCAGCGCCTTCGGTCTGTCATCGATGTATGTGCCCGGCGGCGCTCTGGTAGGTCTGGCCGAGGAGATCAAGAAGGTGGTCAGCGTGCCTGTGATCACAGTCGGGGGCATCTCACCGGAAATGGGGGAGGAAATCCTCCGGCATGGAAGAGCGGACTTCATCGCCATCGGGAGGGGCCTGCTGGTCGACCCGCAGTTGCCAAACAAGCTGGCACGGGGCGAGGTGGAAGACATCCGCCGGTGTATCAGGTGCAACGAGGGATGCATCGGCAGGCTTTTCGACCAGAAAGAAGTGCGCTGCGCCGTCAATGCCGAGGTCGGCTACGAAGGGGATCGTCTTATCCCGGCCCATCGGCCAAAGAGGGTGCTTGTTATTGGCGGCGGAGTGGCCGGTATGGAAGCCGCCAGGGTGGCGGCCACCAGGGGGCACCAGGTCACTCTGTGGGAGAAGAGCGACCAGTTGGGCGGTCATCTGGTGGAGTCATCGGTGCCGGAGTTCAAGGCTGACATCAGGCCGTATAGGGACTGGCTGGCGTCGCAGGTACGCAAGCTGGGCGTGCAGGTGGAGATGGGCAGAGAAGCCACTGCTGGGTCGGTCCAGGAGGCCAGTCCGGATGCGGTGGTCGTGGCCACGGGCTCCTGCTGCCTGATGGCGGAGGTAGCGGGGTTGGACAAACCTCACGTGGCCACCGCTATGGACGTCTTGCTCGGCAAGACTAAAGTGGGGGACCGGGTCATTGTAGTCGGCGGCGGCCTGATTGGCTCGGAGACCGCTGCGTACCTGGCCCAGCAGGGAAAGAAGGTCACCATCGTGGAGATGCTGCCGGAGATAGCGGCGGATGTGACGCTGATGAGCAAGGGAGCGCTGATGACGCTGCTGGCCGAGAACCAGGTGGAGATGCTGACCGACCTGAAGATCTCGGAGGTGACCGACACGGGGGTCCTGGCTGTCGACAAAGAGCACAACATCCGCTCCTTAGAGGCAGATAGCGTGGTGCTCGCCTGGGGCCTGAGCCCAGTGACGGCGCTGTATGAAGATCCCAAAGGCAAGGTGCCCGAGCTGTACATGGTGGGTGACTGCGTTGAGCCGCGCAAGATAGGAGAGGCCACCCGCGATGGATACAGAGTGGGGACAGTGATCTGATCCCGCAGGACCAGGGCATAGCATCAGGCTCAAGAACGGGAGATTAGTGGTTCTTGGGTGACCGCATGCAGGTATCGTTAACAGGGCTAAGCATGCCCGGAAGGTCACTGGTTTGGAGGAAGTGGAGGACCTCATGGGTGGGTTTCATGTCACCGGGCCTCTTTGCAAGGCCGTCATTCTTCCCGCTATCAAGGAGATGAAGCGGACCAACCTCGGATCCGGCGTAGGTATCGCTTCGCTCGGCCCACCCCAGCGGCTACCGTGGGCGGGGTGGCTTTAGTCTCCTTCGGCGGCGCTCACCCGCTTCTTCAAACCCTCGTAGGCCCGCCTGACCTCGTCGACGGACGCCTCGTTTTCCAGCGTGGTAAGGTCGCCCACGCTCTGGCCGACGGCTAGCGCCTTGAGCACGCGTCGCATGATCTTGCCGCTTCTTGTCTTGGGGAGGGAGTCTACGAAGTATACCTCGTCGGGGGTGGCGACGGGGCCGATAGCCTGGCGCATGTGCCGTACCAGTTCCTTTCTCAAGGTAGCGGATGGCTTGACATCCTCCTTGAGGGTGACGAACAGGACGATCCCCTCGCCTTTCACCTCGTCGGCCTTGCCTACCACGGCGGCCTCGCTGACTGCCGGGTGGGCAACGGCGGCGTCCTCAAGCTCGGCGGTCCCGATCCGGTGTCCCGCCACCTTGAGCACCTCGTCCGCCCGACCCAGCAGCCACAGATAGCCGTCCTCGTCCTTCATGGCGAAGTCGCCGGTGTAGTAAGAGCCAGGAAAGCGTGTCCAGTAGGTCTCCTTGTAGCGCTGGGGGTCACCGTAGATGTCCAGCAGCATCCCTGGCCAGGGCCTCCTTATGATCAGGTATCCGGTCTCCCCCGGGCGCGTCTCTTGCCCGCTGGCATCCACCACGGCGGCATCGACACCGGGGAGAGGGAAGGTGGCCGAGCCGGGCTTAAGTGGCACGGGCTCGATACCGGGTGTCGGAGAGATCATGATACCGCCTGTTTCCGTCTGCCACCAGGTGTCAACGATGGGGCACCTTTCGCCCCCGATGTACTTGTAGTACCACTGCCACGCCTCGGGGTTTATCGGTTCGCCGACGCTGCCGAGAAGCTCCAGGCTGGACAGGTCATGTTTCAGCGGCCCTTCCTCACCATGACGCACGAACATACGCACCGCCGTCGGAGAGGTATAGAAGATACGGACGCCGTACTTCGCGATGATGTCCCACCATCGGTCAACGGTGGGATAATCAGGCGCACCTTCGTACAGCACAATGGCGGCAGCGTGAGAAAGAGGGGCATAGACTATGGAGCTGTGGCCGGTAACCCAGCCCACGTCAGCGGTGCACCAGTATACCGATTCCTCCCGGATGTCGAAGACCCACTGATAGGCCGAGTGGTTGAACACCAGATAGCCACCCGTGCTGTGCACCACCCCTTTTGGCTTACCCGTGGTGCCGGAGGTGTAGAGGACGTACAGGGGGTGAGTGGACTCTACCGCTTCGCAATCGATGAACTTGCCTGCGCCTTCCAGCAGGGACGGCAACCAGATGTCCCTGTCTTCCTTCATGGGCACCGGCTCTCCTGTGCGCCTGGCCACGATGATGTTCTGCACCGAGGGGCACCGCACTGCTGCCTCGTCGGTTATCTCCTTCAGAGGTATGATCTTACCCCGGCGGTACCCTCCGTCAGCCGTGACGATTATCTTGGCCTGGGTGTCTGCCACTCTGTCACAGATTGCCTGGGCGCTGAAGCCGGAGAAGATGACCGTGTGGACTGCTCCTATCCGAGCGCAGGCTAGCATGGCGATCGGCAGCTCGGGGATCATGGGCAGGTAGAGGGCGATGCGGTCCCCCTTTGTCACTCCCAGTTGCCTTAGCGCCGAGGCAAAGCGGTTGACCTCGCGGAAGAGGGTGGAGTAGCTGAGTACCCTTGTTTCCCCCCTCTCTCCTTCCCAGTAGATAGCCACCTTGCTCCGCCGCCACATTTTCGCATGGCGGTCAACACACTGATAGCACGCATTCAGTCTGCCGCCCACGAACCACCGTGCGTAAGGCATGTGCCAGTCCAGCACCCGGTCCCAGGTCTTGTACCAGTCAAGCTTCCGGGCCTCGCCCGACCAGAAGTCTTCCGGGTCCTCCAGCGAGCGGCGGTGCATCTCGCTGTAGCGCTTCAGCGGCCAAAGGCGCAGCCCTGTGGCCAGGGAGCTAGCCCTGCCTGTATCCGGGTCTTGTTTCATGAAGCTCCAGCCCTCTCATTCATGCATGACCGCTTTGGGTGGTCTGTCAGCGCACTCATCAAGCGGCTTATGCGGGTAACTCTGTCCGTGCCCCAGTGATCCTGTTCCCTATAGTCCTTCCAAAGTCTATGCATTGGCTGAGCTCTTCCTCGGTGGGGACGAACTTGAAAGCGAGGCCGGAATCCATTACCTCGATGCCGGCCTGGCCCAGCTCCTGCTGGGCCAGCTTCACAGCACCACCCGCCCACCCGTGCGAGCCGAAGGCAGCGCCCAGCTTGCCCTTAGGCTTGAGTCCTTTGAGGTAGGTCAGGAAGGCCGCGACGGAGGGGAACAGTCCATTGTTCAGCGTGGGGGACCCGACGAGGACGGCCCTGGCATCCAGGACTTCCTTCATTATGTCGCTCTGGTCGGACCTGGTGAGGTTGTAGACTCGTACCTCTGGCCCTTCGTTGGCAATACCCTGGGCCAGAGCCAGCGCCATTTTCTCGGTACTTCCCCACATGGTGTCGTAGACCACCAGCGCCTTGTTCCGGGAATCTCCTCTGCCCCAGGCAGCGTATGCCTGTACTATGACCTCATGGTGAGAGCGCCAGATGACCCCGTGGCTGGGCGCGATCATGCCGATATCCAGCCTGCTGAGCTTGTCCGCCGCCTTCAGGATCAAGTCCCCGAAGGGCATCAGGATGTTGGCGTAGTACTTGGCGGCCTCGGGCATCACCACGTCGAGGCCGACCTCATCGTCGAACCTCACGGAACTGGCCATGTGCTGGCCGAAGGCGTCCATGGAGAACAGGATGTTGTCCTCCACCAGGTAGGTGCACATGGAGTCCGGCCAGTGGAGCATGGGGGTGGGGATGAATCGAAGCCTCCTCTTGCCGAGCTCCACCTCGCTCCCCTCCTTTACCGGCATCAGGGGCCAGTCGGTGTGGAAGGTCTTCTTGAGGCCGCTGTCTCCGAACTTCTCCAGGGTGATCAGCTTAGCTTTCTTCGCCTCGCTCATCACCATTGGCAGGGAGCCGGAATGGTCCATCTCCACATGGTTCGACACCACGTAGTCGATGTCCTGGAGAGGCACCAACTCGGTGACCCTGGATACCATTTCGCTATAGAATGGCGCTTTGACGGTGTCTATCAGGGCTATCTTCTCGTCGACAACCAGGTACGCGTTGTACGTCGTTCCGAGGCGGGTGGAGTACCCGTGGAAGTTCCTTATGTTCCAGTCGATGGCGCCAACCCAGTAGACGCCCTCAGCCAGCCTCACATTCCCCATTGCTTTCTCCTCCGTATGGTGAGCCGTGCCCCGCATCCTGGCACTGGCTTATTGGCAGCAATGTCAGCCCTGGTGCCGGGCACGGGTGTTTGGTCGGGCCACTGTCTACGCCAGCGTGGCCAGCAGATCGCTTCCCTTTGGCGTCAGCTCGTACCTGTCGTCCCTGGGTGCGGCAAGGCCCGCTGACGTCAAGTCGCGCAGGCCGCTTCTGACGCGAAAGAGGGGCAGCCCCGTTTCTCTGGCCACCTCTTCGGGAGACCTCAACCCGGACTCCAGGGCGCGCAGCAGCCTGGTCCCGGAGTCAGTCGGTTTGCCGTCAGGACTGATGCAACCCATAGTCTGCTCTTCCTCCTCTTGCCTACAGCGCCTTCATGCAGAGGTACCAGTCCTTGCATTCGTACCCCTGCCCCAGCCGCTCCTCGGCCATTTCCTGGGTGTTGGGGGGTGGCACAATTACCTTGTCGCCCGGTTGCCAGTTTGCCGGAGTGGCCACGCCGTGCTCGTCCGTGGTCTGGAGCGCTTCTACCAGCCTCAGTATCTCTGCCATGTTCCTGCCAGTGGTGAGGGGGTAGTACAGTATAGCCCGTATCACCTGGTTCGGATCGATGATGAAGACGCATCTGACCGTTTCAGTCTTGCTCTGCCCTTCGTGGATCATACCGTAGCGCAGGGCCACATCCTTGTTCAGGTCGGCGATGATGGGGAAGGGGATCTTCACCCCGAGTTTCTCCTGCACGTTGCGCACCCAGGCAATGTGCGAGCTGATGCTGTCGACGCTCAGGCCCAGTAGTTCCACGCCGCGCTCTTGAAGCTCCTCGTATATGTCGGCAAAGGCGATGAACTCCGTGGTGCACACCGGCGTGAAATCGGCCGGGTGGGAGAAAAGGATCAGCCAGCTCCCCTTGTAGTCGTCAAGCTTGATGGTTCCCTGCGTGGTCAACGCCTCGAAGTCCGGGGCCCGCTCACCAAGCCGGGGCAACCCGACCTCTTCCTTCAACTGTTCCATGTTATACCTCCTTCGTAGTCCTGTTTGCCCTTATGACTCGCTTCCCCCTGGGCAGACGGAGTGGGTCCGCTGTGTTTACTTCTTCGGCTCTTCGCAAGCCTGGCAGACCGTCATTCCAGCCTGGTGAACTCGTCCTTGGTGGCGCCGCACACCGGGCATACCCAGTCGCCCGGCAAGTCTTCAAATGCAGTCCCGGCGGCGATGCCGCTGTCTGGATCGCCAACCTCGGGGTCGTATATATAGCCGCAAACGTTGCACTCGTAACTGGCCACTTTGGCGACCTTCTCCCTTCTCTCTTCCACGTAGGATGGGGCTGTCTTTGGAGTGGTCCCCCGCTTTATCAGGTGGTAATAAGCGTAGGTCATTGGCTCCCCGTCCTGGAGGACGTCGGCGCTGACGAGGTCGCCAATGAAATCGGCGTGCGTTCCGGCATCCACCTCCTGCGTTACTTTGACTTCCAGGTAAGCCAGCGCGTGGTCCAGCACGATCGGAGATCCGGTCTCACCGACCTTGTAGTTGATGCCGTCAAACTTGTCTGTGTCTCTGCCCGATTTGAAGCCGAAGCGCCCGATGAAAGGCAGCGGGGCGTCCTGGGACAGCACTGACACGGAGAAGGCCCCGCTGTCCTTGATGTACTGGTAGGTGAGATTGTCCTTGTTTATGCACACGGACAGGGAAGGGGGTTGCGAAGCGACCTGTATGACCGTGTTGGCAATCTGGGCGTTGAGCTTGCCGTCCTTTGCCGCGCCCACTATGTACAAGCCATAAGTTATGCTGTGGAGCGCCCTGGTGTTGATCCGAGCTTCCTGTGCCGGCGCGGCTGACTGATTGGCCGTGTGCTGGGTCGATGGGTTATCCTTCATTCTTTACTGGTATCCCTCCTTTGCTGTGTAGTCGCTCGTAGTTGGTACAGTACTTGAGAACCGGGGGTGGAACAGCAGCGCCTGTTGCCCGCACCGCCCCGATTCATCAGGAAGTTGCCTTACATCAGGCGTCCCTCCACCACGTCCCAGTTGACGTTCTTGAAGAACACCTCTATGTAATCGCCCCGCTTCAGGCCGTAGTCAATCATGAAGGCATGCTCAAACACGTCCAGCACCAGGACCGGGGTACCACCGGCGAGGTGCCCGGTTTCATGCTCGTTGATCCATTGATTGATAAGCCTTCCGGTGGCGTTGTCCAGGTACAGGATGGCCCAGCCGATGCCACGCATCGTGGCGGTGCCTCTGAAGTCCTTCTCCCAGTCGTCGTAGCTGCCGAACTCCTCTGCCAGTTTCTTGGCCAGTCTACCCGACCTGTCCAGGTTACCTTTGCCCCCGAGGTTTCCAAAGTAGTACTCGTGGAGGCGCATGCCGTTGAACTCAAAGCCCAGCCGTCTCTTCAGCTCGGCGTACTCCGGCGTGCCAGCCTTCCCTTCTTTCAGCATGGCAGAACCCAACTCCAGCAGCTTGTTGGTGTTGGTGACATAACCCTGGTAGAGGGTGAAGTGGTTGTTGAGGAGTGTCTGGCTGAACCCTTCCATCCCTACCAGGTCCGAATAGTCTTTCGCTGCGTAAGCCATTGAATATCCTCCTCTCTCGGCCAGCCGGATCACGCTGCTCCCGGGACCGTTCCCACGGCTGGCTGGCCCGACGTCGTGACTTCTAGCACGGGCCGTATTCTCTGGTGCCCACCGAGAAGCCGAGGTCCTTCAGATGAGAGACCACCCGGCCCGGGTCTGCCGCGTCGATGTGGACGACCAGGTCTCTGGTCGTGCCTTCTGGGGTTTCCAGGGTACAGGCAGACCTTATTCGCACTCCAGCTTTGCTCAGGCACTCAGCCACCTTGCACATGGACCCTGCGTCGCCGGCCCCGTGTACGATGACGCGTGAGCCATCTTCCCCGATGCCCATCAGGGGATTCAGAATCTTGTAGAAAAAGTCGTTCGTGGTCACTATGCCTACTACACGGCCGTCTTCGATCACCGGAAGCGAGCCCACCCTCCGGCTCTGCGCGGTGGCTATGGCACATTCGACAGTCGCATCAGGACTGATGGTCACCACCTCTCTCTTCATTATTTCTTTTACTGTCATCTTGCTGAGGACATGGCTGAGCTCCCAGCGGGTGAGAGAGATCGCCTGGGACGGAGCGGCTCGCTCCAGCATGTCTTTGGTGACAATTCCCACCAGCTTGCCCTTGTCGACCACCGGCAGGCGCTCGATTCGATGAAACTCCATGATCTTCCCGGCTTCGATCATTGGCGTATTGCTGGCTACCGTAATGACGTTGCTGGTCATAATGTCACGTACAAGCACGGTTACCTCCATGTATATGCTGGTGTCGGCACCACTTTCGAGTTACGAGCTAACCGATGTCATCTCTTTTCCGCAGCACACCAGAGTTTCCGCACCCACCCTGGTCACTGTCACCTCGTTGCCGCACACGCTGCAACGGTACCTCTCGCCCGCATTCTTCACCCCACGTCAGCACCTCCTGTTTTCGCCTGCCAGATGGAGGCTTGCCCGTGCCACCATGGCCGGCAAGGGCGACCGGCTTACCGCGCAAGGTCGCTCTTCATGTCCCGAAGTTGCCTCAGATGGGACTTCTCTTCGCTGATTATCCTGTCAAGCGTATCGCGGTCAGGCCGGCGGACAAGCCCTCGCAACTCGGAATAGAAGAGAATGGAGTCCTTCTCCGTACCTATGCCTATCTGAATGGCCTCGGCGTCGCTGCTCACCTTGAGGGCCGTGTCTCGGGCCACCTGGTCATCGGTGAATACGGATGAGTCGACCAGCGCCTTCAGGTAGTCCTGGTACTCGTCGGTGACCTCCTCGGGTAGGTGATCACCCTTCAAGGAGCCGAGCATCCTCTGGAAGGTGTCGATGTGTTCTCTCTCCTTGTCAGCAAGCTACCGGTAGGCGCTGGTGCCTTTCAGCCCGTGCTTTGACTCAGCCAGACCCTCGTAGAAGGCCACCCCGTTCCGCTCGATCCCGAGCGCCACGCCGATGAGCCCGCTGCCGGAAGCGAAGATACCCATACTGTCCTCCTTGCTACAGCCTCTGCAAGTACTTGTGGGCTGCCAGCGCTGCTTTGGCTCCCTCGCCGGCCGCGACCACTATTTGCTTCTTGGGTACGTTGGTGACCTCGCCTGCCGCGAAAAGCCCTCGCACCTCGGTCTCGCAAGAGCAGGTGAGCACGATCTCACCGGACCGTTCAGTCTCACCAGGTCCCTGACTACCTCCGGGTTGGGTACCAGTCCTATCTCCACGAAAACGGCCCCGACCTCGATCATCTTTTCCTCGCCGTCCTTTGAGGCCCTAATGGCGATGCTCTCGACGCGATTGGCGCCGTCCACGCGGGTCACCTCGTGATTGAGGAAGGTGGTCAGGTTGGACGCCCGTTGCGCCTTGTCCACAAGTACCTGGCCGCCGATGTCCTTGCTTGTGAGCAGCGTGCTCATTCTCTTTCTGGTAGCGTACACAGCCGCCGCCGTTCCTGCGGGACCACCGCCGATTATGGTCAGGTCGTACACGGTTCCCCCCACCAGACCTAGGCTGTCAGTCTATGCATCAGACACTTGCAGCCCACCCCTGTGTTTCAGTGACTCGCCATGACGTACAGCAAGAGGCAGGGAATCGGGATATTGGGCATCACTTGATCCCGATCTGGACCTTCTTCGGTTTCACTTCGGGTACCTTAGGCAGATTGATCTCCAAGATGCCGTTTTTGTAGCTGGCCTCGACCTTCTCGGTGTCCACGGCGGCGGGGATGGTAATTGAGCGAGTGAAGCTGCCATAGGCCCTCTCGCAATGGTAGTAGTTCTCCTCTTTGATCTCGGTGTCGGCTTTCCTCTCCCCTTTGATGGTCAGGGTGTCTCCCACGATTGATATGTCGATGTCTTCCTGCGTCATGCCCGGGAGCTCAGCCCTGATCACGAAACGGTCGTCTTTCTCGAACATCTCGACGGGGGGCAGCCAACCCCTGCCCGTCGTGGACGGTCTCCACCAGGGGCCCATTGCCCGGTCGAACAAGTCGCCGAGTCGACTTTCCATATCTTCCAGCTCCCTGAAAGGTCTCCAGGGCCACGTGCCCCACCTTGGTCTCCATCTCTCCATCGTCATAGTTGTCACCTCCTCACCTTATTTGGCTCAACATGGTCGGGCTGCCGGTCCTGACGCGCAGCCGACCTGCACCGTTGCCTCATGCCTTTGTTGCAGCCTGCTCAGTGTGCCACGCTGCCTGGGCTTTCGTGCGCCTCGTCAGCTCGCTCCCTGTCTGCTGCTTGCAGGGCCTCAATTATTGCCTGGTTGAACCTGGGCAGGTCAGCCGGTTTGCGCGCGGTAATGAGGTTGCCATCACACACCACCGGCTGATCGACCCACTCCGCGCCAGCGTTCCTGAGATCGACAGCCACCGACTGCCAGGAGGTGACGCGGCGATCTCTGAGTATGTCGGCGGAGATGAGAAGCTGTGGGCCGTGACAGATAGCAGCCACTACCTTACCCGCTTGGGACGCCTTTCGTACCAGGTCTATCATCGGCTGGTGGAGGCGCATCTTGTCTGGTGCGTAGCCTCCGGGGATTATGACGGCGTCAAAATCATCGGCGTTGACTTCGTCCGCGATGGCATCGGGTCTGACCACTGTCTGTCCTCGCTTGCCGTGGTAGCTGTCCCGAGAGCCGCTACCCACGATTCTCACCCTGACCCCGGCGTCTTTCATGGCTCTCAATGGCTCCACAAGCTCGGAGTCCTCGAATCCTTCTTCGGCCAGGATGATGACCTGTTTCCCATCGAGCATTTCCTCGCTCTCCTTGTCTACTCCCCTCGCTACTGCCTGGCTTTGTGCACCGATGGCCAAAAGTCCCTGCTGCGGTTGAGGGGCAGGCAGGCTAGCGCGGGAAGGAGCAAAGCTGGGGGGTTGGGGACTTCGCTCCCACGCCGCGAAGCGAGGCCAAAAGGGCACAAAAACCTCTTTTCTAGCCTGCCTGCTTGGAGGCCTGTTCAATCTTCCGGGCTACTTCCTCCTTCGCTCGGCTGCTCCGGAGAAAGGCCGGGCAGTCATCTCCCTGCAAACCGGCAGCAAGTACACACGGTTGACTGAGGATTGCACTGCCTGGAAAGCCTGGGTGATAAGCTGCGCCAGCTTCATTCGCTCAGGTGCCTCCAGTATGACCACCACATCAGGAGGTCCGTCTACCAGGTCGGCCCCGACGACACCGGCCTCGCCTCTAAGCGTTTCGGCAGCCTGTTGAGACTTGTCTTGCGCCACGTCGAGGAGAACATAAGACCGCGACGTCATCGCTCAGTATCCTCTTGTTTCCGGCTGCTCCACTGTTCACAGTCGTCCTTGCCGCAATCCTGTCGAGAAGCCTTGATGATCGTCTCCAATACTGGATGATAGGCAGCTAGCAATGAAGAAGTCATAACGCTGGATGCAAAAACGTTGAAAAGTTGTGTCATCTAGCGTGTGTCCCTACCCGGGCCCGCGTAACTGGGCGACGGATGTCCAGCCGCTGTTGCGCTGTGGTGAAAATGTCAGGGCTGGTTGTTTAGTGAGCCTGATCAGCCGTGGTCATGAATAGCCTTGTGCTGGTGGGGTGTCAGGTCCCCGAGTTGACACCCCACCAGATATGGTCTGTGTCAGTGTGTCAGTTGCTCCTACCAAGGGTGGGGTACTCTGCAGAAGGCATGTTCCGTGGTCTCACTGCTACGAAAGTGCGGGTTGGGTAAGATGAAGTGTTACGTTGTAACCGAGTCTTTGCGTGGGTGTCGAGTGGGCCCCCGACCCGAAGCCTTTCCACCCCGACGATCAGGCGACGAGGCCGTCGGCTCGGGAAGTCCACTGCCTGCCCACCCTCCTCCGGTTAGTTCGTCAAGCGGGTTGATACGCCTCCGCTTTGGTCTTGAGCGACCTGGTCGTCCTGCACTTGGGGAAACCGCTACAGGCCATGAACTTGCCGTAGCGCCCGTTCCTTATTACCATTGGCTTGCCGCACTCAGGGCAGACCTCGTCCGTAGGTTCGTCAGGCTGCTTTATCTTGACCATGTTGGCGCTCGCCTGCTTCAGAGTCTGCTCGAACGGGATATAGAACTCCCGTATCGCACCTGTCCAGTCGCGCTGGCCCCGCGCTATCTCGTCCAGTTGTGCTTCCATGTGGGCAGTGAACCCTACATCCACGATGTCGGGGAAGTGCTCCGTGAGCAGGTCGCTGACGAGCATGCCGAGCTCCAGGGGGTAGAACCGCCCGTCCCTCTTCCTGTCCACATATCCCCGGCGGCGCAGCGTGGAGATGATGGGCGCATAGGTGCTGGGGCGGCCAATGCCCCTCTCCTCGAGCGCTTTCACCAGAGTGGCCACATTGTAGCGTGGTGGCGGCTGGGTGAAATGCTGCTCCGGAAACACCTCCAGCAGGCGCAGTTGCTCACCTTCGTCCAAGGGGGGCAGGCTGGTCCGTCCCTCTTCCTCTCCTCCGGCCTCGTCCTTCCCCTCGCTGTACAGGACCATGAATCCGGGGAAGCGCAACACCGACCCGGTAGCTTTCAGTGCATATATGTCCCCATCTTGCGCTGCTCTTGCCTCTATATCCACATTGGTGGTGTCGAAGACGGCAGCGGCCATCTGGCTAGCTACCATGCGTTCCCATATGAGCTGGTACAGCCTGGCCTGGTCAGAGGTAAGGTATGGCTTGACCATGTCCGGCTCCCGCGCTACCTTCGTGGGACGGATGGCCTCGTGTGCCTCCTGGGCGCCCTTGACCTTCTTGGCCGAGGCCCGCGGCTTGGCTGGCAGGAAATCATTCCCATACTTCGTAGCTATGTAGTCGCGCGTCTCCTCCACCGCTGACTCGGCCACCCTGGTGGAGTCGGTGCGCATGTAGGTAATGAGGCCGACTTCGCCCTCTTCGCCTACGGGCAGTCCCTCGTAGAGCTGCTGTGCTGTGGCCATGGTCCGGTCTGCAGTGAAGTGTAGCTTGCGCCAGGCTTCCTGCTGCAAGGTGCTGGTGATGAAGGGCGGTTGAGGCTGCCTGCTGACCTTTTTCCGCTTTATCCCGGTGACGAAGTACTCGGCGCTCTTCAAGCGGTCAGCAATTGGCTCTGCTTCCGCCTGGCACCCGATCTTCAGCTTGCTAGCCTTGCCCTTGATCGAGGCAAGCCTGGCCTTGAAAGTGGGAGCCTTCTTTGCCCCGGTGACCTTGCTCAGCTCCACTTCGATGGTCCAGTACTCCTCCGGAACGAAGCTCTGGATATCCCTTTCCCGCTCCACTATCATCCTCAGGGCTACCGACTGCACCCGGCCAGCGGAGAGCCTTCCCCTGACCTTCCGCCAGAGCAGGGGGCTGATCTTGTAGCCTACTAACCGGTCCAGTACGCGCCTAGCTTGCTGAGCGTTGACCAGGTTCATGTCGATCTGCCGCGGATGGTGAAAGGCCTCTTTGATGGCCGTATCGGTGATCTCGTGGAACACCACCCGGTGCGTCCTCTGCTCGTCCAGATGGGCCGCCTTGACCAGGTGCCAGGAGATTGCCTCTCCTTCACGGTCGGGATCCGTGGCCAGGTAGACGGCCTTGGCCTTGGCCGCAGCGTCCTTCAGGCTCTTGACCACTGCCCTCTTACCCTTTGGGACGACGTACCTGGGGGCGAAGTCGTTGTTTGGATTGACGCCCAGACTCTTCTGCGGCAGGTCTCGCACGTGCCCCACCGATGCCTTGATACTGTACCCCTTGCCCAGTATCTTTCCCAGGGTGCGCGCCTTAGCCGGTGACTCGACTATAACCAGTTTGGCTGTCATCTTCTGTTAAACAAAGCTCCAGGTTCTCGAATGCCTGGCTGCTGAAGGCCATTCAGGTGCGCACGTAGCTCATGCTGCCCACCTGCTTTGCCAGCCCCTTCAGCTCCAGCACTGCCAGGACGCTGCTTACTGTCGCTATAGGAAGACCGCTATTGCGGCACACGTCATCGATGTGTATGGCCTCCCTGGAGAGGTAGCCCAGCAACTGTGACTCCGTGTCTGTGGTATCGGCTGCGGCAGTCAAGTCCGTCATTTCCAGTTGCCGGGCGCCCATTGTGAGGTTCAGTTCCTCAAGTATGTCGGCAGCATGATTGACCAGCTTCGCCCCTTCCTGGATGAGCCGATTGGTGCCTTTGCTGGCCGGAGAGAAGATGCTGCCCGGGATAGCAAAGACGTCCCGGTTCTGCTCCACCGCCCAGTGAGCCGTGCTCAGGGCGCCGCTTTTCTCGCCTGCCTCGATCACCAGCACACCGAGGCTCATGCCGCTGATGATGCGGTTCCGCTGCGGGAAGTGCTCCGCCTTGGGCCTGGTGCCCAGGGGAAACTCGCTCACCAGTGCGCCGTGCTCCATGATCTGCCGGGCCAGAGCCACGTGGTCGCTCGGGTAGACCATATCCAGCCCGCAGCCGGCCACGGCAATGGTGCGTCCGTCCGCCTGCATGGCGGCGCGATGCGCAATGGCGTCGATGCCCTTGGCCAGCCCGCTGACGACGGTAACCTTGCTGCGGGCCAGGTCTGCTACGATTTCCTCGGCAACCTGCCGTCCGTAAACGGACGCGCGGCGTGTGCCGACCACGGCGAGAGACCACTCGTCTTCGGGAAGCAGGGTGCCCCTGACATAGAGGACTGGCGGGTAGTCGTATATCTCCGCCAGCCGTCGCGGGTATTCGGCATCGCCGGATGTAATCGCGGCTACTCCGTAGCGCTTCAGCTTGTCCACTTCCTCTTCCAGTGAGATGCCGTTGCGCAGGCTGACAATCGCCTCCGTCGACCTGGCATCGAGGCCGGTTGCCTTGAGTTCACCGGCTGAAGCATGCCATGCCCTCTCCAGGTTACCGAAGTATGCCTCCAGCAGGGAAAGCCGTATCCGTCCGATTCCCGGAATCAGGCTGAAACCGACCCAGTACCTGGCTTCGTTCACGTCCATGACGAAAGAAGACCTGCGAGAGGCTCTTGGGTCACCTTTGGCCGACCTGCTGAACTGGCCGCCGGGCCGACGACAATGCTACCACAATCGCATGCAGAGTCAAGGCAAAGGGTCTGGTTCGGACGGTGGAGCAAGCGGAGAGGGTGGGATTCGAACCCACGGTCGCCATAAGCGACACGCGCTCTCCAGGCGCGCCTGATCGGCCACTCCAGCACCTCTCCCCGCGGAGAGGGTGGGATTCGAACCCACGCTCGCCAAAGGCGAGACCGCTTTTCGAGAGCGGCACCATCAGCCTCTCGGTCACCTCTCCGAGGCACAAATTTTACAGCATGACTACGTAGGTGGCAAGGCGTTGGACCTGGCGGCTACAAGTGGGAACGCAATGGGGATGCAGGAGACCCCTTCGCGGTTGACCCGAGCAGGTCACCAGCGATCTCAACGGTGTAGGGAGCAGACCTGAAGGTCTGTCCCTACAGGGCCGCTCCGTAGTCGGGCGCTTCGTCGAGCCTGGAAAGGCTCTCCCCGCATCCGTCCCCCGTCTGTAGGAGACCCCTTCTGGGGTCGACGGAGTGGCGGAGGTGGGGCCTGGCTCCACCTCCACCCAGAGGCACCCCGCCACACGGGGCCAGGGTCGCTCTAGCTGGCCGGGTTTGTCACCCGCCCCACGAACAGAATGGCCTCTGTCTCGATGTCGCGAATCAGGAAGACGAAAGGGCGGTCAGCATTGAACTCCGCCGAAGCCTCCGGCGCGGCTGTGAGCTCCATCTCCACTGCCGTGGCCGCGGCGGCTTCCGTGCCCGCCTCATCCGCGGAGACGAACGATTTGTGCAGCACGTTCCCTATCATCAGGTCGCGGTTGCCGGTCATGCCGGAGAAGTCGGCTGCCGTGGAGAAGGCCACCGGCATGCCCATCGTACCGAGCACTTCCTTCAGGCTGAACTCAGCGTCGAACTCGAAACGGGGCAGGGTCACCGCGACGCCCCTCTGCTGCAGGCTGTTCACGATGCCCTCGACAGCTTCAGCATCCAGCGCCGTCTCGAAAGCGGCGAAGTTGCCCTCATCGGGAAGCAGCACCACCATAGACAGCTCGCTGCCGTCGTACAGCAGCTCCAGCGCCTTGTACCCGTCGCCCTCCATATAACTGAAGGACTCTGTCTGGTGCATCATAGGCACGGTTACCTGGCTGCCGTCCAGCAGATGGAAAGCGCCGTCGGCCGTGCTCTCTTCGGCGAAGGGGTTCAGCCACGCCGCGTTGAGGTAGATAGCGTTGGTCAGCACCAGTCTGGTCAAGGCGTCAAGTGCCCCCTGCGGGATGATGTCTTCTATTCGGGCCTCGGTCTGATCGCTGACCCACCTGTTTATGGTGTTGCGCGCCTCCTCCGTTGCGCCTATGAAGTCGACCAGATTAAGCCCGGCGTCGTAGTTCTTGGCCAGGGTGTCCAGGAACTCGGTCAGGAACTCGTAGCCCTCCTGTCCCCAGAGCGCATTGACCACGTTCAGCCGAAACTCCTGCCCGTCCTTGCCCTTGGCGCCCTCGCCCCGCTGGGCAAGTGCCAGATTCAAGGCGTTGAAAGCCGCGTGCAGCTTGTCCTGGGGCAGGGTGAAGTGGAGGGTGTTGGCCATCTGACTCTCGGTCTCACCGCAAGCGCCAGCATAGGTCATCGCCAGCGCCACGGAGATGCTGTAAGGAGACAGAAACAGGTTGCCCTCTTCCGTGCTCAGGTTATGGTACAGATCGAAAGCGAACGCCGTATTGCCGTTCACCAGTTGCTCCAGCTCGGAGGGGTCGACCTGGGGATCGGTCTCTCGTGGTGTGTCCGACTTGACCACCGTCATGGCGTAGCTTACCCCGCACCCCACCGGAGTCAGCAGCAAGACCATGGCCAGCATAAGAGCTAGAGATCTCCTCATTAGCAGTCACCTCCTGTCGTCTGCTGCTCGCAGCGGACGTCCCCACTTGTCCCGGCTGCAATATTATAGACGCATCAGGGGCGAAAAAGGTTCCCGTTCCGCGCTACAACAACAGTCCGAAGGGCACGTCCGTGCGTGGACTGCCTCGGGCTCGGTTACAGGACAGGTGACAGGTTGGGAAGACTTGGCCACCCCAAACCCACTAACGCCTATGCCGTTCTCTGGCGCTGGCGGATACGCCTTGTCAGGAACATCTCCAGCTCGATGAGGAGGACGACCGGGGCCGACAACAGGAAAATCAGGCCCCACCATTGTGCCGGGAAGGCCTTCAGCCTGAAGGGATTGAAGCCCACTTCAGGCAGGACATAGATCAGCAGAACGTGAAGGGATAGTGTTATGGCGATGCCACCCACCACCCATCTGTTCGAGAACGGGTTCCGTTTGAACACGGACTGGGTCAGTGATCGGGCGGTAAGCAGGTAGAATATGTGCACCATCATCACCGTGACGAAGGCTGCCGTCTGCGCCTGGATCAGCCGGTCCTCGTCCACCAGATGAGCCTCCACGGCAGGGTCACCATAATGGTAGAACACCAGAAAAGCGCCACCAGCCATCAGTAGAGACACCAGCCCCACCCGCCTCAGGAACAGGGCATCGGCTATGGGCTCCTTCGGGTCGCGCGGCGGCCTGTCGAGGAGATTGGGCTCGCGGGCTTCCCAGAGCAGCGGCAGGGCCAGAGCGACGGCGTCGTACAGGTTTATCCACAGGATCTGTACCGGCTCCAGTGGCAGGCGCTCGGCAAACAGGGCCAGGAAAGGCACCAGCACTATGGCGCTTATCAACAGGAAGCCCTGCCCTACGTTGGTGGCCAGGGTATAGAGGATGACCTTGCGGATATTCAGGTAGACATGTCGACCCTCCTCCACCGCTGCCACTATGCTGGCGAAGTTGTCGTCCACCAGGATCATGTCCGAGGCTTCCTTGGTGACATCGGTACCCTTGATGCCCATAGCGATGCCCAGGTCGGCAGCCCTGAGCGCTGGCGCATCGTTCACGCCGTCGCCAGTCATGGCCACTATGTGGCCTCGACGTCTGAGCTGGGTGGCCACTCTGTACTTGTGTGTCGGAGCAACCCTGGCGAAGACAGAGACCCTGTCCACCACCTGGTACAGCTCCTCATCGCTCATTGTGGACAGGTCTTCACCGGTCAGCACCTCTTCGCTCGCCCCGATGCCGAGCTGCCGTGCCACGGCCTGCGCAGTGCGGCTGTGGTCACCGGTTACCATCACCACCCTGATGCCCGCTTTCCTGCACTTGGCCACGGCGTCGATCGCTTCGTCCCTGGGGGGATCGATCATGCCCTGAAGGCCGAGGAAGACCAGGTCGTGCAGGTCTTCCGAAGTGAGCTGTGACTTGTCCGCGGGCGCGTCTCTGTAGGCCAAGGCCAGCACCCTCAGAGCTCCTGCGGCCATGTCGTCTACCCGGCTCAGCACAGCGTCAGAGTCCAGGGGCCCAACAGCTCCGTCGACCAACTGGCTGCGGCACATGCCAAGGACCCTCTCTGGAGAGCCCTTCACGTAGATAATATTCCCTTCCCCGTTCCGGTGCAGGGTGGCCATGTATTGCTGTTGCGACTCAAACGGCACTTCGTCCAGTTTGGGCAGCCTGTCGGAGATGCCGGCTTTGGCCGCCGAGACCACCAGCGCCCCCTCCGTCGGGTCTCCCAGTATTTCGTAGCTGCCGTTGCCTTGTCTGATCTGGGCGTTATTGCAGCACAGGCCTGCCCGCAGGGTGTGTGCCAGGTCGTCATCCGCTTTCGGATCTACACGGCTGTCTCCTTGCATGAAGTCCCCACGGGGCGTATAGCCCACCCCGGTTACACGGTACTCCTTGCCCCCGGCATAGACCCTGACCACGGTCATCTCGTTCTTGGTCAGGGTGCCGGTCTTGTCTGAGCATATGACGGTGGCTGAGCCGAGCGTCTCCACGGCTGGCAGTCTTCTGACCAGGGCGTTCCTGCGTGCCATAGCCCTGGCGCCGAAGGCGAGGGCTATGGTCAGAATAGCTGGCAATCCCTCAGGTATGGCGGCCACGGCGAGAGATACCGAGGCCAGGAATGAATAGACGATGTCGTAGCCACCCAGAGTCGCACCCAGCACTAGATTGACGGCGGCCAGGATGAGCACAGCAACAAGCAGGAACCGGGTGAACTGAGCAATTTTGCGCATGAGCGGCGGTGCTGTTTCGCGTGGGGCCTCCTCGATGAGCCTGGCGATCCTGCCGATTTCCGTGTCTTTGGCGGTGGCCACCACCAGGCCCCGGCCTGAGCCGCGGGTAACGAAGGTGCCGCTGAACGCCATGCAGCGCTGGTCCGCTGGCGACAGGTTGGGCCGCGGGAGAGGTTCGGTGCCTTTCTCCACTGGCACCGACTCGCCGGTGAGGGTAGCTTCGCCGGCTGTCATGTTCCTGGCATAGAAAAGGCGCAAGTCCGCTGGCACACGGTCGCCCTCGTCCAGGATGACCACATCCCCTGGCACCAGTTCGCGGGCCGGTATCTCCGTGGTCACCCCGTCCCGCACTACGGTGCAGTTGGGCACCATCAGCTTCTTCAGGGCCTCCATGGACTCCGCCGCCTTGCCCTCCTGAACAAACCCGATGATGGCGTTGGCCAGGACCACTGCCATGATGACCGAGGAGTCGAGCCACATGCCGAGAACGGCAGTCGTAACCGCAGCGGCGAGCAGAACATAAATCAGGGGGTTGCGGAACTGGCGCAGGAAGCGGAGGAGCGTGCTCTCTCCCTTGAACTTGATCTCGTTGTAGCCGTACTTTGCCAGCCTGGCCTTTGCCTCCGCAGAAGTGAGGCCACCCTCGTCAGCGGCCAGGGCCTGCTTGACCTCTGACAGCGGCAACTGGTACCAGGCTTTCATGTCTGGCTTCGCCGACCCGTTGTCAACCATGGGTCAACCCCTTGTGGAAGGGTTTCCTTCGGTAGAATAGAAGGCAATACGGAAAAGCGGCACATGCTCCGAAACGATAAACTACGGCCGGAGGGAGGCATCAATGCGCCCTGTGATTGTGGGGGGGGGGCAGCAGGCAGCACTCCGATTCCGAGAAAAGTCGGCTGACCTGGGATTGTAGGGCCGATGACCGCGGCTGTCAAAGCCCGCCCGCCGCTCTCCCGTCTAGCTGGCCTCGATCTCTTTCTCTCCTACCGTATGTATCTTGACCAGGTTGGTGCTGCCGGGAACTGCAAGCGGGAGGCCAGCCGTGATAATGATCAGGTCACCCCTCCTGGCCACCCGCATCTCCATCACCACCTCCGTCGCTTGCTCGAAGACCTGCTCCAGGCTGACGGGCTCTGGTCTCTTGACTGGGCGCACACCCCATACCAGGCAAAGGCGTTCCACCACCTTGTCGGAAGGGGTGACAGCTACGATCGGCTGCTTCGGTCTATACTTGGAGACCCGCAGACTGGTGGACCCGCCGGTGGTAAAGGTGGCAATGGCCCGGGCCCCAGTCTGGTGCGCTATCTGACAGGCGGCCCTGGCCGCGGCGTCGTCCACTTCCGGCAGGGCTTCGTTTCTCTTCTCGTGAAGTATGTCCTCATAGGGTATGGCCGTCTCGGCCTCGGAAGCTATTCTGGACATGGTCTTCACCACGTCCACGGGGTGCTTGCCGATGGCCGTCTCCGCAGAGAGCATCACGGCGTCTGTCCCGTCGAGGACGGCGTTGGCCACATCTGCTGCTTCCGCCCGCGTTGGAGTGGCCATATCGATCATGGACTCCAGCATCTGGGTAGCGGTTATCACCGGTTTGCCCGCCCGGTTGCATTTCTCGATGATCTCCTTCTGCACCAGGGGCACCTTCTGGACCGGGATGTCTACTCCCAGGTCTCCCCGGGCCACCATGATGCCGTCGCTGACGGCCAGCAGTTCGTCGAAGTTGGCCACTGCCTGCCTGCGTTCTATCTTGGAGATAACAGGTATCTCGGCCCCGGCACGCTTCAAGATACCCTTGGCTTCTTCCACATCCCGGGCGGTCTCGACGAATGACAGGGCAACATAGTCGGGTCCCTGTGCAGTAGCAAACTCGATGTCTTCGCGGAGATCGTCGGTCATGAAAGGACGCGAACTCGTCATCCCCGGCACCACGATGCCGCGGCCGGGTGTGAGGAGCCCACCGACCACGATGCGGCACCTGACGTCGGTGTCGCTTACCTCCTGCACCTTCAGTTGGATTGCCCCATCGGCAATGACCACCGTGTCTCCCACCTTAACGTCCTGGGGAAGGGTGGGGAAGTTCACCGGGATCAGCTTGCTGGTACCTTCGCCCTGCCGCGTGGTGAGGGTCACATGGGCGCCTTTCCGGAGCACGGTGGAACCGCCGGCTATGTTTCCAGTACGGTACTTCGGCCCCGGCAAGTCGATGAGAATGGCCACCGGGATGCCAAGGCGCTCGGCCAGCCTCCTTACCGTCTGGATGTGTTGGGCGTGCTCTGTATCTGAACCGTGGGACAGGTTTATCCTGGCCACGTTCATGCCTGCCAGGATCAGCCGCCTGATAGCGGTGGCCGAACCACTGGCGGGGCCAAGGGTGCAGACGATCTTGGTCCGGCGCCTCAATCTCAAGTAGCGCGGGTTCCGCATGATGGTGAACCCACATAATATCGGATGCGCCGCCGTACTGCAAGACGCCATCGCGCCAGGTGGAAAGGAACTCGGTCGTGGTGGCGACACCCCGGACTTTTCCACTGTGGGCGGCACGGCGAAACCCCCTGCCATCACCAGGCGTTTTATCCTATGCCAGAGGTCTCCCTTGATGAGCGCAAACGCTTGCCTGGGAGCACCGCTCCGAGACCTATCGGCAAATGAGGACAGGTACCAATGCGGAAGCCTTCATCATGCCTGGCGTGTTAACTTGTTGGTGGACAAGGGAAATGCCAAAGGCAATAGAAAGGAGGAACCAAGATGGAATGGCAGGTAATCGTGGCAATGGTACTGGCGGTGCCCATCATCCTTCTACCTGTGGCGCTCGTCTGGTACCTGAACATCGGCGGGGTGGTGGCTGCGGTGAGGCAGGCGCGCAAGGCCGTCCGCAGAGTAGCAGCCAAAGAAACAGTCCGATAGCAAC
>Ga0180300_10000251_pt1 | contig 22705 bp, 24 predicted proteins | sample GuaBasSediGuay15_FD_121798 | JGI IMG/M metagenome (GOLD analysis project Ga0180300, IMG submission 121798) | Subseafloor sediment microbial communities from Guaymas Basin, Gulf of California, Mexico - Guay15, Core 4569-2, 21-24 cm | ecosystem: Environmental > Aquatic > Marine > Hydrothermal...
ATCTTTAGTGTGCTGAAACTCCTTTGCTAACTTGCCTATATGCTCTCCAAAATATAGAGAATAATAACGCCCTTTTCCTGAACGAATTATTACTATATCTTTAAACCTGTCTAACTCTCCTTTTTCCCAGGTCTGAATATGGATAGATTCATTAAGCTTATCTTTATATTGTTCAAATGCTTTCTCTAAATCCTGAAGAGAAGAAGCCTCATACTTCTTGTAAGTAGTATCTTTATTTTGAGGATTCCAGGCAGAGCGATAAGCCTTAGCTACAGGCTCCCACTGAGTAAGGTCGCGGTTATAACGTTTTATTAAATTTCCTTCATTATCATAATCATAAAGAGTAAGTTTGGGCTGAAGATGTTCTAAATCCATGGCGGTGGCTTCAGGACCATAATACTCCTCCCGCAAAGGAACAACCCTTCCTCCTCTTAAACCAAAAGGTTCACCCTGGGTAATCCCTAACCCTCCTCCATATTGAGTAGCTCCCTTAGTTAAAATTCTCTTCTCAAACTTACTCAGCTTCAACCTCTGACTACTCTGACCCTCGCTATCCTTCCCCTGCTTACTTAAAGCTTCAGGATTAGTCAAAGGTATAACTTTTCTAAAACCCCCTTCTTCAAAAAATCTTACTGTAGCTAAAGGCATCATCTCCCAGTCACTGCGGTAGATAACCTCCAATTCCCGGGCAGGTAAGGCTCCTTCAAGAATAGGAAGATTTGAGTCTTTCATCTGGGTAAGTGTATCTATCATTCCCTGGACATTCTTCTTGATTATTTCTGGAGGAGTACCAAGTTTTCCTAAGAGTTGAGGAAAGCTCCAGCCTCTTTTCTCCAGCTTCTTGCTTGCATCTGGGTATTTAAAATCCCCCTTATCAATAGCTTGAATAATAGGATTAAGTATATCTTTAATAGCCTTATCAGCCCACTTTCTAAATTCCTGAGAATCTAAAATAGGTTTGGGAGAAAGCAGCTCTTCAGCCTGAGCTAAAAGGTCTTTTCTTAATGATTCAGGCACTCCCCTGTCTTCTAATTCTCTCTTAAATTGTTGAAGATTCTCCACAAGATACTCTCCCATCCTTAAACCAAATCTTAAATCATCCTCAGAAAAGTGGGCCCGCCTTATCCCCTGTCCAGGCACATAAGCTTTCACTTCATACCACTTTGAGCCTCCAATAACTGGAGCCAATACCTTAGAGTAAATCTGACCTAAATTATCAGAAGCAACATAATAGCCACTGCTGTCAAAATTTCCGGCAATGACATCGCAGGGTGAAATTCCCCTTCCCACTGTCTGAGCAAAATTTGACCAGTGCATTACATTGTTGATTATATTTAAAGCCGGCTGAACGCTGAAACCATCCTGCTCCCAGGCATATTCGCCAATCCGGGAAGAAGCTCCTAAGGTAGGCAGAGCATTGGAAGCAGACTGTCCAAGATTATACCAAAAATCCTCAGCGAAATTGGAAGGGAAATTTGTATTTTTCCAATTAAGATCAGCCATATTTAATTGGGCTGGCTTCCCCTCTACCTTGACAAATACCTCCGTTAAGTTCTCATTCCTATTTTTAACATTTTGCAAAACTTCTTCTCTTCCTCCCAAGAATTCTCTTCCTGTAGCCGTCCCCAAAGCACCAGCAACTATGTTAGTTAAGCCTGCTAAACCCGGATAATCTATTCCCCTGTTAAGATGGGCAAAACCTATTTTTGTTCCGGCAGTAAGAGCTCCAGAAAGAATATACTGAGGCAAATCTTTAACATAATTCTCCAGAGGAGTAGGAGCATTTTCCTTAGGAGATACACCGGTAATCTCAGGAGTAATGTAAGTATCTACTGCTGCCTGGGCAAAGCTTCCAGCTAAACCTCCAGCAAAACTGCCTACAGCCGAAGCAACCCGATTTATTAAAATATCACCCTTCTTGCGGGCATCATTATCATAACCCAAAGCTTCAGATACTCCGGCTTCCACTAATGCCGAAACTGCAATCCGGGGAACTGTGGTTATTAAAGCTCTTCCTACGCCCATCTGGGCAACCCTTCCCCAGGGATTAACTAACTGCTGAAGGCCAGGTAAAGAAAAGAAAGAAAAATTAGACCCAGAGCTTTCAGGAACTACAAAAGTATGGGTATTGGCATATTTGGCGGTCATACCTGAAGTAAGATAAGGATTATCTTCAGATACTATACCACTATCTATTGCCTGAGTGGAAGTAGATAAAGTAGGTGCCGGGCTTACAGAAATTGTAAAAGTATGGGTATTGGCATTTTTGGGAGTCACGACAAGATAAGGATTATCTTCAGATACTATACCACTATCTATTGCCTGAGTGGAAGTAGATTTGGTAAAGCCGGGAACACCTGCTGCCGAGGCTCCTAAAGAAAGACCAAATCCCACTCCAAGACCGGTTAACATTCCTCCTGCTGAGGCTAAAGCCGGGTGAGCACCTGCCTTAGATAATTCATAAGACACTCTTCCTCCGGTATAGGAGGAAGCAAAGGTTATCCCTGCATTTACTGCTGAATTTAATATTACATTTCCTATGCTTGAACCTCCGGCAGCTCCTGCTGAACCTCCAGCAGATCCTCCAGTGGCACCTCCAGCTGATCCAGCTAACCCTCCAACCACACCCGCAACAAAACCAGTTGCTGCTCCGGCTATTGCTCCGGCAAGTATGCTGGTTTTGGCAATCTTATCCCGGCTGTAGCCCTGAGAATAGCAGTAAACACCGACATAAGTAGAAGTAATAGTCCCTACTGCTGCCGGAACACCGCCAACACCTACGCCTACAGCAGTTACTGCTGCAGATATTGCTCCAGCAGTAAAGGCTTTAGCACTGCTCATTCCGCCGGTATTACCTTTGCGGGCAAAAGAAAATTGCTGGAAAGAAAAAGTAAGAATCAAGAAGCAAGTGAAGAAGAAAATGAGAGGAGAGCTCTTTAGAGAAGTTAAACTTCCCCCTTTCCCCCAATTAGCTATGTGGCTTCTTCTTACCAGCTTCATTTCAGAATTCACAACCCTAAAATAAAACCGGGTTGTCAAAACTTTCAAGTTTCGGCAACCCGGCTCTTCTTAAGACCAGTTATAAAAAACTTCTAAAAAGTTAACACTTCTTTGAAAGAAATTCTTTCCTCATTTCTGGTCTTAAGCTCCGTGGCTTTCCGCTCCCGACATAACTTCGGGGTTGGCTTTATCGCTCTTGAAAGCGCTTAAATTATAACATATTTTTCAAAAAAAAATCAAGAGAAAAATAAACATTTTATTATAAAAATTGAAAAGTTTTCATAAAGTATTTATTAACTATCCTAAAAAATAAACTTCCTTTCTTTTTTCACCTAAAGATACTAAACTAAAAATCCTAATTTCTAATTTTGTGGACATTTATAAAAGTAAGTTCTTAATTATCAAAGAATTATTTAAAAACAAACAAATTTTGGGAAAAGAACTTTATAAGTATAGGTCCAGCTACTATTATCATAACCACAGGCATTATGCAAAAAATCACCGGGATAAGCATCTTTATAGGAGCTTTTAAAGCCTGCCTTCTCCCCCTCTGTTTCCTCCTCATCCGGGAATCATCAGAAATTATTACAAATACTTCTTCTACGGGAGTACCCATCCTATCAGCCTGAATAAGGGTCCTCACAAAAGAAGTAACATCAGGGATATCTAAGTTTTTAGACATATCCCGAAGAGCCTGAACCCTAGACTTTCCTATACTAATTTCTTCCAACACATGTTTTAGTTCCTCAATCATAGGGTTGGGGGTAGTCTTTTCAATTACCCATCTTACAGCAGCCATAAAGTCTAAACCTGCACCCACGCATAAAGAAAGCAAGTCTACAGTCTCAGGTAAAACCCTGGCTATAGATTCCTTACGTTGTTTAATTTTCTGAATTAACCATAAATCAGGAAAAATAAAGAAAAAAACTATTGCTCCTGTTACTATTAAAGGTTTATTGAAACTAAATAAATAAACTATCAGCAAGGCGAAAATAACAAGTAATTCTTTTAAAGCAAAAAACTCACCAGGAGTCCAAAGTATCTTAGCTAAAGACAACTTCCGTTCTATTTTTTCATATAAACCTACCTTTTTAAGCAAAAGATTATTTAAAGGAGAAAATATCCTCAGCACAAAATTTGCTTTGTATTTTCCCCCTTTTTCTCTTTTCAACCTCTGATAAATAGATACCCTCTCTTCAGGATTAAGGACTTTATAAAAAAGAAAAATTGCCACCAATATTACTAAATAAACTAAATAAATCATTATATCCTTACTATACTAAACTTTCTCAATAAGAATAAAGCTAAAAGGTATAAGACTCCCCCTCCAATCAATAAAATCTTTCCTAAATCTGTCTCAAACATTACATCGAAATGGTGAGAATCAACTCTATATACCCACAAAACAAAACCTACGGGAAGAAGAGAGAGAATAATTGCTTGCACCTTAGCCTGAGTGGTAAGAGTAACCACTTCCTCTTTTATCTCTGCTCTATCTCTCAAAGTAGTAACTAACCTTGAAAATACTTTGGTTAAATCGCCTCCGGTTTCTCTGGCTACCAATATGGCCGAAACAAATAGGCTCAACTCCTCAGAAGGCATCCTTTTACTTAATCTTATTAAAGCCTCCTCAATAGATACTCCCAGTTTTATCTCTCTCAGCACTAAATTGAACTCTTGAGATAGAGGGGGGGTAGTCTCCTCTACTAAAACCTCAAAAGCTTGAATTAAACTTAAACCTCCTTTAAGACAACTGGAGAGAATCATTAAACCATCTACAAGCTGTTTTATGAATTTTACTCTTCTTCTGGCTACTATCATCCGTAAAATAGCCATAGGCAATATGAATCCGGAAATTATCCCCAAACCTAACCCTATCCATTTAAAAAACCACGCTCCCAATAATCCTAAACCTAAGGGTAAAAGTCTCAAAATTATAGTAAGTTTCTTTTCCCTAATAAACACGAAGATATCTTCTAACTTATCAGCTAACCTCTCAACTTTCTTGCTTTGTCTATTAAGCCACTTATCAATAAACCAGGGCACAGCCATATAGAAAAATAAGGAAGCGGAGGCAAAAGACAGAAAATAAGCTAAAACTAACTTAGGGTTCATAACTACTTCTCAACTATTTAATTGTGGTATGACCAGATGAATATACCTCGCCCTGGCCAAAGACATCAACTGACTGGCGCCACTTGCCAGAAATAGAATTACGGATATAAGCAAACATAGCGATTAAAGCTAAAACGCCTGCAGCAATTAATACAGTATATTCTAAAATACTCTGATATTTCTTCTTGTTCATTTTCTATATAATATACTTACTACTCTGCCTTCTCCCTGAGGGTTTTCCATTATTACTATGGTTGCCTCTCCGTAAGGACCCTTAAAATAGAGGTTATAGGCTGAGGTTAAAACATCTAAGGATACAGGGGGACCTTGAGGCAGCTTCCCGGTTAAATTTTTAAGTTCATCTCCCAACTGAGAAGAGGAAATTTCAGCAGTCAACTTCCAGTAATGATAATCCATATTTTGTTTGTAGAATTTTTTTAATTCCTCTCTTGACTGGCTGCACTTATAAACTATATTAACCATAAAAGGAGCGTCATTCTTAACATTAACCAGCCTGATACTTCCTGGAGGGCGGGGTATAAACTCTAAATCCTCGCCCGGTAAATCTTCAGTAATACTATCAAAATTCTGGGCGGTGCTACCCGGCGAAGATGTTAAGGAATTATCTGAAGGAAAACCACCTCCACAGGTAGAGCATCCTTCACTGGAGATAGCAGACTGATTATAGACAGAGGCTACGACAGTTACGCCAGGAAAGTCTCCCTGAGCTTTCATTATCTGAATATTTATAACCTGGCTTTTTTTTGTATATTTAAAGAACCCGGTACTGGCTTGCTGGAATTCTTCACTGGCTTTAGTAAACCCTTTATCTTTAAGGACCCTGTCATAAAAATCTATAAGGTCAGCTTCAGTTAAGGTAGTCTGGAAAACATAGGCTTTTATATCCTGGCCAGATACATTAACCTTCTGTTCTCTTTGATAAAAAGTGGAAGGAGGCTTGAGGAAAGAGAAATCCTGAGTATAACCCAGAAAATTTAAACCCATTAAAATAATAAATATTATTAAAGGCATAATTTTACTTCGTGGAAACTAACCGAGAATCATAAGTATGGTCACTCCATGGCCGCACTGAACCACCATAAGTTTCAGCTTGAGCATAGCTTTCTATGGTCCCATACCTCATCTTCCACAACCCAAAGTCTCTATCTGAACGATATTTCTGAGTAGTTACTCCAATCGGGCCGTTTTCATGGCTAACTCCGGAGAGAGCAGCTATAAAAGGCATAGGCAAACAAAGACAGCCGTGGCAACACCCAAAAAGCCCCCTACCTATCACCACTACTGGCCGCCATAAAATATGGGGAGTAGGAGTAGGAACGGGGTCAAGGATTACCTGAGCGTAATTCTGGCCATACCTGTCATCCCAAGTATACTTATGAGGGGGATTTTTATATTCTTCATCATCCATCCATTGAGAAAACCTGCTTTTCTTTAACAACCACTCTTCATAAGACTCTCCAGAGGTATGAGGTTTTACTTCTTCTATCCCAATATTCTGAAAAGCATAACTATAAGCTGTCTCTCGGACATTACCAGGAATCTTCCCAGCCATAGCCTTAGCCAGTAAATAAAGAGCTAAAGCTATAGCCATAAAGACAGCATACATTCCCCAGGCGTACCAACAACTCCTACAAGAAGCAAGGACAGCAGCTGCGGCCAGATAAAAACCAAACATATTATCGCTGTGAAAACCTAAATTCATTAACCCTTGTCCATAGACAGTTGCTCCAGCTAAGGCTCCAGCATCAGCAGCATTAGAGGTATCGGTTTTAAAAAGACCAATTCTGGCAATATTTACTGTAATCATAATAAGCAGGACTACTATAGCAATTGAAGCTATTAAAAAAGGAGCTATCTGCCCCTTAAAATAATTTATTTTCTCTTTAGAAAAATATATAAACATCTTTATAATTTTAGCATAATAATTTGATTAATGATACTAAAAAATTCTAAACCCTGCAGGGAATTGCCGGTTTTACCTCTACATATTTTAATTTAAGCTTTACCCTTCTTCTGCTTCCTTTTTTACTTTGAGTAACTCTATCCAGCTTCTAAATCTCCTTATCTCGTTTCTGAATAACGCCTCTCCTCCCAGTCCGTTAATTTCTAAATTCCTTCTCTCCTAGAAACTTTCTAAATTATCTTTCCCTCTCTACTTCTACTTCGGGAATACCTTTAAATACCCAGTCCTCTGTTAGATACATTGCTGAATAACCCTCAGGTAGCCATTGACCAGGACTTCCTTCAGGATTGCCGGCGGCTATCCTGGTTTGCTCATAAGGAGGCTGTCTATTAGCAAAATCAGCATTAAAAAAAACCCAGATACGGGTAGTCCCCAAAATAAGCATGGCTAAAGCCACAAACATTAAGATGAACTCTATTACTACCTGGGATTTGTTCTTTACTGATGAGGTGTTTGCCATACTCTTGCCTTATTTTTATTATACTGACTTACAATTTTCCATTCCCAAGCAGGGTTATACTCATATTCATCAGGGTCATCGCTATTTTTTCTCCAGTTAAACCTGCCGTAAAGTGTGGTAATTACAGTATCCTTAACCTCAGCCTGCTTAGAAGTGGTTACATTCTCAGGTGACTCCTGCTTGGTAAAATTTAAGCTGTAATCTTCTGTAGATTCACTCTCTACTTTATAAATCTCTACAGGAACTTTTACATCAATTTCATCTCCTTCATCAGTTTCTACTTCCTTCTTTATTATAGGCAACTTAATTACTTTTCCATCTACCTCATAATAAGCATAATTTCCCTCATCCTTTGTACCCTCAGGTCCACATACACCGTTGCACCACATAACTGAAGCACTGGCATTAACCTCGTTTCTTCCTCCCTTAAAAGGCTGCTGAATATCTAAATTACGCCGGTGCCTTAAAATAGTATAACTAACTGAACCATTTGTATCATGAGCCTTTTTCAAAGCTTTCCTAAAGGCTTCCATCTTAAGAGAATGTTGTTGATTTAAACTCTGACCATAGGATATAAGCACTCCCAGAGCAAAAATTAAAAGACTCCCGAATATAGCCATTTCTGCTGAAGCCTGAGACTTTCTTCTATTCAAGCCAATCCTCAAACCCATCTCCTACACTCCTTTGAGTTAAGCTGGTTTTAACAACCTGTTGAGTATCAGCACCCTGAACATAATTAGAAATAACTCCTTTGTGCTCATGATGAATAACCCGGGAATAAGTATCTGTATTTTCTTCAGCTTCTGTCTCATCCCCTTTGTAATGCAAAGCTATACTGCCCTGATAATCTCTACTTCCTATAACCTCACCTTCTCCATTAAATACATTCTCAGTCCACTGGGTAGGTCCTTCTTCAGTCCAAATAGCTAAATTACTTACCTGCTTTATTCTCTTAGCAAGGATTCTTCTAAATATTGGGCTAGTAAAAAGGATAACTGTGGCTACTGTCCCAATAACTAAGGTCCAAGATAATATACTTTGAGATTTTCTATAATTCATATTGCTTTTTACTTTATTACTCTGGCCAATCTTCTGTAGCTAAAGCATCAACTGCTTCTTTAGAAACAGTCTTAGTAGTCCAATCATAGCCATCCTGAGAGGTTAGGTCTGTCCGGGTTACTCCCTCTTTAGTAACAACGTGAGTATGGGTTCTGGTTTCAGTAACTATTAAAGAAGTGGTGTGTCCCGGTGAATATTGACTACCTACCTGCTCCATCTGAGTTTTAATCCTTCCCTGATAAGCTCTTTTTATAAAATTCTGACCCATCAAAAGAGCAAAGACTATTACTGAAAACAAAACTACATATTCCAGAATACTTTGTGATTTCTTTAAACTCATATCTTCCCGGTAAACTTAATTAAAAATTATTCCCAAGAGCCTTCTAAAGAAAAATCATTAAAAGCAGAGGTATCGTAATCATCATATTCGTAATCTTCCTGAGTTAAAGCATCGGTTTGCCTATATCTCTGAATCTTAGTCTCTCCGCCTGTTCTATCTACCCGGGAATAAAGGTTTGCTGATTGAAGGTCGTGCACACCCTCACCCTCGCCAGTAATGAAATTGTCCGCATTCCCCTCAGTATTTATATTCTCAGTGATTACCTGGTCACTCTCTAATACTTCTTTATAATGCTCCTGGCTGTTGCTAAAAGACCAACCTTCATTACTTATACTCTCACCTTGCTCTTTAATATAACCTTGAACTCTTCTCTTTAAAAATGCCTGGCCAATTATAATTGCTGCTACTATCACTGAAAAAAGGGTGATATACTCTAAAGAACTCTGGGCTTTTCTAAATTTAATCAACATCCTAATCCTCCTTTTAAAATATTATTAATATTGATTATTCTTCTAGAGTATCTACTTCTATAGTTGTTCCTTCTCTCTTTTGCTTAGTCTTATATATCTTCTCCTCAGCACCACCTTTTTTAACTACTCTTTCGTTTAAGTAATCCTGAGCACTTACAACAGTATCATAATGTTGCTGTTCATATTCAGGAAGAGCCTCAGTTCCATAGCTGCTTAGGTCAATATCTCCTCCTGTAGTCTGGTCATCATAATAGCCCAAAGCCTGCTGAGCCTTCTTCTTTAAAGCACCTTTAAGAAGAACCTGACCCACTGCTAAAAAAGCAATAACTGCTGTGAATACTAAGGCGTATTCGGCTGTAGATTGAGCTTTTCTTAACTTAATTAACATAATCAAACCTCCTTTTAAATTTAACTTTTATTCTTCAGTTGAGAAAACTCCTACATCCATGCTATTAACTGCCTTATCCACTGTAGCCTCAGCTTTCTCTTTGTAGTGGGTAGTTAACTTACTCTTTAAGGCTGAAGCTACTAAAATCATAGCTGCCACCACTACTGAAGCAATTAAGGTGTACTCCACGATACTCTGAGCTTTTCTCTTTAACATAAATATACCTCCTTTTTACTATCTTACTATTCCCCTAATAACTGAGAAAGCTTAGAAGTAGCGTCCTGCATAGCTTGATTTGCATCTTGAAGACCTTTTTCCACGCCCGAACGAATGTTTCCTAAGAAACCTAACAAAGCTGCAATTATAACCGCAGTTATAAGCACATACTCCAATAAACTTTGAGACTTCTTAATCATTTACCACCTCATATTCTACTTCGTAAGCATTACTCTGGGAGACCTCTTCCTGGATCTGCTTTAACCGGGCATTTATTGAACGAAATACATACTTATTCATTAGCATAAAGGCAGCTACTACTGCTATGAATAAAACCGCATATTCAAAAATACTCTGGGATTTTTTTAAACCCATTTTATTCTCCTAAAATTCTTCCTCTTACCTCTTCAAAGTGATTCTCAAAAATATTTGTCCGGGCATTAGAAACAAAAGAAAAAGTTAAAAAAGTGCAAGAGACTACGATTATAAAAAGGATAATGTACTCTAATAAGGCCTGGGTTCTTCTCTTTCTTCTTCCCATAACTTTAATTCTTTCTAAAAATTGGAGATAGTGTTTCTTCCGCCTCCCTAAGGCTACCAGGAGAATATAACATATTTAGAGAAGAAAAATCAAGGTGAGAAGAAATAAACCAGGGATTTTTTGAAAGCGCTTACAGAGAAAAAAAGATAACTTTTCTCTGTCTAAAGAATATATCTGCTTCATTAAGAAAGGCTAAAATCTCTTGTAAAAAACCGGCCTCTTCTAAGAAAACCCTCAAGAAACCAGGTTTCTTTTTAGAGATTCTTCCCTTTAATCTAAAAATACTCTCCCAATTTTTAAAACTCTTAGCCCTCCCTAAGAGGTATTTATGGTAAAAGTAATCCTTTAAAAATTCTCCTAAAATAGTAAAAAAATTCTTAGAATTAAGAAGAGAGATAAATGAAGAAACTTTCTCCTCTAAAAAAGGGGGGATTTTATTGAAACTAAAATGACTTATAAGTTCTAAATCTCTCAACAAGCCTTTCTCCAAATAAGGAAAAGACAAGGTATAAAATTTAACTAACCTTTCTAAAGAAAAATTAGTATTAGTGAATATCCCCCAGCAAAAGTCTTCTTTCTTCTGTCTTTTTATGAGGACAAATCTTTTTCTAACTTCTTTAATATCAATTAGTTGTGAAGATTTTATCTTAAATTCTCCCGCATATATCCTCTCTTCTAATCCCGGTATTTTAAAATTAACAAAAGGAGAAACTCTTTGAACTCCTCCCTTAGCAGCAATCTCCTGAGGTAAAAATCCTAATATGAAATCAAAAGAAGGAATATTCAGCCTTTCTAAAACTTGAGCTCTTCTTCCTATAGCTTCTAAACTCTTCACCCCTGAAGAAAGACTTTTGAGAAGCTGAATAAAAGAAGGAGGGAATTTGCCAAAACAGGATATTCCTAAAATTATAAAAATAGCTTCCTCCTCTAAAATCTTTTTGAGCTTTTCCTTTACCTTTATAAAAGGAAGAAAGAAAGCAGATGGAATAATCTCTTTTTCTCTCCATAGACTGCGAAACTCAGGGTCAATGTAAATAGAAAAACCGTTTTGAAAAGTTATTCTCAAGGAGTGCACCTCCTTTAAGAGAAAAGAAAATTCTTCTTTCAAAAGATAAGAAAGCTCTTCTCTTTTGAACTTATTAAGAAAGTGTCTCAAAACCTTAGCAGAAAGAGGCTTATCTAAATTAGAAAAAAAGGTTAAGTCTTCTTCTCCTAAACTTTTGAGAATTGAATTATAAGTAAAGTAATCTATTAAATATACTAATTTATCTGGGGAATAGTGAGGAAAGACTAAGCCGATACTCTCTTTCAATACTTGAGAAAGGCAGATATCGGATTCAGCAGATTTTAAAAGAAGTAAACCGCAATTATCTACCTTCTTTATCTTTAGGAAAGGAAATTCAGATTTTCTTCCTTTCTTTTCTTTTAGACCTTCGGAAAGCAGCACTTTATTTATTAAAGATTTGGAAACCTTCAGGGAGTATTTATCTTTCAAAAGAAGGCTTAACTTCCTGCAACCTAAGAGAGGATGGCGCTTCTTCTCCTTGAGAATAAGGGATTTTATTTCTGGGGTGAGCTTCTTTTTCCCCATAATCTAGCGATAAAAAGAGGCAATTATTCTTGAGGAGTAAAAATTTCTCGAGGAACTTCTAAACCCTTAGCTTTCATTTCTTCGAAAAAGGAAGGAATGTAGCCAGTAGCTGTAAAATCACCCAAAACCTTATTTTCTTTACCTAAACCTGTCTGTCTGAATATAAATATATCCTGTAAATTAATATGAACCTCATCTAACATCCCGGCAACTTCAGTAATCTGAACCACCTTTCTTGAGCCATCGGATAATCTTGCTGTATGAACTATTAAATCTATGGCTGAAGCAATCATTTCTCTGATTGCCCTTATAGGAAGTTCAACCCCTGACATCAAAATCATCGAATCTAATCTTATTAAAACATCATGGGTAGAATTAGCGTGGATTGTGGACATAGAACCATCGTGACCAGTATTCATCGCCTGAAGCATATCTAACACTTCTTTTCCCCGGCACTCGCCTACTATTATTCTATCTGGCCTCATTCTCAGAGAATTTCTGAATAAATCTCTTATAGTAACTTCTCCCCTTCCTTCAATATTAGGAGGTCTGGATTCCAACCTTATCCAGTGTTTCTGATTAAGCTTGAGTTCTGCCGAATCTTCAATAGTAATTATCCTCTCCTTTTCAGGGATATAGGAAGACAAAATATTAAGAAAAGTGGTCTTCCCTGAACCTGTTCCTCCCGAAACTAAAATATTTTTCCTAGACTTTACTGCGGCCTCTAAAAATTGAGCCATAGAAGGGCTGATACTTCCCAACCTGTCTATTAAATCACCCATCGTAAACCTTTGTCTGGCAAATTTTCTGATAGTTAAGGTAGGTCCGGTCAAAGATAAAGGAGGGATTATTGCGTTTACCCTTGAACCATCAGGAAGACGAGCATCTACATAAGGAGAAGACTCATCAATCCTTCTTCCCAGAGGAGCTAATATCCTTTCAATAACCACTCTCACCTGCTCATTAGAAGTAAATCTTTTACTGGTAAGCTCGATCTTGCCCTCTCTTTCAATATATATCTGGTCTTTATTATTTACCATTATCTCAGTAACAATTGGGTCCTTTATTAAATCTTCTAAAGGACCTAAGCCTAAGGCTTCGTCTATAATCTCTTTGGTTAATTTTCTTCTTACCTCCAAAGAAGAGAGAAAACTGCCAGTTTCTTGGGCCAAAATATTTGCTACAATTTTTTCTGCATCTTCTCTTAATTTTTTAGACCTCTGGGGATTTAAAAGAATTGACTCTACGGGCAATCTTCTTAAGTCTAACTCTTCAATTAATCTCTGGTGAACTTTTTTCTTAATCTCTACTATAACATCTTCTTCCTCACTTATCTCCATCTTCTTCAAAGGCTCTACTAATCCTAATCTTGCCCAAAAATCTTCAACCACGGTCTCTTCTTTTTCTTTTTTAATCCTCAATTCTGTCAACTCCTTATGAGGGATGTATAAACCTTCATCTTCCAACATCTTAGAAGCCAAATTTTTCAAGGCAATAGCTATCTTACTATGAGGACTATCTTGAATTACGGGAACACCTCTATTTAAAGCTAAACCTACAACTTTACCCTCTGAAGGAAGAGTACCCAACAACTCTACAGGCATCAAAAGCTTAATCTCTTGAAGACTCACTGCTCCTTTACTCTCAGCTCGATTAACTATCACTCTCACCATCTTTAAAGGAAAACCCAAACTTTGAAGTGTATCTAAAACCCACTCGGTCTGGTATACTGAAAGAATATCCGGAGTAACTACTAAGAGAATCAGGTTAGATATACCAAAAATTTTTAATAAGAGATCAGTTAAATTTTTCCCTCCATCTATAATAATAAAATCAAAGCCCAACTCTCTAAAATTACTTAAGATACTCTCAATATACAAAGGTTTAAGATGAGGGGTGCTTCTTAAAGATAAGACCCCGGGAAGAAAGTATAAATTATTGTTTACTTCTGAGAAACATTCTCTTATCTTCTCTTCATTCTTTTTTAAACTTTGCCAATTTCCTACCATATCTACTAAAGCTCTCTTGGGATGAAGATTCAACATTTTAGCCATATCTAAAGGCCCCCCTAAGTCTAACTCTAAAAGGAGAACCTTTTTGTTAAGGAGAGAAAGAGCTAGGGCGGTATTTAAAGAAAGGGTAGTTTTGCCTACTCCGCCCTTCGTGCTAAAAAAAGTAATTACCTTAGTAGAACTCATCAGGTAAGATTAGTCTAACCTGTAGACTACAGGTATCTCTATCCAAAGTTCCTTCTCTTCTATTGAAGAAGGAAAAGGAGGGTAAGGACTTATATCTTTTGCTATCCTCAAAACACTCTCATCAAAAACCTTATACCCCGAAGATTGAGAAATCCTAACTGCTATTAAACTACCATCTGAAGAAAGATGCAAACTCAACTTTACCATACCCTGCCAGCCAGCTTCTTCAGCTAAAACTGGATAGGCCAAAGCAGAACTTATCCTTCTCTGAACTTCTCTTATATAACTAGCTAAAGGCAAAGATATACCTTCCTCTTCTTCAACCAAAGGCTTATAAGTAGAAGCTATTTTCTTAAGCTCTTCTTCCTCAGAAGCATATCTTATAATCCGAGGGGTTAAAGAAATTACTAATTCTGTTCGATCCCGCTGGTAATCTTTGGATCTAAACAAAGCTCCCAGAATGGGGATATCAGCTAAACCCGGAATTTTATTTAAATACTCCTTACTCACCTTATCTTCAAGAAGCCCTGAAATAAATATAGTTTGTCCATCCTTAAGAAAAAGTTGAGTTTCAGTAGTCCTCTTAGTGAAGGCTGGCACAGAGTACTGAGAAGAACCCGAATCAGAAACGAATACAGTAACATCTAAAGAATTATCTGTGTCAATCTCACTAATCTCTGAGTGCAAGTTTAAAGCTATACCTTTATTTTTTATTGTAGGACTTATACTTAGTTTTATCCCGTATTCTTTATATTCCACATTAGGCTCTCCTTCCTGATAAGTAAGTATAGGAACTTCTCCTCCTACTAAGAAGGAGGCTTCTTTGCCTGATAAACAAAGGAGTTTTGGCCGGGCTAAAAGCTTACCTTTACCTTCTTTCTCCCATAAATGGATAGTTGCCTCTAAAGCGGTTCTTGTCCAATCAACAATCCTTATTACCTCCGGAGGAGTACCCCCTAAACCAGCAGATTTAGTGGCTATACTTTCTGACCACTTCATTGAATGAGACCAATCTATACCCAGCTGGTCAATCAACTGTTTAGATAACTCTAATACTTCCACATCAATCCGGACTAAATCTCTCTCCTCCTTGATCTTAAGAAAATTAGTGATATTTGCTGAATACTTTTCTATAACTCTATTAATTCGATCTAAATCATCTTTAGACACCGTTCCCTCTAAAATAATTTTGCTATTCAAATCATCCTTTCTGATAACTACACCCTCAATTTTAAGCTGTTTATTAATCAGTTGAGAAATTTTCTCTTTCAAGCTATTTAAATCTTCACTTAATACATTCACTTCAAATATTCTTTTACCGGCCTTTCCCCAGACTTCCACTTGGGTAAATCCGGTTTTCTTGCCTAAAAATTCTATACTATTTTCTTTAACCTTTACTATTTCTAAAATCTCCGGCTTTCTAATAAATATCTTTTGGGGTGAAAATACTTTTACTGAAAGAATTTCTCCCACCACTATCTCATAGGATTCAATCTGGGCCCAGGAAAAAGGGAACTCTAAAAAAAATAAAAATAGAATTATAAAGAATAGCTTCGTTGCAGAATTTAAACCTTTCATTCTTTCTCTACTACTACTGAGCTTTTTTCTGTCCCCTTATACACCTCCACAGTCTTAGGAGGAGGCGGAGGTGTGGGAATAACCTGTTTTATCCCCAGTAGTTTCTCCCAGAGTTTATCTATAGTAACCGGCTCTCTTTTAAAAGCTGTCTGAGTATCAAATTTAGAGCGTAATAATAACTTAATCTTTCCAATCTCCGTAGCATAAGTAATTAAAGAAGCTTGCTCGGGAGTCAAAGCCAAAGTAATAGTAGTGGGTGGTCCCTTCTCTTCTCTACCTAAACTTACCGCCTCAACCTTAGTTCCCACAGCTAATACCAACACATCCTCGAACATAGGAATTACCATAGTTTGGCTAATAGTTTCTCCTTTCTGAGTCTTTGCAGGGATAGAAAAACTTCCTACAATATCTACAGAATCTCCAGGCCTTATCATTCCTTCTATAGAAGATATCTTATCTACGGGGATAGTAATTGCTCTTTTACCCTCGGGAATCTTTAAGGAAAGAGTTTTTTGTGACCCCGGTATCATAAGAAGAGAGGCCTTAATTTGTTCACCTTCTATTATGTCTCTCTTAGCTATCTTGCCTACTATTGAATCTATAGAACTTAAAGCTTCGGGCTCTAAACGTTTTGAGGGAACCCTTACTAAAGCTAACATATTGGAAGAAATTTTTGTTTTAGCTGGAATATCTTTTTTAGCTACAACTACTTCTACAACTCCTTTTCTTTTAGCAAGCTCTAAAATCTTCTGCCTCTCAGACTGTACATAGGAATGTATTAAAAATATAGCAGTTAAAGCTAATATAATTGCTGCAATAAGATAAACACCTCTCTTATCCATGTTCTCTATCTTAGTAAATCCTCATTAATTACTACTTCGGATTTCTGCTTAGCTGAATTTATTAACTCTTCTATTCTTTTATTCGTTTTATCAATCTTTAAAGCTTCTCTTATCTTTTCTTTAACTTCTGAAAGAGGAGCAATTTTTCCACCTCTCTTATCTTCTACTTTAAGAATATAAAATTTTCCATCTTCTCCTTTAAATATATTGGAAACTTCTCCTTTATCTAAAGCTAAAGCTATTTCCCAGAATTTTTTAAATTTTTTAGAAGGGTCGTAACTAATATAGCCTAAGTCTCCTCCTTTGTCTTTAGAATCAGCTACTGAATACTGGGTAGCTAAAGAAGAAAAACTCTCTCCTTGAAGAAGGCGAATATATAAGTCTTTGGCTTCTGATTCGGAATTTACTACAATCTCTCTCACCTTTATCTCCTCAGGATTTCTAAAAAACTCCTTATTGCGCTCGTAAAACTCTTCTATCTCTGCCTCAGTAACCGTAATATCAACAGTTTCTTCTTCAACAAGCTTCTGAGCCAGAAGGCGTTGCTTATAATTATCCAAAGCCTCTATGAAATCTGCCTCTTTATCTAAACCTCGGAATTTTGCTTCCTCTGCTAAAAGAACATTCCTGACCAGTTCATTTAATACTCTTCTTTTAAACTCATAATTATTAATATCTATATTCTGCTGTTTAGCTAAAGGCTCTAAGGCTTTGAGTTCCTTCTCAAAATCTTCTAAACCAATCCGCCAATTATTTACCTGAGCTAGAAGTGGACCCTGAATTTTCTTTTCCTCTGAAGCCTCAATGGGTTTTTTAGAAGTAGTAAAATTCTGGCAAGCTGATAATAAAAGTATAAAAGAAACACCAATAACTCCCTTTATAATTTTTTTCATCGCTCCTCCTTCCTCTTAAAAAGATTTTATCCACAAATTTTAAAAAAATCAAGGTTTTTATTTAAAAATCTGTCTTTCTCTTCTCTTCTACATAAATAGACTTCCCAAAGCTTTTAGCAAAGTTTTTTAATTCTGCTCCTACACTGGAAACCTCTCCTATATGCTGAAAGTCCCTATAGAGGTTAGTAACTATACCCATAGCAATAGAAACTATAGAAAACTTTTTCTCCCGACCCAAGCGGTCTTTACTTATAATAAAACCTCTCTTTCTGTCCTCTTCATCATAAAGTAAAGGAACCTGACTATCAAATCTTTCTATAATCTCCTTGGCTATATCTTGAGCCTTATCCGGTTGAGTTACTACCACAAAATCATCTCCTCCAATATGACCTATAAAATCGTCTTCAGTGCCTTTGTTGTGGACTGCTTCTATTATTAGGCGAGCAGTAGTTTTTATCAACTCATCACCTCGTTTAAATCCATAATAGTCATTAAAGGCTTTAAACTTGTTCAAATCCAAATATAACACAGCAAATTTCTCTCCACTATCCAGCCTCTTCTGAATCTCATTCATTATGGAGACATTCCCGGGAAGACGAGTTAAGGGATTAGCATCCAAATCCCTCTCAGAACGTTTAAGAACCATCTTTACCCTAGCTAAAAGCTCTTGAGACTCAAAGGGTTTAACAATATAATCGTCCGCTCCTACTTCTAAACCCTCTACTTTATCTTTAACTTCACCTTTGCCGGTAAGCATAATAATAGGTATATGAAGAAATAAAGGGTCTTCCCTCAATTCTCTACATACTTCTATTCCTGTCTTTTTAGGCATCTTATAATCTAAAATCACCAAATCTGGCCTCTCTTTCTTCACTAAATCTAATCCTTCTTCACCGTCACCAGCTTCAATAACTTCATACTCTTCTTCTAAGATACTCTTTAATATATCCCTTATGAAAAGTTCATCATCAACTACCAAAATCTTTTTCTTAACCATAACCTAAATCTTAGATTCTTGAGCTAAAGGCAGAGTAAATATAAATTTCGAACCTTCTCCTGCTTTACTTTCTACCCAAATCTCTCCTCGGTGAGCTTTTATAATATTTCTAACCAGAGAAAGTCCTAAACCTGTGCCTTTAACTTCTTTTTGTAAAGGATTGTCTATCTTATAGAATTCCTTAAAAATATTCTCCAAATCCTCCTGAGGAATACCTATACCTTCATCTCTTACACTAACTTCTACATAATTATCTTTTTTCTCACATTTTATTTCTATCTTCTTGCCCTGAGGAGTAAATTTTATAGCATTACTCAGAAGATTTATAAAAACTCTTTCTAATAAGGACTTATCAGCTTCAACGAAAAGAGAAGAAAGAGTTAAAATCAACTGAAGGTTTTTCCCCTTAAGTTGAGGATAAAAATAATCAGCAATTCTCTTTATCATTTCTGATAATTCTATCTTCTGAATTTCTATCTTACTCCTTCCTGACTCAATTCTGGCTATGTCTAAAAGCTCGTTTATCATATTCACCAAGGTATCAGCTTGCTGATTTATCCTCTCTAATCTTAATCTTACCTCTGCAGGTATCTTACCAAACTTCTCTTGAACCAACAAAGAAGCGTATCCCTTTATAGAAGTAAGAGGAGTTCTAAACTCATGAGAAACAGCTGATACAAACTCACTCTTAAGCCTACTAATCTTTTTTATCTTCTCTAAAGCTTCTTGAAGACTGTTGGTCCTTTCTTTAACCCTCTCTTCTAATTCCTGGCGAGACCTAAAAACTTCCTCAAAGAGACGGATATTCTCTAAACTTTGAGCAAGCTGAGAAGAAAAAATCTCTGCGATTTCTAAAGCTCCTCCAGAAATTTCTTCTTGAAAGGTATTCCCCAAAATAAGAAAACCTAAAGGATTGTCCTTAGACTGAATAGAAGAAGCTAAAAAAGACTTAAAGTTAATTTTTTGGGACAAATACTCAAATTCTGGAGAAATATCTTTATGGGAGATAACCTTTTTACCAACAAGGAATCTTAAAAAATCTACCCCTTCCTGAGAAACCATCATCTTCTTAAATTCATCGTTCACTCCTATTGAGACTGGAGCTACTAAAGAATCTTCCTTCTTAAGTACAATCAAGCAACTACTAAAACCTAAACCAGAGATTAAGTCTTCTCTAATAGCTAAAAACAGATTTTCTTCTTCAAGGGTACTACTTAAACTCTGAGAAAGACGCTGAAGGGCTAAAAGCCCACTCACTCTTTTATCTAACTCTTCTTGAACTCTGCTTAATTCTAAATCTGTCTTAACGATGAGCTTAGCTTGTTCGTCCATCTCTCTCAAGTTATTTTCTAATCTCCGTACCTCCTTTTCTAAGATTCTTATTCTATCCATCTTTTTTAAGGAAAAAATAGCCAGGAGGATTATAACTGCCAAAGAAATAAGAAAGAAAAATAAAGAAACTCCAGTTGAAGAAAGGAACTCTAAATTCTCCATACTATTTATCTCCCAAGATAAGCAAAGAAAAACTATTTTCTCCTATAAAATGGCCTAAGTTTAAATCGGAAGAACTTAACAACCCTAAATGATAGAAAGCTACTCCTCCTACTAAAGGGGTATCTCCTAATAAATTCTTCAGAGCCTCAAGCTGAGAAGGATAGAAAAATTTTAAGAATCTGAATCTATTAAACCCCTCAAAGAAGATGGCTACTTTAAAACTCTTGAATTTTGCTTTTTTTACTGTCTCCTCTACACAACTAATTAACTTATCTCTTATAGGTATGGTGAGCCTTACTCGGGAAGAAGGAACTTCTTTAAAAAGTTTAAATGAACCATCGGAATTTAACTTAATAGGACTACTAACTATGTAATTGGGAAATCCTTCAGTTTTAAAACCTAAAGGGTAGCGTCTACTCACTCTTTGAAAATATTCCCTAGAGTTCTCTAATCTTTCTCCAAAATAATTCTTATAAAAGTAAATAGCAGGACGGTTATCAATCTTATAAATTGTATCTTTACTAAAAGAATCTACGAAAGCTTCCTTGCCTAAAGGAGTAAAACCTGAATTAATCTCAAAAAAAGCCTCTAAATCATCTAAAAAGAGTAACCCGACTATCCCTTCTTCTCTTAAAATATCTTCATTATATAAGAGAAAAGAAGGCAAGCTATATTCTTTATGAGAGAATAATCCTAACAAGGGGAAACTTCTTCCTAAACCTCTTTCTAAACCTCTTAAGAAAATTGGAGAAAAACCAGAAATATTTGCCAAACAGAGAAAAAATCTTCTTTCGCCTTTAACCCTCCTTACCAGCCTCCAGATAAATTTCTCTGTATCTTCTAAAATATTCTTTTTAAGAGGAGAAAAATTCCCTATTACTCTAGTATTAGAGAAAGCTACCAGAATTAACCCTTTAGAAAAAACCTTTTTCTCAGCTATGAGAAGAGGTAAAGAACAACCTACTGTAAGAGAAGGATTTAAAACTAGCTTAATATTAGAAAAAAGCTTCTTTACTTCTCCCTGGGAGAAACTAAAAAAAACTAAACATAAATCTATCTTAGTCGAAGAAAACTTTACTCTTAACTTAATGCTGGCTTCTCTTACTGCCTCTTCAACATCAGGGTTTTCACTAAAACCTACCCCTACTTCTATCTTGCCCATCAAATTTAAAGATAACTTAAAAAAGCCTTGGTGTCAAATCTTTCTTTAGAAAATAAAGTTAAGCAATCTCTAACTCTATAATATTATCTAAATTGAAACTTCTCCTCTCACTTCTTAATAAACATTCTCCTATCAAAAAATACTTTTTGCCTCTTAGCTCTAACTTTTGGGGCAAAACTTCCCTCTCGGTAAATTCTCTCTTAGAAAAAGAATAATATCTTATTTTCAGCTTTAAATTCTCCCTCAGGGCTTTCTGAACTATCTCTATCTTAGGGTTGCCTGAATTCAGTAAACCTTTCTCTGAGCCAAAAATACTGCAAAGCTCTTCCAGAGTTTTAAAACCTTCCTTCTCTAAGTAAGGAATAAGCCTAAGAAAAATTCTCGCTGAAATCAGAGCATCTTTATAAGCACGGTGAAGACCTTCAGAAGAAAGAGAGAAAAACTCAGCCACCCTAAAAAGGTTATATCTATTTAAATTAAGACACTTCCGGCAAAGCTCCAAAATATCTATGTAAGAATTAGAAACAGGCCTTCTACCTATAGTTCTAAGTTCAAAATTTAAGAAGCCTAAGTCAAATTCTACATTATAACCTAAGAGAAAAAAGTTATCTATAAACTCCAAAAAACTATCTACTACCTCTTCAAAAAAGGGAGCCGATTCCAACTCCTCTAAACTTATCCCATGGATATTTACTGAAGAGGAAGGGATTTCTCTTTTAGGATTTACTAACTGACAAAATTCAGAAACAACTTCTCCCTTTCTTACTCTCACTGCTCCAATTTCACAGATTTTATCTCCTCTCTCTGGATTTAGCCCGGTAGTCTCTACGTCAAAAACTACAAATTCTGCTTCTCTTAAAAACATTTTTAAATAATTTTTCTAAACTCTTAAGCTATGGGTAAACCGGGAATAACTTTCTTTTCAGGAATCAAAATAACCGGGCCTTCCTCTGTACAAACTGCTAAAAGCATACCTTCTGATTTTACCCCTCTTATTACTTTAGGTTCTAAATTCTCCAAAACTACTATTTGTTTATTCAGGAGTTCTTCTGGAGAATAACTCTTTCTTATCCCAGCAACCAGCTGAATTTCTTTATCTCCCAGGCTCACTTTCAAAACATAGAGCTTATCAGCATTAGGGTGAGGACTTACTTCTTTAATTGCGCCCACCTTTAAACTTAATTTAGAAAAATCCTCAAAAGAGATATACATTCTAACTCCTTTCTTTTTAAGAATATTATCTTGATAAAAAGCCTCTGTCAAGATTAACCTGCTAAACTAGGGACAGGTTTAGGCACATGGTATCCACCCTTGTTATAACATATAGACAGCAGTCCCTCAAGTCTTATGGGAGGTAAATTAAATATCCCTTCGTTC
>Ga0180300_10000252_pt1 | contig 22651 bp, 32 predicted proteins | sample GuaBasSediGuay15_FD_121798 | JGI IMG/M metagenome (GOLD analysis project Ga0180300, IMG submission 121798) | Subseafloor sediment microbial communities from Guaymas Basin, Gulf of California, Mexico - Guay15, Core 4569-2, 21-24 cm | ecosystem: Environmental > Aquatic > Marine > Hydrothermal...
CCCCACATCCTCGCCGAACCTGTCAAAGATAGAGGGATAGACCTCGTAGAGCCCCTTCCCCGCCCACTCATCCGCAGCCTGGAGTTCGGGGCCGTCACGATCCAATCTGAGCAGCCAGAACCGCCCCTTCTCAGCCGGGTGCCCCTCAACGATGACGGCCTTAACCCCAAGCCGGGCGAGCTTCTGGCCGAAGGGAGAGCCGGCGTTGGCCTCCTTTATGCCGCCTGTTAGGGGAGACTTCCCGCCCACGGAGATCCTCCCCGAGCTCGGGGCGGAGGTCCCCGTGACGATGCCTGGCGCGAAGACAACCTTGTTGCCGGGGCCAAGCGGGTGGCACAGCGGGTCGACCTCGTCGCACACGATGCTGTCCGTCAGCCATCGACCGCCCATAAACCGGTACTTCTCCGGAACCTCCTGAATCTCAGCCCTCAGCTCCGACATATCCACGCGTACAATCTTCCTCATCTAAACAGTCACCATAAACAGCATCTAAACTAATCTTATCGGGAACGGTTATAAATAATCGATATGCAGGATGATACTATTCGCCATTACTCGTTCTCGTGCTCACGCTAGTGCATCACTGAGAAGGGATACGGAAGCGGTCAAATAGCCTGCGCCCGAGAAAAGAAGGCAATTCCCTGCCTTGTCACCATCTTCTTGTTTGTCTGTGTTTCGCGTAGCATTCACGGCAGTAAACGGGGCGTCCAGGAGTCGGCTTAAATGGAACTTCGCATTCCATTCCACAGTCAGCGCAGACGGCCTTGTGCATCTCCCTCATGCCGCTGCGGAAACTGCTCCTGCCGCTTAATCTGTGATCTCTCCTGTTCCTTCCTCCGAAGGAACGGCCGTAGCCTCTGCGCTGCTCGAACTGCCTGCTCGAGAGGTTGTTGTCGAGGTTGACCTCCTCGAAGGGCGCGTCCTCAACCCGCTCGAAGCTGCCGAAGCGGCCCAGGTTGAGGCGCATCGACCCTCGGAAGAGGTTGACATAGGCGTTCTTGATGTTCAGGATCTGCCCCTCCTCGACCTTGTCGATGGTGTCATCCCAGAGCGTGAGGTATATGCTGCCCGTCTCGTCGCCTACAAGAGCCTCAGAGATCCTATGCGCGCCTCCAGAGACTTCACGCGGCTCCGTCTTCGAAGCTACCTTCACGAGGGTGTATACTCTTCGAGACCTCGAGTTCAGGCTCCCAATCTTGACGGGAGCCTCACTCCTGCCTCTATATCCGGTCATTTCGGACCCACCCTCACCATGTAAGCTAACATCATCCCGCAGCACATATAAAGCGTTGCGTGTGCGGCCTCACACCAGCGTGGGGACCCCTAGAAATGCCTCATTTTTTGAAGGTTAGATGGTTCATCGAAAATGCTTGGGCGCGAACAGGGTATCTCATATGAAAGGATAGGCGAAATCACCTCTGGCTTGAACTTATTAATGCAACCTAGTCGCGGTTCTTGACCTGACAGATAAATCGGTAAGGAGATTCCTTATAGATTTAAAAAAGAAAAAGGTGGATAAATCGCTTGAATGTTTATTTAATCTCCTCCAGATAGAGGATGTTATTAACAACGGATGTCTTCACTTTGGCCTTCAGATCCTTTGCTTCAATTCTCTCGTTCAACTGGGTTCTCAGGTAGTTGTCATCCCTACCTTCGACCTTGATCTTGACCAAACTATACCTAACAAGAAATCCTGACGAAATAAATAGTCTTTCATCAGCCTCCGCAACATGAAGCTCATTGATTTCGATAAGGCCCTTATGACCTTCGCGTTAGGACTCAATCACGAGATATGCAAAATTGGATAGGCTTGGAGGAAGAGACTCTACGATCCTAGCCTGGGCAACATTTAATGCTCGACAAGTTTATGTATTTAAAATGTATACGTAACTACAGTTGAGGGTATGGAAGAGGTTATCACATCCAGATTCTCTGAGGAGCTGGTGAGGAAGGTGGATCAGGCAGTCTCTAGAGGCCACTTCCGAAGTAGAAGCGACGCCCTTAGGGTGATGGTCGAAGAGTACCTCAAGGAACACCCGGAGCTGTTCTTAGGCGAGGGGACAAGGGAATTACTTGAAAAGGCGCCAACCATGTTAGACGACGAGTTAGAGGCCCTAGGATCCAGGCTGTTTAGGGGCTTGAATGTGGCCAAACTCGTCGCCGAGGGCCGACTATGAGAGCGCTCGTCTACCTCGACACGAATATCATTCTCGCCAGGTACGCTCCAGATGAGCCCCAGCATAGAGAAGCGAAAAACCTCCTAGTAAAAATAGAGGAGGGGAAGCTTGCGGCCGTGACCTCCATCCTCACCCTGATCGAGGTGGTGAGCACGACTAGTAGGGCCTATGAACGGTTCAAGGGTAAAGCTGAATTCATGAAACGGGAAGAGGTCGCCGGGGCCTTCCTCCGAAGAGTTATAAGCATCCGAAACCTGGGCCTCATCCCCACGGGCGGAGAGATCTCTATAGAGGTCGAGGAACAACGAGTCAAGCTCCCCGCACTGTTTGCGGTCGCCCTTGAGATAGGCTCAAAGACCGGGGTCAAAACCCTAGACAACATCCACCTCGCGTCCGCATCTATAGCATCACGGATCTACGGGCAGAAAATCGCATACTTCCTAACGTTAGATGAGGATATACTGAAACACAGAGAAGAGATAAAGAACCTAATAGAGATAAAGGTTGCCACTCCAGTCGAAATATCAGAGGTGCCCTTTGACTCATAGATACTCTAGGGGATTCCGGAACCTTGTTTTATCTATGTGGGTTTGGATCTACGCCTGGCTAAGGGCGGAGCGGCCTCAAACCCGGCCGCGAACCCGGGCTTAGATCCCTCTCAGGTCAACCACGAATCCGCCCCTGAGGCCCTCACAGCCCTTTTCTCAACCCTCAGCCCCCAGCTTTTATTCCCCCTTCAGCGGAAGATCGAGAGCCCACGCTAAGAACCCGCCCCTAGGGTACCCAGCTAAAGACGGTTGAAGCACACGCAAGCGAAGACAACCTTCATGTGCACCCAAGGCACCATAGTAACCAGCACATGGTCCGCGTTGAAGACCCGCTTGATCACGGCGAACGGCCTCTCACCAGGCGCCCGCCTCCTGTTGATGCTTCTGTTCCTCAGCCTGTCCCTGATGCCCAGCGGTTGACCTTGGGCCCGCCTCATCGCCTCTGAGTACCCCAGAGTCTTAACGCCGAAGTACGACTTATCCAGATACACCCCCTCGCCGGGTCGGAAGAGGTAAACCCGGCTGCTGTGCATCAAGGTAGTCGTCTCCAGGTCTCTGATGAGGCCGAGGTCCATTTCCAACTTATGCAGCTTGTAGTCGAAGCTGGGCTCGATCCCACTCTTCGCCCATGATCCATCCCTGCTCCTCCCGGTCCTCGCCTCCTCCCCGCGGGGCTCTTCAATAGGGGAGTGGCTGGGGTCGGAGGTGATGAACGTGGCATCCTAGGCGACGCCCTTCCTCACCTTGGAGGCCCTTCTCATCGAGCTGGTACTGCAGCTCCTCCCACACGGGCCAGCCTCTCCCCATCTCCGCAAGGTGCTCCTTGCAAAGCCAGACCAGAGTCGGGCACCCTCCCGGGAAACCCGAGGAAACGGCGGAAGCTGAGGTGATCGGACACCTAGCGTTCCAGCTTCAGGTCGTAGAGGCCTACCACTCCAGGAGCACCAGAGTCTTAACCATCATCACACCGTCTAGATTGGGGCTGCCCTCCTTGGGGTCCTTGTTGTCGCATAGAAGGTAATGAGGGGTCTAAGGGCCTACAAATCATGAGGGACTCCATACTGTGAATCTGTCGCCAAGCTTATGCCTCTTTATAGGCTTCTCTGAAAAGATAGGATTTGAACGACTATATGCCTGTCCGATGGGCAGGGCGTGAAAAAAAAGTTCTAGAAAAAATAGGCGAGAAAGCTCCCGACTTTGAAAAGACCGCATCAACTTCTATGAGAACCTCCTTCCCAGGCTTGCTCAGCTGCGTGAGTGAGGGAACCCCTATCTCACTTAAACTCAGGAGAAACGGATAAACCCCTTCTCCAGAAGCCCACGATATATCAGCAAGCTCAATCGCTCACTTTTTTAATATTTCAAGAAACTCTTCACGACTCAGATTTGCCTGCCTTAAAATCGATTTCAGAGTTCCTCTAGCCAACTCCCTGTGATCTGGAACGATGACAATCAATGTTTTCCCGTCTTTCCTTTTCAACCGCACATGGCTCCCTCTTCTCCCCACAATCTTAAAGCCGATCTTCGTCAGGGCCTTGATCATCTCACGCCCCGACACCACTGGGAGCCCCAACTTCACCGACCTCTATCAACGTGACCAAGGGTCTGAACTCCTGCCGCGGCACTTCTGCATCCTCATCCTCAAAATAGAGAGAGATCGCCTCCTTCAAATTCTCCAGCGACTCCTCCACGCTCTCACCCTGACTAGCTATATCCAACTCAGGGCATAAAGCCACATAATACCTACCCTCCCTAGTGATCACCGTCGAGAACTGCATCCATCCACCTCATGACATCAACCTCATCCAGATTTAAATTCCTTTACTCCAAACCACCTTGCATATCTCACCCGCCCGCTTTATCACCCTTACAGAAAAGACCGGCGGATACAACCGGAAGGTCTCCAAAGGACACAAGTCCACCTTCGATGACATAGCCTAAGTCACGCGTGCAAATACTCAAAAAAATGAGGTTTATGAATTGCCTCAATATCAATTATTATGGAAGTTGACGGCTATGGACATTGAGATATTGGAAGAAATCAGAACAGAGCTTAATGAACTTCGACTCCTTTACAAGGAGCTCGTAGAGAAGCTTATCCCCGTCGAAGAGCCATCTCCGGAGGAGAGAGCCGCCATCGAGAAGGAAGATGAGCTGGCTGATGAGAAGGAGCTAATGAACGCACTAGACTAAAAGGATGCTCAGCCTAAAAATAAAAAGAAGGGCCTTAAGAAACCTCGAAAAACTAGATGAGAAAAGGAAGAAAAGAGTAAAAGGAATAATATTGATCCTCAAAGCCGATCCTCTGCCTCTGAAAGATTGATTTATCTAAGCTAAAGGGCTATGACAACATGTACCGCATCAGGATGGGAAGCCTCAGAATCGTTTACCAGGTTCTATGGGATAAAAGGACGATAATAATCCACCACATCGGGTCGAGAGGAAAAGCATCAGAAGAAGGACTTAACGGATCATCACTTTTCTAGACGAAAAGTCACACTCCCTGCTCCCTACGAGCTCATCTATTTGCTCCCCCCTGAGGGCCGTCTCCGATCAGGCGTCAAGGTTTCCATCGTATCAATATAGTTGCATGAGATTTATATGTACTATATATTTCACCACGATCTAAATATCTTATATAAGGCACCCATATATTCTATGAATTTTGTAATTTTAAACTGGATGGACTATAAACCCATCAGATCTCGGATGCGCCAAAGGAAGAAGCGGAAAAGGATCAAAAACTTAGCCATAGGCGTCTTTCTCCTCGCAATCCTCATACTCATCAGCATCCCTCCAGCCCCAACGGGAGGAGAGAACACCGTTGTACTCAGCATGGTCTATGGATCTGAGAAAAGAGGATGGATCGAGAGCGTCGCCCCCCTCAACCCCGAGAGGAGTGGCTGGAGTAGACCTCGGCCTGAAGAGGCCGCTATCAGCCGTGCTGGTAGACGAGGGCTTCCACTTCAAGATACTCCACAGCGGGAAGGAGGAGAGGCTGAGGTCGTTTAACGGCCGCATCTCCCACCTGAGAAGGCTTGAGAAGTGGGAAGTCCTGAAAAGGCTGAGGCATAAACGACGAAATGTGGCCGAACACCGCGACCGCATGCTGGCGAAGGAGTTCGCAAAGGTCTCGGAGGGCTACTACGCCCTCATCGGCCATCCCAGATACATCAGATACCGCAACTTCAAAGGCAATGGAGACCGTGCAGGGCGGAGGAGGCTCCAGGGATGGAGCTTCCACCGACAGGCCGGGTACATCATCGACGAGAAGGCGAAGCTCGGCGACGGGGCCGAGACGGTGAACGAGTGGTGGACCTCGTCGCGATGCTGGAGATGCGGGGCCAAGGTGGAGCGACCCCAGCAGAGCCGCGTCGTCTGCGTGAACGGCCACCATTACGACGCCGACTTCAACGGCTGCATGAACATCCTCAGGAGGGGTATGACCCGTCCGAGGAGCAAGACCCCTGCGGCTCAGAGCCTAAACGGGGCGGGGGCCACGGTTGACATGGCCCTGAACGGGAGATGAATCGGATGAAGGATCCGAGGAGTCCCGAACCTCCAAGGGAAGCCCGACGCCTTCAGGCGTCAGGGAGGATGTCACACTGCTGGTCGTTTCCCCTCGAATCTTTGTAGCTGGTATGTTTAAAAGAGCGGTTTTTTATCTTGTAAGCTCGGTCTATGGTTAATTCGGCTATGTCGGCCGCATATTCGCTGATTTTTTTGATGCTCTCCCTGATGAAGATGATGTGCAGGAAGGTCTGGGTCTCATCTGGGTCGCCGAAACGGGGTAGAGGCGTGATCGCGATAAACGATTCCGCAATCTCTTTCTGATTGTCGATGATTTCGTTGGTGACTGCCACATCCCCGGACAGGAAGGATTGGACAGCCCTCTCGTATGAGGTGAAAGCTGTGATTGCGGCCCTTATCAGAACCGATGTTACGTCTTTTGGTATATCCATCTTGCTGCCGATCAGGGCGATGACGCTGTTGGCGATGTCTGTGGCGAGGTCTGCTATGCGCTCGATTCTATGGACGAGGGTCTGATAATCTAGACAGTCGAGGGCATCGAGGCCGAGCTGGGTTGCCAGGGTGGGATTCATTGCGGCACATCGGATCAGCCGGAGAAGGAAGAACATCAACTGGTCGACATCGTTCTCAAGGGTTACAACAGAGCTCGCCAGCTCCTCGTCCCGGTTCCTTATGGCGTTCAGTATATCTCGACACATGGAGCTGGTTATGATGTGCATCCGCTCGATCCCTGAGATGACAGAAGCCTTGGATTCGTCTATCAGGGTCTGGAGCAGTATGCTGCTTGCCTCGGACTCCATGATCATCATGTAGAGCGTGCTAACGATGCTGCGAATCGCCCTCTGCTGCCCGATGGTGAAAACTCTCTCCGAGGTCAGTTTGATGGATGTGTAGCCGTCCAGGTAGGAGCCGATGACCCGCCTGATTATTGAATCCTCGCTCGCGTCCGCTTCGACGTAGAGGTGCATCTCCCTACCCTCCTCCCTGAGATCAACGATGGGGTGGACAACAAGGGATCCATCCTGCAGGATATCCAATGAGACCCTATCCCCTCGACCTAGGTTGTTCATTTTCAGCCAAAGCTTTGGGAGTGAGACCACGAGGGATGATTTGCCCAGCGCCACGATCTTCCGCTGTTCCATCTCTCTCAATGCGTATTCGGGTAACCAACTATATATTTTTCTCGATGGTACACATCAACGAACAGAAGTGAAATATAAATATATGCGAAATTATAGTAATATTTATAATATTACTGAAACATATATTAGGCGCCCTCTCAAATGGTTTTCTCGGTGAGTAAAGGAATGAAGTTCAAATGTTTGAAGTGCGGAACAGAGTTCGAGGCCAAGATGGGGGTTCAATGCCCCAAGTGTGGAGAAGTGATGAAGGTAAAGCCCATCTATACTTATCACTATCCCAAAACACCCGCGAAAAAATAGCATCATTGCGATATGAAGACGACCGGATAATCCACTTTTCTATTTGAGTAATTGCCTGATTTTTTAATCCATGAACTCATTATAAGCGGTGTACAATGCAAAACCCCCCCTCTTAGAACCCCATTTGAGGCGTAAAAGTTAACATAACTTAAGTCCTTTTCCGTTGTGAACCTTTAATGGATGATGTCCGGATCCAGAACGTCGTCGCCGTTGCCTCCCTCGATCAGAAGATGGACCTGATAGCTATCGCTCAGGCTCTTGGGAACGTTGAGTACCGACCCAAGAAGTTCCCAGGCCTCGTCTTCAGGCTGAAGAGGCCGAAGACTGCGACCCTTATCTTCAAAACTGGGAAGATGGTCTGCACTGGGGCCAAGTCGGAGCAGCAGGCAAGAAACACGGTTCATAAGGTGATCCGAGAGCTGAAGAAAGCAGGCTTCACCATCCGAGGAAGGCCGAAGATCACAATCGAGAATATGGTCGCCTCCGCCTACCTTGGCAGAGGGGTTGATATAGAAAGAGCATCTGAGGTTCTTGAGAACATCATGTACGAGCCTGAGCAGTTCCCAGGCGCTATTTACAGGATGGATGAGCCCAAGGTGGTCATCCTAATCTTCCGCTCAGGAAAACTCGTCATCACCGGCGCAAAAAAGAAGGAACAGGCCCATGAAGCTATGCAACATCTGGAAAGAATTCTTATGGCCAAAGACCTCCTCTTTTGAAAGTAGTTGAACATCAGACATCAGTCAACCTAATTCAGTAAAAACGCTCCATCAAGCCTAAGTAACATACACAACACAATCCAACATCAGTAAAGGAAAAACTAATCCACCGCAAGGTCATCGCCGCAAGTTACTTTAGGATACGGTATTGGCTTCGAAGGCACCTCAGCGTCCTATTCCCGTCGCGTCTGAAAAGGTTCTGGAGTGGAGCGATGTTACCCTGAGCTGTATCATCACGAAAAATAGTATTCAAGATTTCGGGATTCTTTTTCGTCCTGAGCCTAAACATCAGTATCATCTTTGCTGCGTTAGAGTCTGTTCCCCTGCTAAAAGCCAAATAGCTGAGGCTTTCTTGCTAAGATTTTTCCGGTTGTTCCGAATGGAGAAACTACGACTCTGCTTTCAATGCAGGCACGCTAGTGAGATCAAGTATGGACAGCTTGTTTCCGTCGGGGTCCAGCATCACTGCGCATTTTCCGCATCTGATGTCGAAGGGGGGCTGAACGAAGGTGACGCCACGGGCCTTCAACGCCTCATAGGCGTCCATCACGTCGTCGACGAGATAGTGCGGGTTGCATCCTTCTAGGTCTGGGTTCGCATGCAGAACGATCTCCGATTTGCTCCTAAGGAGCCTGAACCCAATCATGTTTCGCTCAGGGTCGGTCCATATCCTTTTGAGACCCAGAACCTCAGCATAGAACCGCGCGGACGACTCTAGGTTCTTGACCTTTACCAGGACACAGTCAATTCTCTTAAACACAAACAGCCCTCCTCGTAGAGTTCCAGCCCAGCATTATTTAAATATAGAGAGACGATCCTTCAGTATCGAATTCAAAACATAAAAATATCTGGCCAGTTGATTTCTATTTGACTGAAGATGCCGGTCTTCGTTCTTCTATCGACTTTAACCGAGGAGTTTAAAGAGAAGCTTAGGAATGAGCCTGAACTTCTTTTAGATGTTTGTTGCAAGATGGAGGGTTATGACCAAGACATCTTAAGTCAAATAGTAACGTTAGGTCCATATAACTTTCTAAATATTGTCGAGGTGAAGGATGAAAAGGCGATCTATAGGATATCTGAAGAAATGGATTCGACGGGAAATATGAAAACTCTAGTTATGCCCGCTCTTCCCCTAAGGGAATATGTAGAAAAGGTAAAAAACTGTCTGAAATCTCATTCCTGATAGTAATATGGCCGCGCGATATATCCGTAAGCCTCGATGGCGGCTACAATAGCACTGCCCACAGCGGTTCCGCACTGCCTGCATCTGGTTGCTGTCACATCACCCGCAGCGAATACTCCATCAACGTTCGTCCTTTGGCGGCTATCAACCACTATATAACCTCGCTCATCAAGTTCCAATCCAGCCTTTTTAGCGAAATCGCTATTTGGTACGTTGCCTATCTCTATAAAGACCCCGTCGACATCGATCTCTGTTATCTCCCCCGTCTTGTTGTTAAATAACTCGACGCTAGTTAGCTGGTCTTCACCCTTGAACCTCTTTACCTCTGTGTTGTAAATAATTTCTACACCTTTCGAGACGAGCTTCTCAACTACTGCCTTCTCAGCCCTCAAGGCCGAACTACGGTGCACAAGCTTTGTGTTAGACGCGAGATCTGAGAGATAAAGAGCGTCGATGGCCGCTGCGTTTCCACCTCCCACTACCAACACTCTCCTTTTTTTGAAAAGAGGGCCGTCACACAGAGCACAGTAGCTAATACCTCTCCCCCGTAATCTATCCTCGCTAGGTATTCCTAACTGTCTACGACGACACCCGGTCGCTATGATAACCGCCGAACACGTGTACTCGCCATTGTCCGTGAGAATCCGTTTCCTCCTCTCTGTGACATAAAGATCTTTCACCCTCTCCATAACGTGGATCTTAGCACCTGACTTTTCACACTGTTCTTTCAACCTCTCCGCAAGTTCCGAACCACTAATCCCTTCTGGGAAGCCCGGGTAGTTCTCGACGATTGCGGCTTCAGCGATTTGGCCTCCAGGTATCATCATCTCAAGAACGAGAGTCTTGAGACCACTTCTAGCCCCGTAAATTCCCGCAGTCAGACCTGCTGGGCCTCCCCCGATGACGATGAGATCCCAGCTTTCAACGCTTGAGGATTTGTCTTGAGCGAGAGAAGGTGACCTCTGAACCATAAGGAGCTCCGCCGCAGGCTTCGAACCATTCATCGAAGGCACACCCCCGAAATAAATCTTCAGCACATAGCTATATATGATGCCCCTGATCTTATTTTAGGCCTGGAAATGAAGGACGAGGAAGATAAGGAATTAGAGAGAATTAAAAAGCTGAAACTAAAGGAAATGATAAAAAGGGTCCCCCATGCGACGGAGAAACACAAAACTAGTTCGATAATCTACAGTAAGCCCATTGACCTATCCGATAAAACCTTCATGCGGTTTATTAGAGACAATACTATGGCCGTGATAGATGTTTGGGCCCCATGGTGTGGACCATGCCGTCTCGTTTCCCCTATTATAGAGGAGATCGCCAGAGACTACGCTGGCAGGATCGCCTTCGGGAAGCTGAATGTGGATCAAAATCAGAGGGTAGCCAGGCAGTATGGTATAATGGGTATCCCCACTCTTCTGGTCTTTAAAGAGGGCAAACTGGTAGACCAAATTGTTGGAGCCATGCCCAAGGAAAGGCTGGAGAAGCGGATAATCCGCCATTTGTAGATTCTGGAATTGGCTCAAGGAATCGCTTCATTTCATTAGGGCCGGGTTTATCTCATATCTTAAGCGCGATGGGTCTCTTAAGCAGGGGCTAATAATGCCTCCCCCCTTTAGTTCAGCTATGATTGTCCCTATTTTTGACTTCAAGTTAAGTTCCTCAGATACCTTTAATATTATTTCCGGGGATATTTTCCTTTGTTTAACTCTCTCTTTGATTTTGTCGAATAAAACTGTAATTTTTACCGACTCCGGTTCACCGATCTCCTCCAGATACCTATTGACGGCATAACTGGGACTCCATTCCCCGGTTTCCTCGGCATTTCTAATTAAATATCTGATTACATGAGGCATCTCATAGGCGTCTCCAGGCTTAAAAGTGGTTACTCTATCTTCCCAAGCTATCGTCTTAGATGTCTGAAAGGGAATTAAGATCCTTTCCGCTTCTAATAAAAGCAACAAGTCCTCTTTCAGATTCTCTTGCATTTCGATCTCTTCATAATAAATCCTCGCTTTCTCAGCGGCAAGCCATATTATCGTTAACAGAGATTTAATATCTTCTTCTGGAAAGATCTTTTTTAAGGCTTTTTCTAAATTCCTCTCCCTTTCTGAATGCTTTTGAAATGACATCTTCTCATCAGATAAAACAGATCAACTATAGTTAAGTATGTTGCGCCAAAAATAAATAGCGCCTTGTGAATTAGAATGAAGGGAAAGCTTTCTCATATATGGATCTTAGCTGTTCCTTAGTTGGTTCCTCCAATGATTGAGATGTGTGAGAAATGGTTTTCATCTACTGAACCATGCCAATGTTTCTCACCAGCTGGAATGAAAAAGGCCATACCGGGCTCGGCTTCGAATTCTTCCTTTTCTGAGGCCACGATTCCTTTGCCCCCTAGGATCCAGAGACATTGGTCGTAGTCGTGTGTATGCCATGTGTTTCTCACACCTGGTGGGAAGAAGACAAAGGAAATATTGAGGTCTTTTGAGCCGATCTTTTTATTTACCAATCGTTGAATCTTCACTTCCCCCGTAAATATGCCCCCTGAGAGGGACTCAACCTTGACCTTGTTAAATCTTAGTATCCTCATCTTCAATTACTTTTCAACGACACATGAAATAAACTTTTACATATTAAAAACTCCGTCAACTCCTGACTGTTATTTTATATACATACTAACAAGAGTTCGATGAAGGTTTCTGCTTGATGTCTATAAGATGATAGCACCTCACTCGCTCTTCTAGCTCGAATGTATCTCGAGGATTCCCCCAAAGGTGGGGTTTAGAGGATAGGGGAGAAGGTTCTGAGGGAAGTAGGTATCAAAAGAATTCAGGTTCTCCCTGATATTAGATATGGTTCAGATAACTATTCAAGCTGCAGAAATAGTTGGTGACGGGGGGAGTTCGTCTATGCTCTCCCTAAGAATGAATGGTTTTTAGATGCGCTTTTGAAAAAAGGGGTGTTCGAGGAACTCAGGAATATCGTCAGAGCCGCTACTCCCGGGGAAGAGAACTTTACGTCTGCCTATACTGCAGGGCCAGCCTCCTCTCCTCCGCCGTATAACCCTTTATGCTCGAGCCATCCGCTCTCTTCATGCCCATCAGCCGAGCCATCTTGGCATAGCTCTCAGATAGCCCATACTCTGGCACCATGGAGAAACCTGTTGGAATCGATCCCGTGCCCGGCTGCTCCAACCCATATGCGAGTCTACCTATCTGATCCCTCGGGACAGAGAAGATCATCTCATCATCCTGAGCTCCCGCTCTGCCCCTGTCTCCCCTGCAAGGGACGGCTACCCAGCATTGCTTCCTCTCAATCGTCGGCACCACGGCGTAGACGCACGCGGCGTGACCTCCCAGGACCACATGGAGGTCCCTTCCGTCTTCGTATGCTATTCCGAGGAGAAACCTAAGTAGCTGTGCAGAGTTGCAGTAAAAGATAGCCACATCCGGCTCGAACGAGGCGCTACATAAGGGCGCCGAAAGTACGCCAACGTATCTTCCAAACTCGAACCGTGGGAATTCCTTAGCCCAATTGGCTCCTGCCTCCAAGGACGAGACGCCGTCAGGGTAACGGTTTCTCCCCTCTAGAAAGAACTGCGGAGGCTCAGCGAGGCCAAATCCTATAACTGGCTCGGGGCACCACATATCCTCGAAAAGCTGAGCCACCGTCTCACCATATTTCCGGGATAGGGCGAAGACTTGACACGTGGACATGCAAGCCCCGTAGTCCTTTGTTGGTCTTTTCGCCTCCTTCGGAATCTCATCCTCGCTCTCAAGCATCTTGACGGCTAGAGGATGGCTTCTGGGCCTGATCTGATTCTCAATTCTCCTACAATAATCGTTGTAGATGGTCAACGCTAGACCCCAACAACCCTTCGTCATAAGCGTATATGTCTTTTATCTTCCCCGGAGTCGCAGGGAATCAAGCCTGCATTTGAACAAACGTGAATAGCTAAAGCAGCACTCTGGCCGAAAAAAGTATCCACTGAATAGTTGCATGATTTTAACTAAGTTCTGTATACAGATTACTATTTTTATGGAGGCATCATGCTGAGAGGATATGATAATGTAATGATTCTTCACCCAGTTTTTTATTCTAAATTAGGTAAAGTGAAGGGACATTGGAAGCCTGGTATATAAGAGCTATGAGGCAGTCGAAGTCTATTATTGCATTGCGACGATAGTCATCCAAGGAGGAGTCATAGAGAAGATCCTCAGGGTAGGGAAGAGCCGAGGTGGGCGCTGGTCAATGGCTGGGTTCTGGAGATTGTGAACATCGCCTCGCAATCGGAGGATTCTATCTACCCGTTTAAAATGGTATAAAGAGATACGACAGGTAATGAGTTGGGCAGCTCTCATCCACTTCAGCGGAAACACGGCAAGGAGACCATTTAATGAAATCGTCGGAGCCGATTACATGGAGGTCGGAGTTGGCAGGATTATCGATATCGGCAGCTGCGTACTGATGCTCCGAGTCGTTTTTCTGAGGGTATAGGCCACTTCTAACTTGCCCAATAAGAACTTAAAGTAGGGTTTCGTTATCTAATTTGAAAGTTGTAGGAATAGAGGTGAAGAGGAATCACCACGGTCATAAGAGAGGTGATAGATCTTCTCATACATAACATTCCAAGTATAGAGAACACCCGAATCGATAGGGTCTGTTTAGGGTTGGGATACACCGGCGTCAAGCTGGAGGGAGGGCAGATGGGGGTGTGTCATAGCCTCCTCTCCGAGACGGCGTCGGAATGCTGCGAGATCATCGAGCAGGCGGGAACGCTTGCAGGAAGATCTGCGTTGGAGCTCCTAAACTTGGCTTATTCCTGGGACTTAGTAGAACGCGTGATCGGCATAGCAACGGTGAACGCGCTCTCGCAGATCGTCCTCGAGGCCCATCCCGATAGATACGCCCTGGAGGAGAGAAACCTCATCGATGTTCTAGAAGTAGGCCACGAGGAAGTTGTAGTTCTGGTCGGCCTCATCAAGCCCTTCATCCCCGTCTTCAAAGCCAAGGCAAAGCAGCTGTATATCCTGGAGAGGAGAGCTCCGCGGGATAGGGGGACACTTCCGGATACTGCTTGCGAGGAGGTGATCCCGGAGGCGGATGTCGTGGTCATAACAGGGAGCACCCTCGCCAACGGCACCATAGACCGCCTCCTAGAGCTCGCAGAGAACGCTAGAATGGTCGCCTTGGTTGGGCCAACCGTTAGCTGCCTCCCTGATCCGCTGTTCAATAGAGGCGCCGACCTCGTCGGCGGGATCCGAATATTCGACCCAGACAAGGCCGTGCAGGTTTTAATGGAGGGCGGCGGGACACCTCAGCTGAAAAAAGCTGGCAAGTTCGTAACTTACAGGGTCAAGTAAGATGGATATCTTGTGATCACCATGGCCGGTGTTTGTTCAATTATGGTCTATTAGAGAATCATCACTTCGTGAAAAGATCGAAGTATTGGATAGCTTTCCTTTATTATAATGTCACGGGGCGGTGGGCTGTAAAACCCTGACGACTGCCTTTAACCTGCTTGGCCATCGGACCTCTGCGTGTAGATAACGATTGAAGTCTTTCCTAGTATAACTGTCTCTTTACTCTCGCGACCTTATCCTCCATCCTCCGGGGTTCATCTCTTCTGTCATCGATCTTAATGTCGGTCACCACCCTCTTCGCTCCAGCCCGGAAGACCGCTTCATGGGCCTTCAGGATCACCTCAATGGCCTCCTTCGGCGTATCAGCCTCCAGAACCGTCGCCATGGGCGTCAACAGATACCTCATACCTGAATTCTCGACTTCCTTTAGCGCCTCGGCCACAAATCGGGAGACACTCACTCCCTCCCCAAGGGGAGAGGTTGAGAACTGGACTATCACCTTTAATTTATCGCGAGACCTCTTCTCTTTCATTATGGTCACATCTTTCTTTAAACGCAGGACAAGATAACATTATCCTATCCGCGCTAGTTATAGGCGGTAGCTATTTGTGTTTAAGTGCCTTTTTACATTGATGAGGAACTCCGACATATCTCTTCTAATCGTGAGAGGCAGCTAATATGCTCACAGACTACACGGGCTCAAGAAAAACCCATTTCAATAAGGAAGAAATCCTCCCCAAGGTGTATGGTATTGCACTGCTAAAGATGTGGTCTCCTTCTTCTGCAAACTTAGAAGTGTTCGCCCAGTCAAAACGACGGTCGCTCAGACCATGTGGAATAATGGGCTACCAACCAAGAACATCACGGGAACGTCTTTCATAAGGTCAAAACAATGTTCGAATGCATATCGGAGATTCCTTCAACTTATTATCTGTTAATTAAGCGGAAATATTTGAGAGGGAGAAGAGAAGAATGACGAGGTAGCGAGCATAGAAAATATGGCGTCTGAAATACTTAAAAATCGACTGTTAGCAATGAGTTCAGGAAACATTTAATAATGTGCATATGAACGTAATTTGCTGGGGTATGTTTCACTGGGGTATCGGTCGGATCTCAACGGAGGCCTGACGAGCTTCAAAGATCAAGCAGCTGTCTATCCTATCTCCTTCGCCCAAACCGTCTATCCTAGGAGCGCATGTGATAAGTAACGAAAGGGCGATGTGCTATATGGGATACTCGACGAACCGCGGATTCCCCATTCATCGTAACTGCACAAACTTTCAGAATGGACGATGTATGTTACTCGGCATTGAGGTGAACCCTGACGGACCGGCCTGTCCCAATTTCACCCCAAAGAGCATGACGGAGACATCCCTGCCTGTGAAATCCTCATACGTAGGGGGCCAATCATACATTGGCTTGCGGCGGGGGCAAGGAATCCTCTCTAGGAGAAAGAGCGCCGGTCGAAGCATGGATGGACGGCGAGATCTTGATGCGACGGCGCGTGTGAGAACATATCAGACTCAAAAGCCCCCGCATCCTCTTGCGGATACGCCCAGAGAACAGGAGATCGATGCGCTCAAGAAACAGCTGGAGGAGACTAAGCGACAACTTATGGATGTGAAGAGGAAACTTGAAAATTTAAGGAGATACATACATTGAGAACTACATATTGTGCATGACGATATACTGAAATCATAGGCGAAATTGGAGAGGTCATCGTCTAGATGGGAGCTGGACTAGATCTCAACAAGTTTCCATGTCTGGTTTCTATAATTAGTGATCCAGAGCCAGTTTATCTCGATGAAAAGATAACGCAAATTTGGTTCTGCTGAAAAGTCGCATGGTTTTGGCTGCGTAAGATTCTTTTAGCTGTTTCCGTCACTCAATGTGGGGCTGTAAGGTTTGGATTGCGTCTACTGTGGCTCCGGGAGGGTCATCAGGTACGGGACGAGGGGCGGCGTCCAGCAGTACAGGTGCAAGATCTGCGGACGCCAGTTCAACGAGAGGAGCGGGACGCCCTTCGCGGGGATGAGGCACACGCCGGGGGAGGTGGTCCTCGCCCTCCGCCTCAGGTTCAGGTACCGTCTCAGCTGCAGGGAGGTCTCGGAGCTGATGGCGGAGATGGGCCGCACGGTCTCCCCGGCCACCGTCCTCTTCTGGACCGGCAGGTTCGCAGGCAGCTTCAAGGCTCTCTAGCGCCGGTACAGGCCCGAGTACTCCCGGATATGGCATGTGGACGAGCTCCACGTCAGGCTCAGGGGCGGGAAGGTCTACGTATACGTCGTGGAGGACGACAGGAGGAACCTGCTGGCGCTGGAGCTCTCCTGGAGGAGGGATAGGGAGGCGACGGCCAGGGCCCTGAGGAAGGCGAGGGCGGAGGCCGGCTTCACGCCCGACCTCGTCGTCTCCGATGGGGCCCCGGCCTACCCGCCAGCGATTGAGGAGGCCGTTCCCGGGGCCCGGCACGTCGTCGCCCAGTTCAAAGGCACACCGGTCAGCCACCGAGGACGGCGGGTCACCGTGAGCAACAACCTCCTGGAGCGGCTGAACGGCACCCTACGGGGCTGGGTCCGAACCCTCCGCGGCTTCAAATCCCTCGCGGCCGGGAACAGGGCCCTCACCATCCTCAGGGCCGTATACAACCTCCTCAGGCCCCACATGGGACTGGGAGGCCTCACGCCCTTCCAGGCATCGGGAGGAGGAGGACCGACCTGGAACACCCTGGCCAAAGCCCTCTAGACAGCCTCCCCAGAGGAAGGGTGGAGACGAAGAGAGGTCGAGAACATCAGAGACAGCCCGAGAGACCTGAAACAGAGAACCCCCACCATCAATACCATACATCACCTATGAAAAAGCCTCTGGTCGGCTCCCAGCTGCTGCCTTCTCGCCAACGTTATGATGCTATCCGGGCCATCTTTTTAAGCTTTGACGTGTAGAGCGCCTCCTTCACCTGCTTGTAGGGCTGCCGCTTGGTCAGCATGTGCCAGATGATGGTGGCCATCTTGTTCGCCACCCTTATCACCGCCTTCCCGTCGCCCCGCCTGGACGCGACCCGCCGATACAGCTGCCTCATCCTGGGGTCCGTCCGGGACGCCACCCTCGCGGCCTGCACCAGCATCCACCGGACCCTCCCGTTGGAGTCCTTCTTCAGGCGGCCCATGCGCGTCGAGCTTCCGGACTGGTGGAGGCTGGGGCAGAGTCCTATCCAGGAGACGAAGTTCTTCGGCGAAGAGAACCTCCGTATATCCCCGATTTCGCAGGCCACAAGCATGGCGCCGTAGTAGTCCAGCCCCGTCAGCGTCATGAGGAGCAGCGCGTCCTCGCTCTCCCTCGCCCGAGACGCTATCCACGAGTCGAGGACCCCTATCTCGTCGTTGAGGCACTCCAGGTGGCGTATGTGGGTGTCTAGGATGCACCGGTCCACGGGGTCCATCTCCAGCCCCCGCAGCCACCTCATGCCCCCGACGCCGAAGGTGTCGCTCCACCTGGATCGGTAGCCGTACCTGTCGAGGAGGCCGTGGACACGGTTCTTCACCCTCGTCCTCATCCTGACCAGGGAGGCCCTCTGCCGGAGGAGGGCCCTGACCCTCCTGGTCTCCGGCGGCGCCACGAAGCACTCGGCTATCAGGTCGGCCCTCAGAAGATGGGCGAGGATCCTGGCCGACAGCCGGTCTGTCTTGATGCGGGCCTCGGCTATCGCCCTCGTCTTGGACGTGTTCGCCAGCTTCACCTCCACGCCGTGCCCCTCCAGGGCCTCGTAGATCCTCAGCCACAGGTTGCCGGTGGACTCGAGGACGGCCCTGCAGGCACAGTCCGGCAGCCTCTCGAGGAGCCTCCGTATCCCCTCGAACGTGTTCTCGAAGGGGAACTCGTCCACCACCGTGCCCTCCTCGTCCATCACGCACGCCTGGCAGCGCCTCTTACCCACGTCAACGCCTATATACCTCATCCGATCCACCTCCCACCGGGTGCTGGTTGGCTCGAAGGCTGCAACCACCTATCAAGGCTCGGAGCCTACCAGGAGAGCAGCTCAGGGAGAAAGCCCACTCAATTGACAGGTCTCAAGGACCATAATGCAATAGGGCCAGCCAACCACCACCCAGCATAAGCTAGGCAAAAGACCTTTTCATCTCTTCAATTGAGAAGAACCAAAAAAATCAATGCTTTCCACTTTTAGCCTTGGTTTATGTTTATTAGTTTGAAGTGTGTAGGGTTTTTTGGATCTGGCTTGCGTCTAGGTGTCCTCGAGTCTGGTATCATTGCTTTTCTGATCGAATGCGGAGGGTACGCGTCATATAGGGATCTCAGGGCGGGCCTATGTGGACGCGGACGGCTGAGTCGTAGGGAGATGGGATTAGCAGAGTACGGAAAGCTGAGAGCCCGGTGTTCAAGTATTGCTCGGAGCTGTCGGAACTTGGAGCGGAAGGGGCTAGTTGCTCTAGAAGGTTCTAAAAGGTTTGGACGGCTCGTCAGAATTCACGGTGTGATGCTTGTATGGGAAGCCGTGGGAGCTGAGTTAATCCGAAGAACCTCCTCAGGGAGACGGATTTTACGAAGTGATAGATAGTTGAAAGAAACGTCAAAACCCCTCGGAAACGAGCAGAACTCCTCTAGAGGACATAAACTCTTCCTCGGCGACACACACCACCGTCCCACTATAATCCAGAGGAGGAATTAATCTTCCTTCCTGATCCTCGGGATGAGGAAGGGCGTCTTCTCTCTATATTCGAGGTACTCTTGTCCAAACCTCTTGACTAGCTTGGGCTCCTCCTTCTTCTTTATCCAGAGCGAGACGACGGCGACGAAGAGGGGCGACAATACGAACGCCATAGAGAACGAACCGAAGTACAGCCCTACCCCCGAAAACACCAACCCAGACCCGGGCAACATCGGGTTCCGCGTATAACCATAAAGACCCCGCGTCACGAGCCTAGAAGACTGATGCTCTTCAACGACATCACCCCGCGGCATCCCAGAACCATAGGAATACAGCTGCCAGATCGATGTGGCGCCGATCATAAAACCTGCTAAGAATACGGAAACCCCAATTAGATGTGCTAGTTCGGGCAACGGGAAGGGAAATACGTAGGCATCAAGGCCTCTGCCAACGATCAGTAATCCCCCTGGGATCGCAAAAAGAAACAGAGCCGAGGCCGCGAGTAAACGAATTACCTTCATCAGATGAATTCATTTGTTTCCTTAGACGTAAAGAAAATCTTCGATTAAAGCGATCTTGATGTCAGGAATCTATTGGCTCTCACCGCCTCATGAAACAGCATAAACCCGGATTTTCTTAACTCCCTTAAGTAATAATTCTACCCCAGTGCCTAGAAAAAATAATGGGCCGCCCCCTATGAATTTGAAAACGAAAGGCATTTTCCGGGGTCAACACCCTTAAATTCTACATATAGATATGTATATGTAGATGATCTACCTTGACATCAAAGACCATATCCGTCTCTGAGGATGTCTACGACCTCCTCAGGAAGATGAAGCTGAAGGGAGAGAGCTTCTCAGCGACCATCAGGCGCCTCATGAAGGGAAGGAGGATAAGCGACTGTGCGGGCCTGTGGTCCGACCTACCCAACTCCGCCATAGAGGAGATCATGACGGGAGTACAGGAGGCTAAAAAGCTCACATTGAGCGCACTGGAGGCGGCGGAGATTGAGGGCCGTTGACACCACCTATCTCATCGATCTACTCCGTGGTGACTCAAGCGCTGTCAAAAAGGCGAAGGAACTCGATGAGGAGGGTGGAGCAGCAACCACCGCTATAAACCTTTTCGAGATCACATACGGCGTCTACAGGAGCAAGAATATAGATCATAATCGTCGGCTATCCGATGTGAATAGACTTTTCAGTAGGCTGGATATCTTTCCCTTAGACGCGCGAGCCGCCACAGAGGCAGGAAAAACCCTCGGCGCCCTCAGCAGAGAGGGGAAGACCATCGACGTGCTCGACGGCATGATCGCAGCAATAGCGGTGACCAACGGCTGCGACACCATTATAACCCGAAACGTAGACCACTTCAAAAGGATCCCAAACCTCGAAGTCGAAACATACTAAAGATGTGCACTCAGCCCTTTTCAATGCCGCATATTAATACCCTTTTACACGTCCACCTTTATGTCGAGCCGCTGGGCGAGTTCCTTGTATCTATTACGGATGGTGACTTCCGTCACATGGGCGCTATTCGCAATCTCACTCTGTGTGTGATGCTCACCGGTAAGCACCGCCGCCATGTATGTTGCCGCCGCCGCGATACCCGCAGGTCCTCGACCACTCGTCAGCCGAAGCTCAACAGCCCTGTCTACAATCTCCAAAGCCAAGGTCTCCGCCTCACCGGATAGGGTGAGCTTACTCACGAATTTGGAGATGTATTTTTTGGGATCCAAGGGGGGGACCCGGGTCTGGAGCTTCCTAAGCAGGAACCGGTAGTTCCTGCCCCCCTCTTTCCTCGTGATATTGGCCGCCCTAGCTACCTCTTCCATGGTGCGAATGACATTGCACTGGCGACACGCCATGTAGATGGAAGCCGCTGTGACACCTTGCACGGAGCGACCCCGGATGAGCCGCTTCCGGACGACACGACGATAGATCATCGACGCCGTCTCAAGCACGTTCTTCGGCAGGTTGAGCTTATAGGTGACCTTGGTGAGCTCCGAGAGGGCGAAGGCGAGGTTCCTCTGGGTTGACCCCGAGACCTTCGACCGCCGATTCCATTTCCGAAGCCTATAGGCACGGGCCTTCTGCGTGGGCTTGAGCTTGCGCCCATAGACATCCCGATCACGCCAGTCAATGATGGTAGAGAGTCCCTTGTCGTGGATGGTCCAGGTGAGGGGCGCCCCAACCCGGGTCCGCTTCGTATGCTGCTCTATATCAAAGGCCCTCCACTCGGGCCCCCGATCCAACGTGATGGATGCAACGACTAATCCACACCGCTTGCAGACGAGCTCCCCGGCCTCATAATCCCTGATGAGGTTCGTGCTCCCGCACTCGGGGCAGCTCGTTATCGCTTCCCCTTTCCTCATCGTTCCCTGCCCTAGCACCCCACCAACTCAGAATGGAGCTGTGATAGATCCCGAATACACGCGTATAACTCTTGTGGAGACGCTGTCATTCGGGCTCTGCCCGACTCTTGGACCCATCTTCCGAGCGTTCCCACAAAGCAGATGTGTTCGTCGAAGTAAGAGGACCACTCACTTTAATATCTCGCCGGATTTTGAAATATTGGCGACGTCATCGTGCTGTGGAGAAAGAGTAAGGCTAGCTCCGTAAAGGAGCTTTTCTCTCCAGCTCTTCGGTCGGGGGAGGCCGTTTTCATGTACTTGGGCTACTCCGGTGTTGTCTTGAGGGAGATGGATGGAACCGTTGCCTTCGATGTGGCTGGTCTGTTGAAGGGCGAGGAGATAAGAGCCTTGGAGCGCCTCGACCTTCTGCTCTTCACCCACGGCCACGGCGACCACTATAAGCTTAGGCAGACTGTTGAGATTTGCGCGGCGACCGGAACTCGGATCTTGGCCGAGCCCTCCGTGGCCAGAGATCTGAGGGGTAAGGTTCCCGTAGATAAGCTGACGGTCGCCGAGCCGGGGAGAAAGTACAGCATTGGCGGATTCGAGATCGACGTTGTAAGAGGGGTGCACCGTGGACCGGTAAACCTCTACCGCGTCAAGCTACCC
>Ga0180300_10000253_pt1 | contig 22647 bp, 60 predicted proteins | sample GuaBasSediGuay15_FD_121798 | JGI IMG/M metagenome (GOLD analysis project Ga0180300, IMG submission 121798) | Subseafloor sediment microbial communities from Guaymas Basin, Gulf of California, Mexico - Guay15, Core 4569-2, 21-24 cm | ecosystem: Environmental > Aquatic > Marine > Hydrothermal...
CGGTGTCTCTCCTCGATTTTGAAGAAGATGTCCTCCAAACGCTCCAGAACAGCATCCCCAGCCATGGTTACCTACACTCCTCTTCGCAGTATTTCGATATGATGTGGAGGAGGCCGGGTTCTAATGTAAGGCTAAACGCCGTGTCCACCCTCCACTCGGCTTCGCTCCAGTCTTTTCTTTCGACGGCCTCTGAGGCGGCTTTCAGCTGAGACTCGAGGTAGGACAACGTGTCTTTTGGGAGGCACTCCAGATTCTCCATTTCACGGCGGTTGTACTCTGCGTGTTCGAGGTGGGCATGTGCACGGAACTTGTCCCTCTCCGATATGGTTGCACGGGCTAGCCTAAGCGATGTTAGAATCGCATCGAGCTGGCGTAGACAGGGGACACACTTCCTCTCGGACACGGGGCTCACCAATAAACGTTAAATTGCCCAGATACATAAAGAATTTGGTGTCGGTGATGGCCGAAAAGGGGAGATGTTTAGATTGCCTAGTCGCCCTTCACAGGCTCCTTGCGTCTGCTGGGGACTTTGAGGTGTCGGTTGAGGAGAGGAACGTCGATTGGGCGATGAGTGACTTGGGTTACATGGATAGGGCTGTCGAAGGGTTGAAGGGGTGCATAGACGCCTCCTTACGCGAGGATTTTAAGAGGCGGGTTCGGGAGGCAAGCGACAACGTCCGTGAGGGGGATTGGGAGGATGCTCGGCGACTCGTGGGGCAACTAAGGGGGTTGGCGGTTGAGTACGCGTTCCCAGATGTCATATCGGTATGTTCCCTGGAGCTGAAGAAACGTGGCGAAGCGTAGAACCAAGAAGAGACGCAACCCTCAAATCCCGGTCAAGGTTTCCACGACGTTGCCACCTGATTTGGCCGCGGCGTTCGACAGGCTCAGGAAGAAATTGATGTTCGGGAGTAGGAGCGAGATGTTGCGGGAGGTTGTGAGGAGGTTCGTAGTCGAGGAGTCCGGGAGGCTGAGGGAGGAGGAGCTCAAGAGAAAACTACTCAAAACTATGGACAAGAGGTTGCGAGGAGGGAAGTAGGGGGATGCCTTCCCGCAAGGTTCACGAGCTCGTGGATTTGATTCTGTTCGGACGGAAGTTCACTATGGTTCACAGGCTGAAGGATGCGCCTGCCCGCGTCCTGGGCTACGCACATCGGATTCTATATCACGACGACCTGTTCAACATAGCCTTGGCCATGACGAGCGACAACCCAATCGAAACTTACATGGCCGCCAAAGTTCACGACATTCTGGATTGGATGTGGACTAGGGCTAAGAGACGGGCTAGGAGGAGGTTATAGTTCCTCGTAGTGTCTCGCCGTGCACCTCATCAGGCGGTATCTGGCGTATAGGAGGTCGGCGTATCTTCTGAGCGCCTCTGGAAGTAGTGGGTCCCCTGTCTCCGCCATGTATTGGAGGTCTCTCATGGCACGTCGGGGGTTGACTCCGACATCCCAGAGGGCTTCGTAGGCACGTATGTATCTGCGGGCTTCCTCCAGGCATGGGTACGCCATGCCCTCACTCCCCCACTTCGCATGCGAGGAGCACGTCTCTTAGGCGTTTCCGCCTCTCGCCCAGCCAGTCGTAGTATCTGGCCATGGAGAGTATGAACCTGGGCAGGTCCACGCATCCGTGCGGCCCGCACATCCTGTTGTCCGCCACGATTATCCTTCCAGCCTCCAAATCCCTCCTCCACCTAGACAGGGCGTCGGAGAGGGGTAGGCGCTCTCCGTACAGGGTTTCGAACTGGGTTAGGAGGGAGTCCCTGTACACGCGTGTGTTTATCACCGCCTCTCCGAGACTCTTCAGAACCTTTCTGCACTCCTCGGACATGCCTAGCCCTTCGTTGTGCAGGTCATCTCGCGTTTGAGCTTGTCGATGCGGCTTGAGATTTCGTGGAGGTAGGGCATCTCGGGCGGCGTGATGCCTGTGGCGGCCTCCCTCAGCATGGCGTTGTAGATGAGGCCTTCAATCTGCTTGTGGAGGGTGTCGAGGCACTCGCAGACGGGCTTCCTCAACCGCTCCCTACACCACTCTAGGGTCTTCCGTCTCCACTCTTCGTACGGCATCTCGGCTATCCGCTCGACCTCGGCCATCGCCATCTCACCTTCTGGCGAGGGTTACGGCAACCAGCACGGCTCCAGCCATCAGGGGTGCGGCTATCGGAAGCCACGTCGGCACCCCCACGGCCATGACACCCAATCCGGCCTTGGCTGTCGACGGGGCGTACGTGACTCCGGCGACCGTGGCACCTGCAAACGAGGCTTTAATCGTATAAGACCCTGCGGAGACGTGTGGGCATGTGAAAGTGTACTCGAAGCTTCCGTCAGACGCCGTGGTGACATCTACGGTCCCCAATCCGAGACTAGTCAGGTCTATCGTGACGGTCATGCCAGCCAGTCCAGCTCCCGTGTCCGCCCTGTACAGTCCTCCGTACACCCTGACTGTCTGGTCCCATTCTACGCTTGCAGGCTCAACGCCAAGAGCTATGTCTGTCGGTACGATGACGCTTATAGTGAAGTCGCGGTAATCGGTCGGATACCGTCTAACCTCGGCCATGACTCCTGTGACGCCAATCAACTCGTACCATCCAACTTCTAAGCGAAGGTTCCAGTCTCTCGTAGGCATGGTTGCCCTCAGAGAACCGGAGTACGACTGCCCGTACTCCAAGTAAAACGTATCTACCGCTACCTCCTCCCCAGTATCCCTGTCCACAAGCCTAGCATAGCATGACGCCGCCCCGCCATCATTCCTAACCGTGAACGACACCGTGATGGTGGATTTGCTCTCAGCTTCGCTCGGGTAACTGTAGTCCACTATGCGAACGTCCGTGGGGGGCACAGCCACCTCAAGGCTGACCGTCTCCTCAGAGGCTAGGTACCTCATGCCATGAAAACATGCGAAAACAAACTATTTATTGTTTCCCCCGCATTAAAAGTTAATTGGTGGGCGAGACATGCTGGTTAAGTGCTACAGGTGTGGAGAGGTATTCGACGTGCCTGAGCCCGTGCCTGAGACTTTTACGTGCCCCAGATGCCACTCGGCTCTGACGCTCGCCGAGGGAGGGGGTGGAGCCGCGACCGTAGCCGTTCCCATAGCATCCGCCATAGGAGGTGCCGTCCTAGCTGGGTTCATAATGGGGAAGATTCCGCCCAAGACCCTAGACGACGTGAGGGACGTGGTGGCGAGCATAACCGCGAGCGGCTTCGTCGGCCTCCTCATCGCCATGGCCACGAAGAGGTGACGGATGCTTGGTCGGGGTGTTCAGCAGGCAACTCAGCCTAGAGGTTCTTCAGGCCTTCACTAGACCCCCTCTCCAGAGCGGGTACGAGAGGCTGTGGCCTGGAACGGGGTACTTCACCCACGCCGTGATGAAATTGAGCTCGTTGGGGGGATACGGCCATAGGATGTGGGTCTCCAAGTGCAACTTCGCCAAGAGCAGGGTGGGCTACGGGTGCGGGTGGGGGGAGTGGCACCACGAGGTATCTGTGGACGGCGTGTCTAGGACGGACGTGTGCTACCTAAACGGGTGCTGGGCGGCGGTTCCTGGAGGCGGAGCCGAAACCGACATCTACTATCAGCCCGTAACCCTAGACCACGGCCTAGTCGTCACGGAATGCTACCTGCTCGGATTGAGGAGGTGGGGGTATGGTGTCTGGGGCGGGAAGAGCTGGATAAGGCCGATAATCTCAACATCCACAAAATGGGACAAAGACAGCGTCTTCAGGCCAGACTGGTGGAAGCTCACCGCAAGGGACTACGAGAAGAACACGTGGTACGAGAACAAGTGGAACGTCGACCCACCCGTCTACATACCGCCGGGCACGACCATGTACCTCGGCGTCGAACTGCACTCGGAATGCGATAATGGGAAGGTTGAGACCCACGCCAGCTGGCTGGAGTTCAGGGGGTGGGAGGCCACCGTAACCATAGAGGCCGACAAGACCAGCGTCCACATAGGCGAAACTGTCACGTTCAGCGGAACGGTAACCGTCAAGGGCGGGGGCTACCAGACGAACGTGAGGGTCCTGGCGGTGGACCCGACGGGAGCGGAGAAGACGCTCGGCACAGCCAGGTCGGACTCCGAAGGCCACTGGCAACTAGAATGGACTGCGGAGGAGCCTAGGGGCGTCTGGACGGTGTGGGCCGAATGCGAGGTCTCCGACCCCATCACGATACGTAGCACCCCCCTCGAAGTGGGGGTCGAAACCGCTCCAAGGATGCCTCCGTGGCTCGTCGCCCTCCTCGTGGGCGCCCCTATGGCCGTGGGGACGCTGGCCATGATACCGTGGGGAAAGGTGTTTAAGAGGGGTGAGAGGACGTGAGCTGGGTGGCCAGGCTACAGTCGTGGGGATACCCAGAACCCGAGAAGCTGGCACCGTTGCTCACGAAACTCGAACTCGACCCAAGGGACTACCCCCGCCCAGACCTCCTAAGACGCGAACTCTCATTCCTCGTGAAGACAGGCGCCCTAGCCGGAGAAGACAGAGAAAAGGCCGTCAAGTTCCTCCAGTGGAAACCCCCCGCATGGCTCAGGGACATCGGCATAATGGCCGCAGGCATAGTAATCACAGCCCTCGGAGGGTGGCTCCTCCCCCAGAAACTCAAGCCCATAGGCGTGGCACCCGGCCTCGCCGTAACAGGTATAGGCACGTACCTCTTCCTTAAAGACACGGGGGTGATAGCGTGAAAGGCGAGAAAATCCTCACATACCTCGCAACCGCAGTAGGAGGAGCCGGCCTAGGCCACAGCATATACAAGACACAAGCCTTAGAAAAGAGGGTCAAAGCCATAGAAGCCGCGTTGGCGGAGCTCGGAGTAGGCCCCCCAGTCGGCTGGGTTGACCAGGTGGACAGGAAGCTCAAGGAGCTCCAGGCCAAGGACGCCGAAATCCAGTCAGCCCTAGCGTCCCTCCAGTCCGCGGTGGCCAGCCTGAACGCATACGTCTCGACGGTCAGCTCCACAGCCCACGACTGCGCCGACGAACTGGATGGGATTGCAGGAAAGGTTAATGCCCTAGCCAACAAGTTCAGGCCCATGGGCAAAGACTTCATGGGGATTGCTGGGCAACTCGACGCGATAGCCGAAGAAATCAGAGAACTCGCAAACAAGTTGAGGAGGCTGTGATAATGGATTGGAAAGAGTTCTACAGGTGGATGAAGGGCAAGCTCGTTTGGAGTGTCTTCATAACAGGCATAGTCGGAGCCGTAACCGCCATAGCCTACCTAATGTCACGGAAGAGGCGAGAGTGATGCCGTACATAGTCATCCGAGTCGTAGACAGGAACACGAAGAGACCTGTTTCAGGCGCCTTCGTAGACTTGAACGGATGGACGGGCGTAACCGACTTCACAGGCGAAGTCGTCTTCAACCCCCCTCGTGGAACGTACACACTAATCGTCCTCCACAGAGAATACAGCCCATGGAGACGGAGAATATCTTTGCTCAGAGACATCCGAGTCACGGTTGAACTCACACCCCTGTTAAGGCCACTAGGGTGGTGATGACATGCCAGTCTGGAACTACAATCCATCGCTGTCGCTATGGTTTGACCGAGCTGTCGAGAATTGGATGATTGATAGGGAAGTCTATGGCAGGACTTGGGTGTGTGCGAAAACATGGGGAGGGGTTATCGGAGTCCCAAAGAAGGGTACGCCGTACATAGACTACGCCCACATCTGGGCGGATGGAAGCAAGGTGATGATGGAGGCACACGATAGTAAGGGTTGTATGGGGGTCGTAGCGGTCGGGTGGGGCAACATATGGGCTTGGAGAGATGGCAATAGGGTGGAGCCACAACCCGACCCAGTTAGCATAGACGATGTCTACCGTGTCTCGGTGGGGGCTAGGAGGGGGGATTGGCGTCGTAAGGGACCGTGGTGGAAACCGTGGCACACCAGCTTCCTCGTCGACCTGTGGTGCTGGGAACCCGTTGCTAAGGCAATCGTGATGGTCGACTTCTACATATCCACGGCCGGAGACCCCGGAAGTCGTTCGCTCCTAAGTTCGGTTTGGTATTGGTGGGAATCGGGAGTGTTCCACCTCATTTATCCCCTCCGCCCTTGGTGGGTGATGCCGAAGGGGAGGTGGTACACATTCAACTTCGACCCTAGACTCCCCTTCAAACTCGCCGCGTATATATGTTGGAGGGCAGGCTGGGGTGTCAGGTACAAGAGGCTCCAACTTATTGAAGCGTCGCCTCTCATGGAGTTGCAGAGAGCGGAAGGCAAGCTCGACGTGGATTACTTCTACGTGTATAGGAGGTGAGGCGTGTGGGGGGCGCCATAGGCGAGGTCGATTACCCGAGTAGGGTGGTGGTCGGGGAGCCGATAGTGTTCACAGGGTACGTAGGCGACCGGGAGGGCAACCCCGTACCGGGGGAGCGTGTGGAGCTGTGGCTCTGGGATGGGACGGTGGTGGACGAGACGGTCACGGATGAGAACGGGTTCTTCAAGCTGGCCTACACGCCCGAGAAGCCTGGAAGGTACGACTTCGAGATATGGACAGAGCAAGGGAGTAGATTTCCCGCTAGGGGCTTCGCCACCGTCGTGGTTGAGCGGATGCCTCTCCGGTTAAAGGCCACAATAGCCGTGGCAGGCATCGCAGGCATCATAGGAGCCGTAGCCCTGTACAAGTTCCTGAAGAAGAGGCGGTGAGCCATGGATAGGCTTGAGAAGAAGGCTGTCAAAACGTTAAGACAGTGGCAGGCCACCCTCATGAGGATTCCAGGCGTCACAGCCGTAGGCCGTGGAGCTGGCTCAGAGCAGAAGATAGTCATCTACGTCGAGAAGCTTACGCCAGAGATAGAGGCCATGATTCCGAGGGTCTTGGATGATGTCCCGGTCGAGGTTCGTGAAAGCGGTCGGATACGCATACTGCCGCTCCTGCTTGAAGAAGTTCTCCCCATGGCCGTGGAACCGGTAAGGACATCGAGAATCAGACCACTCAAAGGCGGAATCTCAGTAGGGAGCATCCACATAACCGCTGGGACTCTAGGTTGTATGGCTGTGGACAGGATGGGCAGGGTTGTAGGCGTCTCGAACAACCACGTCTTATTGGCACGGGACTGGGGGACGCAATCTGGATACCCGAACGGAGAGGTGGTCCAGCCAGGTCCAATAGACGGCGGTTCCCTTCCAGACGACTTGGTGGGCTACGCTCATCTCGGAGTGCCCGTCTACACGGACAGGGCTAACCTAGTGGATGCGGCGGCCTTCAGGCCGATAGTGGACATACAGCCAGAGGTCATGGGACTGGAAGTGCGCCCAGGGCTCAGGGAGCCGGAGGTGGGCATGACCGTCTGGAAGTCCGGGCGGACGACCGGAACGACGTCAAGCCAGGTAGCGGCTGTGGATGCGACGGTCAACGTGGAGGGGTGGGGGACCGCCACGTTCACGGACCAGATAATAGTTGAGCCAGCCTTTGGGGCTGGTGGGGACAGCGGTAGCCTGGTCGTCGACGAGGATGGATTGCCAGTTGGATTGTTGTTCGCAGGGTCGGATAGAATCACTGCGGTGAACAGGGCAAGCAACGTTGAGAGGTTGCTGGGGGTTACGTTGCTGACGTGGAGGCCTGGGGTTCCTCCACCTGTTCCCGGTATGGGTTGGATGGCCTATATGGCTGTTGGGGCCATCATATCCATGGCTTCTATGTAAGAAAAATAGGGGTTCGTTTCACCACTTTCTCCGCAGAATCCCTGAGAGCAGGACTAGGTATCCAAGAGTCAGCGTCACGTAGCCAGCCACGACGTTGACGCATACGGCTATGAACGGCGATACCCCGAACAGCACCAGGCTGGCGGTGAGGCACTTCTTGCTTGGAGGACTAAGCCACGGCATCAGCAATCACCTTCTTCCCGTTGCTTTTCAATCTCTTTGCGTATATCATTCAACGCATCCATCAGACTCTCGAAAAGAATCGCAACTATGAAACCGATGTTGAACCCTGCGACAAACCCTGTGATAAGCCACTCCACCCACTCCGCACCCATTTTCACACTTCACCTCCCGATGCTTCTGACATGTTCGAGCAACTCCCCCTCGTGTTCCCTAGCCTTGTCCTCGATAATCGCCACAATCTCCTCCCGGGGGATGCCGTACCTCTTCTCAAGCTCTAGAAGCGTCTCAGCGTAGACAATCCACACCCACGACAAAACCGCAACCGCCTTACCGAAAAATTCACCCTCCCTCATCAGCAATCACCCTCCATCTCTCTCATCATTTCCCTCATTATCTCTAGGCGGAGTTCTTCGTAGCTAGGCAGGATGCCTTTCCGCTCTAGGTAGTCCTCTATGGCTCCCAGAACTGGTGGTAGGAAGAGACCCAGCAGTATGGGCAGGAAGAAGATGAGCCAGTCCACCATCAGCAATCACCTCTGTCATCCTCGTAGTAAGGCCAGTCTTCTATTATGTTCTTCGCAAGGTCTTCGAGGACGAGAAAGATGAAGAACAGTAGCAAATCCTGAAGGCCGAGGAAAACCATAATCCAGAACAGCCAATCTTCCACCAATCAGCAATCACCTCCCTCAAACGTTACCGTGTGTACAGATGCTGTAGAAGACTCTCCGCTCCTGACAGGCTCACCTGTAGTACGTGGCCACTCAAACCTGATGTTCCCCTCTCTCCTTGTCTGACTCTCCGTTCTAGCATACACTAGCCTGGAAACTGTCTCTACCATGAACCTATGCCCACATTTTGGACACTCAACCACCATCTTCGTCATCACATCTCCCCTCCAAGCAACTTCCGTTTTAGCTCAGCCACTTCCTTCCTGTACTTCAGTTCAGCATCAACCATCTCCCTGACGAACTTGGCGATGCCCTTGGCGGTTTCCGACACCAGCTCGGCCCTCATTTTGGCGTCGAGGTAATCTACGTAAATCGCCACGCATAGACAGCCCCCCAAGACCAGCCCAAGGATACACAACCCAACCACATCACTCATCAACAATCACCTCTTAAGGGGCACATGCGGCTATCCTTCCACGGGCACACGCCAGCCAGCCGTCCATCCCCCAACCCAAACCTCATCTTACAGTCTTTCCCATCCACCTCGACCTCACGCTCCAAAACCCAACAGTATATCTTGGCCATCAGCAATCCCCCCCATCCCCCTCCCACAAAACGTTCATCCTAATCTCCATGAACCTCTCTACCTTGCACGTTTCCTCCCAAACAGTCTTGCCGTTGCACCTCACCTCCAACTTGTCCCCAGGCCTCATCCTAACCCACACCTGAACCATCTCATCAGCTTCCATCAGCAGTCACCCCCTCAAATTGCAGTTACCACTAATCACCCAGGTTCTCCCTCCAGCAGACCACATAACTGTATAGTCCCCTCTGTCAAACTCATCTACAGGAACCCTTATCTTGCCTCTGCCTTTGCACAGTGGACACACCTGCCATTTCCTACCGTCTGGAGTAGGTAGGATGCCTCTCCCCTGACACGCGTGACACTTAACCTCTCTCATACCTGCAGGTATCATTCTTCCTCACCCTCCAGTTCTTGAACGATTTCCGCCAGTAATATGCGGACTCTCTTTTTGGTTCTCTGTATCTCCTCCTCGACGTCGGAAAGCATCTTGCGGTGGCTCTTCAACTCCTCTTCGCGTTCCCTGTATTCTTCCTCGTCCAACTCACCGAACTCCCCGCTGAGAACCTTCTCATCCAGCTCCACTAGGTCTTTGTAGTGACTTAGATTATCGTAGTCTTCCCTGAGACGATGCAACAGTTCGTGTAGCTCAATCAACTTATCCGCTATTTCCACCGCGACTCACCTTTTCTTTGGCATATATCTTGTAGTCCGCTATGACATGTGCACCTCTAAGGCTGTATAGCTCTCGCATTAACTCCACCGTCGCCAGGACAGCGTCAGTAATGCTCTTGACCTCCACCTCAACAACAATCTTCGCCATCAAATCTCACCTCCCGGCCTCTTCGGCCTGTCCCGGGCCAGACCAGCCGTCCCGGCACCCGTTGAAGACAATATAGCATCTTGGCAGAGGAGCCGGGCTTCATGTGGTTGATGTGGCCGGCTGGCCTCTCGGGGGCCTTCTTAGGAAACAGGTCTGTCCAAGACACAATCTTAAACTGTCTCCGAGCCGCTTCCTGAAGCTCCTTAGCCTCCCTAGCAATCTTCTTGAGCTTTTCTTCCCACATCAGCCTATCACCTCCACTTTGATACGAACCTTCTTGCCCTTGAAGGGCTTCAGAAGCTCGTGTATTTGCCTTGCACCCTTAAACCAGCAGGGTCTAAGTTCGCCACAGATGAGTTCGCCTTTCTCTAAGACCTCTTTCTGTTTGATGAGTTCGTCCCACAAGTCTTCTAAGTGGTATTCCCTCAAACTTTCCCACTCTCCCTTGAACTCTTCTGCAATCTGCTTTCTGCGTTCGTCGGCATACTTCATGATGGTGTCCATGGTGACTGGCTCGTCGAACAGTAGTAGGTCTCCACACTCGTATTCGCTACACTCGTAGAGCCAGCCCTCAAACACCTTAACCTTCTTCACCATTACGTCCCACCTCCTTTTTATACTTCTCTATTGCCCACCTCAACAACCGTCCCAGACACTCATCGCACAAACGAACCCCACCGAAGCAGAAGTGGGGCTCTGGCAACCTAACAATCCAGCCTCCTGACTCTCCGCACAAGTTCTTTCCACATAGAGAGCATCTGTACTCATCCATCACGTCTCACCTCCCGGCTATCCATGCCTCTCTATAGCTGGGTGTGTACCAGTCCACGGGAGCCAGTATCTTACCCCTGCCCTTGCACAGCGGACACAGTTGCCATTCTCTGCGGTCTGGAGTCGGTATGATGCCCCTGCCATCACACACGTGGCACTTCTTCTCCCTCATGCCCATGGGTATCATCTCTTCTCACCTCCCTCGGGCTTCACCTCCACGGCTTCATGTATGACATAGTATATCGCCTCAAGCATCCGTTGCTGGTTCTCGTACACACGCATAGTTGTTTCGAACGCCAACTTAGTCACTTCTAACGCCATGTCGTTGGTTGTTGCCATCAACTTAATCAGCACCTTAACCAACCTCTCTGTATCCATCACCTCTCACCTCCTGAACAGCAATATCGTGTCACGCTCCCCAGACAGCAGTTTCATGATGGACATCAAGAACCTAGCGTTTTCCAGCATCATCTTCTCCGCCTCTGGGGCTGTGCGGGCGGTTGCGGATATTCTGCACTCCCACCTAACGCCATCCTCTAGCACGGCGTGTGCGTGTATCCTCTTGCTCTTGTCACTCCTCCTCCAAACCCTAACCCTCTTCACCATCACCTCTCACCTCCCAGCCTCTCCCTCCCGCCCATGCGGGTAGGGGGCCTTCTGGGGGATGTAGTACTCGTACACGTACATCCACCTCCGAGAGTTGTAGAACACGTGCCCACATTCTGGGCACTTGAACATCTTGCCCACACGTCTCCTAACCTTCCTCCTCTTCACCTCACCGCGCTTCAACAGGTAACACAGCACCCCGCTCAACGTGCTCTTGGGAACATCCTTCACTATCTCACGGAGCTCCCTGAACGTCTTGGGGCCATCCGCCAGAGCCAATATGACTTTCCGACTCAGGCCGACGTTTTTTCGCCCCGGCACAGCGTCTCCCACCCCAACAAGAGCCGGTTTATGTAGCCCATCCACTTGACCGGGGGGATGAGTATCCTTACCTCATTATCCACCATCTCCACATCAAGACCCCTCTCGAATAGCTTCTCCACGTGGCCATGGTAGACCATGTTGTAGCCTGAGCCATCCCACAGCACTGGCCGGAAGGGCTTGTAGAAGAAGCATGTGAGGTCGTACTCCGTCTTCGTCTCCCTATCGAAGCCGTAGGCGTGGAGTACCGCATGGTACCTTTCCATCAACTTCCGAAGGGCCAGCCTGAACCTCAGGTATAGCTTCTTCCACGGTTCAAGCAGGTCGTAGACCAGCCACAGCACGTCGTCATGCTTAATCCATTCCTCCTTCGACATCAGGTACACGCTCTTGACCTCGAAACTCCTCAGTGCCTTCTCCAGCTCCTCGGCGGCCTCTTCCCGAGTGAAGTGTATGATTATGTACTTGAACTTCACCTCTTCTCCCCCCCCCCCTCAGGCTTCTTGGGGATGAAGAAGTGGCTGTCACGGCCTTTGCTGATGTACTCTCCGCCTAGTTTCCTTACGATGGCGACGACATCTCTGAAGCGGTCTCCGAGGTATTCTCGGGGCCAGACCTCCCATCCTCCCTCGACTTCACGGAAGTCGAGGATTGCCCTCAGGCACTTGGGGAACTCGCTCTCGGGATATGAGGGCTCCTTAGGCCTCTGGGCCTCGACGTAGTCTCTCATGACTGTGGTCAGGTCTGCCACGACGTCGTACATGGCGCTCATCGTCTTCCTCAACGCCCTAACCTCGTCGGCCACGTCCTTCAGCTCGTTTGCCACGTGATGAAGTGCCGTGCTGAGGTGCGTTGACAGCGACATCAGAGCCTCAACCGTCAATTCGACCCGAGCCTTCTCAGGCTTCTCCACGTACTCGTTCAGCTTCTTCCCCTCAGCCTCGCTCACGGCTCACCGCCCCTCAAGAAACTTCTCAACGGCTATCCGTATGAGACCGCTGACTGACATGTCGTTCTTCCTGGCGTAGTCCACCATACGTTGGTACAGCGACAGGGGCACGTGCGCCGACACGCTTACACCAGGCTCCCTCTTCCTGTCCACCTATATCACCATGAAGTCCTAAGACGGGATGTCTATATAAATTTTGTGGAATAAAGTTTATATAGGTATAAAGCCAAATCAACCTCGGAGGTGGTTAGGTGATGGTGGAGGTTGTTCTTAAGGTTAGGGACCTTGTGGACGGAAAGACGGCCACAATTCTTCTGCGTCGCCGAAGCCCGCTCTACAAGGATGAGGAAGAGGTTGAGGTGGCCATGGTCATAGGCTCCTACGACAAGCCCGAAGACGTTGAACGGGCAATCGACAGGGATGTCGACGGCACGAAGACCCTCGGATGGATACTTATGCCCTTGTCGGACGCAAGGAAGCTCTGCGGAGCCCTGTACGAGGTGGTGAGACGTGAAGGGGGGTGAAGTTGTCTATTCGCTTTCCGAGGAAGAGGTGAGGAAAAAGCTCTCAGAGATACGGAGGGTACGTGAGAGGGGTGGCTGGTACAGGTATGGCAAGGACGGGGCCATCAGGGTCTTGACGGTCAGGTATAGGCACCGTGGCGTCCCATACGAAATATCGAAGATGGTGTACTTTAGCTTCAACCATCCAGAAGACCCGTTGAAGGCTGAGATAAGGGGCAGAAGCCACTACTACGTCCTAGAGTACGTGGACGAGCATCCCTGGAACAAGGTACACCGCCTTCTACGGGAATACCGCATTTGCGATGAATGGCTCTGGAACGACACACTACAACTATGGGCCGACAATCTATCCGAGGAACAGCAACTTGAACGCCTGCATAAGGTTGCTAGAGAAGACATAGACTTCCTCCTAGACGAAGCCGTGAAAAAACTTCTCGATAGGAAGAAGGAACTTGAAAGAGACATCGACTTTCTCCAAAAACTGATAGCCGAGGCGGGGTGTCGTGAAGGGTAGGGACGAGTTGAAGGAGCTTTTTAGGATTGCCAGGGACATGTACGACGCGGCTTCCGAGTGCAGGGACGCCGCTATGATGGCGATAGCCATGAGAATCATAGACCTCCTAACCAGAATAGAAAAGAAGAAGGTGATGGCTGATGGTGGTTAGGGTTCCGCTTGACAGGCCTTTTGAGGCGAGGATACGTTGCCCTGAATGCGGCTGTGAGTTTACGAGGCTGATTGAATATGAGCGCATTTCGATGGGGGCGGCTCCCTACATGGTTAGGTGTCCCAGTTGCAGGCGGTTTGTTCACCTGGACCGTAAGGGCGATGTGCTGTACGATTGGTTGAGCTGGAACGAGAAGGTGGTCGGAAAGGTGGTGAAGGAGTACCGTAGCCTGTTCTGGGTTGAGTGTCCGAGATGTGGATGGAAGGGCGATAGGTTTGGTTTGCTGCACTGCCCTGAATGTGGGCATCTTCTGCGAGACAGGCGGAAAATCGTCGAGGAGAGGTGACTGATGGTGGAGTGGAGGCTGATTCCTGAGAAGGTTTCGGTTCGGGGTAGGGTGGACCCGGAGGAGGTCTCCAGACTGCTCGACGAGGGCCTGACGTATAGGGAGATTGCGAGGAGGCTTGGCGTGGCCGAGTGCACCGTCGCACGCTGGGCCAAGAAGCTGGGTAAGTCTAGGCACAAGAGGTCTATGACGAGGGTTGCGGTGGGGCTTCTGAAACGTGGTTTGAGCGTGGCTGAGGTGTGCAGGATGACGGGAATGTCCAAGTGGTATGTTCAGTGGCTTAAGCGCCACTTGGACAGGTACAGGGACGTGGCTCCCCTGAGCGACAGGGAGTACATGAAACTCAGGAGGGCTATGACACCGTACAGGGGGGTCGAGGAGAGGTTGCGTCGTCTCGCACCGTCTCTGAAGTCGTTAGTTGTGAACGTCGAGGAGGTGGTGGAGGAAGCCCTGAGGGTTTACCGCCCCGGAGTCAAGGCAAAGACGATTCTCGCCGTGGCGACTCTGAGACTGTACCCGTCCACGCCTCAGATGGATGTGTGCAGGGCTTTAGGGGTCTCTGAGGTCGCCGTGAGACGCATGTTCAGGATAATCTACGGGGAATCCCTCCAGGAGTACCGCCGTGAGCTGGAGGTGGGCATCGGCGATACGTACACGGTTGTGGAGACCCCGCTCGGGAAGCTCCTATTGACCCCCAAGGAGGAGATGGTGCTACGCACTATACTGGCTAGGGCGTTCGCAAGAGGGGGTGGTGATGTCCGAGGTTAGGAGGGGCTTGCTCCTGAAGGTGCTTGAACCCGTCGAGTGGCACATACACATAGTCAAGACGGGCGGGGACAGGTGTAGGATGAGCTACACGGAGGTGGTTGAGAGGCCGAGCGACATGTCGAGGGAGGAGTTCAGGGAGGCGGTTAAGGTTGGGGTCGAGGCTGGGGTGGCGGCTTATAGCGATTGGGCATCCGTGTGCGATGTCAGGTGCGAGTGGGAGGGTGAGGACAGGGTCAGGGTGGCAATCGAGGTGGAGGGCAACCGCTCGGGCATCCTCAGCTCGGTGGGGGGCGAGTTCATATGCATGAGCAAGCTGGGCGACATGACGCTGAGGGAGCTGATAACGTTTGCGGCGGTCGGAGTCATGGCGACAGAGGAGAGAGGAAGAGGCCGGGGCGAGAGGTGATTGCTGATGGGTGAGGGGCGTGTGCGTTGGGTAGACGCTGGAGATTTTGTAAGGTGGATAGACAGGGGACTGAAGTATAGGGAGGTCAGGCTAGGCCACAGGGAAGCCATACCGACTGTCGGCAACCTCTGGCTGTTCAGGTGGAACGACGACATCTATTCTGTGAAGGTAGGACTGTGGAAGAGGCTGAAGCTTAGGCTGTTCGGACGCACCTACATAGGCCACATCAAACGGCCGGAGTGGAAGGCCCCCCTGCCGATATACCTGCTGAAGTGCAAGAAGCACGGAATCTACTACGTAGATTATCCGCACGGGTATCGAGGCTACTTCACGTGTCCGAGGTGCCTGGAGGGGGCGGGGAGGGCGTGAAAGATAGGGAGGCTCGTCTGTTCATAGCGAGGTTTTACAGGTATTTGATGGAGGCGGTGAAGGAGAGCAGGGACTTCGAGGAGTTCAAAGCAAGGGTGTCGCTAATGAACCTGCAGTTGCTTTCGGACAGACTCAAAGACATCGTAGAGGAGGTGAGCCACCATGCCGAGGAGGTTGAAGGTTAGGAGCTCTTTCATGGCGGTTGAAGAGGCGTTGAAGCTGTTGGAGGGGGATGTTAAGGAACTCAGAGAACGGTACAAAGACCTGGAGGCCGTCGGAGAAAGCCTGATAGAGAGAATCCAGGCGATTGAGGAGAGGATGAAAAGCCTGGAGAAGGAGGTGAGATACCTTAGGTACTGGCTTAGGGAAAAGGGGGTCATATAGCCTCGGAGCCATGCTACTCATCTACCCCCTTTTTCTGGTTTTAGGCGAGATGTTCAAGCTGGGAAGGTGGATTCCATGGCATCCCCAGCCGTCGATTCTGTACTGCACAATCTTAATTGGGTTGTTCGTGTGTGGAGGGGTAGGGTTGCGGAGGTGGTCGGACGCTGACTGTTAGGAAGGGTAGGAGGTTTGAGTACAGCGTCAGGGACTACCTGAGGAGCATAGGGTATGAGGTCGTCAGGAGTGCTGGCTCGCGTGGGCCAGCCGACCTTCTCGCCGGCGATGGCAGACGTGTGCTGGCAGTCCAGTGCAAGATTAATGGGGACATAAGGCCGTACGAGAGGGAAAGGCTGGTGAAGTTTGCGAGGAAGTTCAGGGCCATGCCAGTACTGGCGTTCAGGGGCCCGAACGGGATAGAGTTCAGGTACGTCCACCCGTCGAGGTGCACAATCAACAAAGCACTCGTCGACGCACTAAGGATGGAGGTGAAGAATGTTGATTGTGGTTCCGAGGAAGCTTAGGCTTTTGGTGGAGGAGTATTTGAGGAAGGCTGAGGACAGGGGTGTCGAGCAGGGGGGCTATTTCTTCGGGACTAAGAGTAAGTTCGTGGCTTTCATGCCTTGCCCCAACTTCAGCAAGACGCCGTGGAGTTCGTTCGACTATGGGAATGGGAAGTACTTTGCTAGGGAGTTTGCGAGGATGGTGGGCTACGACGTGGTGGCGACCATGCACACCCATCCTAACGGGACGGTTCCATCCGAGGCGGATTTGAAGTACTTCTATCACATGGACTGCCCATACCACGTTGTCATCGCAGACATGGGGGAAGAGTTCAAGTGGTTCGTCGTCGACCGCATGGGAAGGGAAATCGGGATAGTCGAGTCCGACGAGGAGCTTGAGAGGCTTGCGTTCTTCTTCGCCGAGGAGGTGGGATTGGAGGACCTTGGAAGGGTGTTCCTCACGCCAAGCGGAGAGTTACTCGTCTCCACCCCGATGGGCAGAGCCCTATTACAGCTTGACGAGGACGCCTTGAAGGTCCTCAGAGCCGTGGAAGGGATTCCAAGCTGGAAACTGACGAAGGCCGAGGTGCGGAGGAGAACCGGATTATCCCTCGCCAGAGTGGACAGGGCGTTGAAAAAGCTGAAGAACAGTGGCGTGATAAAATAGTGAATGGGTGAGACGATGAACCGTGATTTGGAGAAGCTGTACTCAAAGACGCATGAGTTGTATGAGCTGGTGAGCAGAAGCACCGTCGATGTGGATTGGAACCGGTGTGAGAGGGCTGTTGTAGGCATGGTTTTGGCGGCGTTGAGGGAGTTCATGATAGTCCTCATCGACAAGATAGGTGGGAGGGAGACGTGAGGGAGCGGGTTTACGACTTTGATGAACGGAAGATGGTTGAGGAGGAATGGGCTCCCGTGGTCAAGGAGTGGCTTGAGGAGATGTTTGGAAGCCCGGTGTACGATGTGAGGGAGCTGAAACTTGAGTTCGACTTCATGGTTGGGGATGGGGACATCACGTTCGACCTGAAGGCAGACACCTTGATGCACAGGACGGGGAACATATTCGTCGAGACTGAGAGCGACATAGAGGCTGGTAAGCCTGGTTGGCTGTACAACACCCAGGTCGACTACATCATATACCTGGACACGGTGAACAGGGAATTGTATCTAATCCCCATGCCCCTCCTTCAGGCGCATGAGAGGGAAATCAAGACGTACCCGTACAAGACGGTCAAGAACAGAGGGTGGACTGCAGGAGGGCATCTGGTTCCCATAGAGGTGGTGAAGAAATGGGGAATCCGAAGGTGGAAACTGTGAAGAGACTTGCCTTCGTATGCGACGAGTGCGGGGCTAAGATGTACGTAGTGTACTGGCCTAAAGGGGCGAGACGGGATTGGAAGCCAGATTGCTGTCCAGAATGCGGGTCCACGTCAATCCGCCTAAAACTGGTCGAACCAAGCGAGATGACGGAGGCGTGGATAAGATGGGCTCAGAGAAGAATCAAGGGGAGGAAGGGGTGAGGGAGTTTAGGAGCAGGTTGGAGGATTTGATGCCCTGCCCGGAGCTCAGGTTTCCAGCCACTCCGGGGTTTGGAAGGTGGTCGATGTTCTTTCCGGAGGAGGCCAAGAGCCATCCAGCGAAGATGAACCTGGAGCTCCTCCGCTTCCTGGTTCTCAACTTCACCAAGCCTGGGGATGTCGTCCTCGACCCTATGGCTGGAACCTACAGCACGTGTGTCTTGGCCTCCCTTCACGGCCGTCATGGAATCGGGGTCGATATAGAGGAGAAGTTCCACTTATGGGGTTTGGAGGCTAAGAGACGAGTTGAACAGCACCCCTCCCTGACGCCTAAGGGCAGGATTGTGGTGTTGAAGGGGGATGCGAGGAAGTTGTCGGAGCTCCTGGAACAGCATAGGGAGGAGGTTTCGGCAATCATCACAAGCCCACCTTACGCTAACAGGCTCGGAGATGCGGGGCTTGAAGACGATGAAGAGCGGGGGAGGATGAAGTACACGCGTGCTGGGGCGAGGGAAAAAGAGAATATTGCCTTCCTGACCTATGACGCCGATGTCATCATCACAAGTCCGCCTTACAGCGAGGGTATTGGACACGAGGCTGGGCCGAGGGCCTCTGAAACGCATAAGTGGCGGTTGGAGCTCCAGAGACGCTACACCGAGACCATGAAGAGCGAGGGAAACATAGCGAGGCTCAGGCACGGAGACATAGATGCCATCATAACTTCGCCTCCCTATGCAGACACCAAGAAGGGAGGAGAGGTTGATGAGGACGCTATGGCCGAGAGGTGGGATAGGGCGTTCAAGCAGACAGGTGAGAAGTGGGACAGTTGGGGTAAGACCTGGAAGACTGAGGGCAGGAAGAGGTCTTTGAAGGCTCTGGGGTCAGGCTACAGCAGTTCAAAAGACAACATCGGGAATCTACCTTTAGGAGACGTGGATGCTGTCATCACTTCTCCTCCATACTGCAACACGTTCTCCGATTGGGATAAGACTTCCAGAAGTGCTAGAGAAGGGCAAATGCCCTACTATTCGGATGAACGCTTTAGGGAGAAGCGGAACATAGGCAACATCCCATACTATTCCAAAGACTTAGACAGTAAGCGAAGCCCCAAACCCCCAAAAGGTAAAGAAACCTACCTCGAGGCGATGCTCAAGGTCTATTCAGAATGCTTCAAAGTGCTGAAGCCGGGTGGAAGGATGATAGTCGTAGTCAAACCATTCGTGAGGAACAAGAAAGTAATCGACCTCCCCTGGCACACATGGCTCCTACTCAGGAAAGTCGGCTTCGAGCTCGAGAATCTGTATAAGTTCAGACTGCCAACCAAGAGTTTCTGGCGCCTGTTATACGAGAAGAAGCACCCAGAGGTTCCGAGAATCGAGCACGAGTATATCATCGTGGTGAGGAAGCCGTGACGTGCCCGTACCTGAAGGAGGAGCGTGGCAGGAAGGTCTGCGCGGCCGTCGACTACGGCGGGGGGCCTAGGCCGCTCACCCAGACCGAGGTCGAGTTGTGCATGACGAGGTGGCGTGGTTGCCCAGACTACAAGGCCAGGCGTCCGCTCCCCCCGCTCAGCTACGGGAGGCCGGAGAAGGGTGGTGAGTCCAAGGCCGTGTTCAGGAGGGCTTCGGAGCTCTGAAGAGGGGTTCAAATCCCCCGGGCGCATCACCCAACTATTTCCCAAACGCCACCCACTGGCTTAATCAGCTTGAACCGCGTGAACGTCCTAAGCCACTTTCTCACGGTGCGGGGGTCGCTCCCCCTCACCGCGGATATGGCCTCCCTCATGTACCCATCTGGGACGGTCATCCCAGGCTTTAGCTCCTCGTAGTAGTTCATGAGAAGGTACTGCTTGACCTCCATAAAAGCCCTAACGACCAGCGGAGTCGGGTTGGGACCCTTTGTGGTCAGTGTTTTTTGTGCCTTTGTGTGCAGGGCAATCCAGTGGCTCAGAGCCTGCTCTACCTCCCACGACAGGAGCCCCTTCTCGAACTTCCGGTACTTGAGGGCTATGAACTCCCTCAGCTTTCGGTTCAAATCCTCCGGTATGTAAACCAGCAGAGCGACCTTGCGGGTCATACCCAACATATGGATATGTTATCTTACTATATTAATATTGTTCCGTGCATAGAGTATATGAGCCAAGGATACACGGATTCATATTAAAGTGTGCACCCATGTACCAGAAACTCCCATAATCTGGCTTATCCGGGATTCAATCCCGGGGGTCTCAGACCCCAGACCGGGATGCACACAAAGGCACAAACCCTTTATCCATAATGAGGTCCTTCATATACTTTGGGTGGGTAAGTCCCCGGGAAACCGTGCGGGGTTCGTTCCCAACCTGGGAGTACCGGGGGTCCACCCAATTGGGGTGTGTAAGACCCGCCCGAGGCGATGAGGGCCCTGGACTGGGCGTGGGTAGCGTGTAGGGCGGGCTCGCCCCATTTCGGAAACTCTTAAATCTTCTTTACCGTCTAATATGTTGTGGTGAGAGCGTGGGAGTGGGTGTGGTGTTTAGGGATGCATGTAGAAAGGCTCTAGAACTGTTGGACAAGTACGGGAATGACACGGACGACGAGGCCCTCCGTAAAGCGATAACAAGGGCCTTGGAACTGTTGGATGATTTGCAGATGGGGTAAGGAGAAGGATAACCCTACATTTTTCTTTCTGACACATGTTGGATATGTGCCACGCCCCAAAACTCTTAAATCTTCTTTGTGGCTGATATATTGTTGGTGGGCGTGATGGTTGAAGTATTCAAGAATCTCCTGCTGGGAATCGGGGCTGGAATCGTCTGGGGCATACTCGGATACCTCAAGAGCCCTGGAGAGAGCTTCGACCCCTACAAGTTCCTGCAGACCGTCATAATAGGCGGCATCGTCGGCGGTATAGGCGGCTTCCTTGGCATGAAGCCACAGGAGACGTATGAACAGATGCAGGCCATGGGCATCTACGCAGGCTTCACCATGCTTGTCGAATACATAAAGAAGGCCATAATCAGAAGGTTGGGTGTTGGGGGTGAGGCGTGATGGCCGAGGTTAAAGGATGGACTAGAACGGTTATCCTAGCCCTGGGGGCTTTTGCAGGCGTCCTAGTTACGGCGGGTATAATACACTTGTGTAAGAAGCGGGCTGGGGGGTAGCCCGCCATGAAGGGGGAAGACAGGGAACGCCACCGCAAGCTACATGAGAACATCCTACATTCACACGAAGAACGCATTAGGAAACTTGAGGACTGCATGTACGGCAACGACGGAATACTCGAACGGATGACGAGGGTTGAGACAGTCGTCGAGATAATGAAGAAAGCGCTTCTAGGCGACGAGACGGAGAAGGGGCTGGTTTCGAGGGTTGCATCCGTCGAAAAGGCACTGAGCCACTTGTCGAAGGCCTACTGGGCACTCTTCCTTCCGATGCTGGGAACCCTCATAAGTGTGCTGTTCCTCATAGCGAGGTTGGTGATACACTGAACCGCAAACTCCTGTCCAGCATAGGAGAGCTTGTCTGCGACTACCTCATCTACTATTTCCTATCAACCGCTTGGCATGAATGGGTACATCTCTGGGTTTTACAGGCACTGGGTGGAGACGGCTACATAAAGCGGACGTGGTTCGGAGGCGTCTGTGTAGCCACACAACTTCCAGGTCGTGGACTGTTCCTGTTCTACCTCGCCGGAGGCTTAGGCTGTGGACTAACGTGGCTCCTACTGGCCTGGTGGTCGTATGTTGACGAAGACTGGGAGGACTATACGGCCTTGTTGATGAATGCTCTCCCGCAGATTGCTTATGGGGTGTTCGAGGCGTTCTGCATAACGTGGATGACTCTGGCCCAGTACATGCTATGGGCTACGGTCGTACAGTCTGTGGCTTTAGTGATAGCGTGTCTGATAGCTCTGCCGAGTCTGGTTGAATACTGGCGGAGCCTATAAGCTTTAAACTGTCGCTGCCTATTATATTACGATGAACCTGCAGAAAAGCGGTGTATGGCCCCTCATAACCATATTAGCGATAGTCGGAGCTGTAATCTCAACCAGCTATGCCCAGACAGTCCTGTACAGCAAGAACGTCAACGGGACAATAACGATAGTGCTACCGAACAGCTCCAACTCAACCAACACCAACTCTGCAACGTACTATGAGCTTGGAGTCTACGCTGACCCTGACTGCACGAAGGAACTGACGGCAATAGACTTGGGGGAGTTGAACCCTGGAGTTGAGGCGGCGTATCCGATATACGTCAAAAACCTCGGCAACACAAACGTCACAGTCAGAATCGACTTCAACGTATATGACCCAGACACCGGGATAAACCCTTTCTACAACACCGGCTACGTCTGCGAAGACGGGATACTTGAGCCTGGAGAGGTAGAGTGCTTCGTACTGTTGTTCGAGATATCTGAAAACGTCGAGGCTGGTCAGTACACCTTCACCGTCTACGTGAAAATCGTTGGAAGCTAAACCATTTTTCCTTTCTACAAAAAATGAGGTTAGTTCTCGTATCCTTTGATTCTGACCGAGTGACCAGACACCTTTATGGTTTCACCTACGGATGCCATTCCCGATGCGGTCACAGACCCAAGTTCAACTTCCGTTCCGTCCTCCAACACGGC